>ERZ779623.678-NODE-678-length-11838-cov-6.222694_pt1 | contig 11838 bp, 11 predicted proteins | sample MGYA00514189_ERZ779623 | MGnify/ENA primary metagenome ERZ779623 (study PRJEB29562, sample SAMEA4376712) | mouse gut metagenome | isolation source: Cecum | study: EMG produced TPA metagenomics assembly of the A DSS colitis mouse model was used to assess the... | reverse complement strand
AACTGGACCTCACTTTTCTGTGAAGTCCAGCTTTTCTTAACTTAATGACATTGCCGTCCTGGGGCTGCCCGTTTCGGTGAAAGGTATGCTTTTGTCACAGCGTCATGGTGATGCCGCCCTCGTCGGACAGTCCGTCCTTCTTGAGCATGTTTTCCAGCACCTCCACGTCGGAGGTGATATCCATAGCGTCGTCCTGGAACAGCTTGTCAAGCTGCTTCTCAAACCCGGACACCACCTGGTCCATCATGTCCTCGATGCGCTTTTTGGCGGCGGAGATGTTCTCCCCCTCAATGCCCTGGGCGTCCAGCTGGGCGTAGGCCCGGAGGATTTTCAGGGTGGTGGGCAGGTAGTAGTTCAAAAAGGTGCGCAGCTGGCCCTCCTTGTTGGGGTGGGCCTTCTGGAAGTTCAGGATTTTCCGGGTGATCTCCTCGATGCGGTCGATTTTGGCGCTCATGGCCTCGTCGGGAATCTCGTCGTTGACCTGCCGGATCTCCCGGAGGATGTCGTCCTCCCGGGCGGCGGCTTCCTGGGGCGTCTCCTCCTGGACGGGCGGGGCCTCCCGCCGGGGCTGGGCGTGGTAGCCCATCTCGGTGAGGTACAGCTTGCCCTCCGCCAAATCCAGGTAGCCGGTGGGCAGGACGCCCTTGGCCAGCATCCGCCGCAAATCCTTGCACAGCTTGTGGACGGGCACCCCGAAGGACGCGGCCATGGGAGCCAGGTCCACCTCCCGGTTGGCGCCGATGTAGGCCAGGTAGTTCAGGTAGCGCTCGCTGCGGCGGTTCTTGCTGATGCCGGAGAACAGCATCCCGATGCCTCCGGCCAGGAAAGGCAGGCAGATACCAATGGGGATGACCATTTCAGCTACGTTTTCCACCGCCCCAATAATGCCAAGGACAAATACAACGAGCCCGAAAATAGCGGCTAAAACGCTGCCGCCTACGATGAGCCCAGTGCCGCCTCCGGCTTTTTTCCGGGCCTTCTTCCGGCCGCTTTCGGTCTGGTTCCAGGCGTCGGGCTGGGACTTTTGCTCCCAGGGCTCGGCTTGGGCCTTTTTGTTCTGCTTGGCCTGGCCGTACTGGTAATGATAGGTGCTCCCGGTCCTGCCGCCGGAGGGCGCGCCCTGCTCCTGCCGCCGGGCGCTCTCGTCCTCCTGGGCGTATGTGCCCCCCTGCCGGAAAAACTCCTGGGCTCCCGCCTTGGCGGAGGCGTCCGCCCGCCGGAAAAATTCCTGGGCGGTGTTTTTGGCCCGGTTGGCCGCGTTCCGAGCCTCCTGCTTGTAGCGGCGCTTGTCGCTGGAGGTCATCTTGCCCAGCTTGTTCAGCAGCCAGATCACGCCGACGAGCTTGCAGAACCAGAAGGGCAGGATGAACAGGAAGAGGCCAATGGCGGCCCACTCGCCCCAGTCGTTGGGAGAGCTGGGAGGTCTGTGCCCGCCGCCGGTCCCCCGGCCCGAGCCGGAACCGTAGCTGTAGTTGTAGTGGTAGGTGTTGTTGTCCTGGTGTGAGTCCCGCTGCGGGCCGGAGCCGCCGGGAGCGTAGTGGTCCGCCATTGGTGAGCCGCCTCTGCAGATATGGTGAACGAAAACCATTATAACCTTTTTCACCGGCGCTGTAAAGGTGGAGAGAGTTTAATTTTTTATTAGGAAGCGCGGAGAAGCGGACAGCGAGGGAGCTTGGAGCGGAGCGAGGGGCCCCGTGCTCATATCGCTCCGCCCCGCCGCATATACATCCCCTGTGACGAGAACCACAACGGGGAGTGTTTTTTGTGAAGGGGAACATGGAAGAGCGCGCCCAGGAGCTGGCGCTGTACATCATTGAGAACAAAACCACCGTCCGGGCCGCCGCCACCCGCTTCGGCATCAGCAAATCCACCGTACACAAGGACCTGAGCGAACGCCTGCCCGCCATCAACCGGGGGCTGTATCAGCAGGTGAAGGAGATCCTCAACGAGAACAAGGCGGAGCGCCACATCCGGGGGGGCATCGCCACCAGGAAAAAGTACAAAGGGGAATAAAATGGGCGGGCCTTTTTCAAGGCCCGCCCTTGGCGTGCAGGTGGGAATCAGTGGCACCGGCCGTGATGGCCGCCGTACCGGACGCCGGAGGCGGCGCCCTGGTAGTAGGGGCAGCTCCCGTCGCAGTAGCCGCTGGCGTGGTTGGCGCCGCAGTAGGTCACGCCGCTGTGGACGTGGCGGCCGGCGAGGGTGCAGCCCTCTACCTCGCACAGGGGGTAGCAGCTGCCATTGCACAGGCCGTGGCCGTCGTGGGTATGGCCGCAGTATAGGGTCTGGTTGTGATAGTGCCAGCCGGTGAGGGTGCAGTCCTCCACGGCGCAGGGCTGGGCGGCGCTGCGGACAGCGCGTCCGCTGCGGCAGCCGCCGTGGGCAAAGGCGGCGGGGACCAGCAGGGAGACGGCGCACACCGCCGCCAGCGCGGAAAGCAAGATACGCTTGACAAACATAATGTTCGACCTCCAAAAAAATGTTGTCAGTCAATTGTTGTGGTGACTATTGCCATCGTCATGATAGCACACCGTGGAGTGGAAAGCAATACCTTTTGCAAAAATTTTTTAGGACTGCCGCCCGGCCTCCCGCAGGTCGGGAAGGGTGACGTCCCGAATCCATTTGCCGCTCCTGAACCGCCACAGGCCCACGAAGCTTTTCACCAGGCTCTCGCTCATCATGCCCAGGTACACCCAGAAGATGCCCAGCCGGAACACCAGACCGGCCAGGGCGGCGATGGGCAGGGCCACCACCCACAGGGGGGCCAGGTCGATAACGGTGGCCATCTTCACGTCCCCGCCCCCGCGGAGCACCCCCACGATGTTGGTGGTGTCGAAAGAGCGCAGGGGCAGGAGGAGGAACACCATGGTGAGCATCATGGTGCAGATGTCCCCCGCCGAGGGGGTGAGCTTGAACAGGGGGTAGAGCACCGGGATCATCAGCAGGTGCAGCAGCGCCAAAAACGCCCCGCCCGCCGCTATGCCGAAGAGAAAGGCCAGTACGTCCAGCAGCGCGCCCAGGGAGCGCACCTGATCCGCCCGGCCTGAGCCGATTTCCTGCCCCACCAGGATGGCGGCGGTGCCGGCGATGGCGAACACGCCCACCGTGCACAGGTTGGTGATGTTGCCCGCGATGGCGTAGGCCGCCAAAATCTCCTCCGAGCCCTCCATGTGGCCCATGATGGTGGGGAACAGAGAGGACCCAAGGCCCCAGAAGGTCTCGTTGCACATCACCGGGGTGGAGAAGCGGACAAACCGGCGGACCATCTCCCCCCCGGGCCGGAACAGCAGGACGGGATCCAGCTTGAATTCCCTGTCCAGGACGGCCCAGCCCACGGCGATGGCGCAGGACAGCACCCGGGCCAGCAGGGTGGCCAGGGCCGCGCCCTCCACCCCCATCCGGGGAGCGCCCAGGTTGCCGAAAATGAACACCCAGTTGAGGAAGGTGTTGCAGGTCATGGACACGGCCAGTATGTACAGGCCCCGCTGGGGGTTGCCCATAGCCCGGTGGACGCCGTTGTACACCTGGACAAAGCTGTCGAAGAAGTAGGACCAGCCCACAATCCGGGCGTACTGGGCGGCGGTGGCTACCACCTGGAGGTCGTCCCCGAACAGGGACATGAATTGCAGGGGGAAGAAGCCCATGATGAGGGCAAAGGCCAGCCCGATGAATCCGGCGGCGTACATGCCGATGCCCATCACACGGTTGATGGCCTCCGTGTTCCCCTTGCCCCGGTACTGGCTGATGAGGACGGCGGAGCCGCTCTGTATGCCGAACATCATGAGCTGGACCACAAACACCGGGATGTTGGCCAGGGTCACCCCCGCCAGAGGTCCCTGGCCCATGGTGCCCACCATGAAGGTGTCCACCAGGCCCAGAGAGTTGGTAATCAGGTTTTGAAGCAGGATGGGCAGGGCCAGCGCCAGCAATCTGCGGTAAAAGCCCGGCTCCCGGTGGAAAAGCTTTAACATTTTGCCAAATGCTCCTTTATCAGACGAATATCTTCCAGATCTTTTTCCCGGCCAAGCTTTTCTTTCATTTTTATTATTCCCTCTATGGAGACGACCGGGAACCCCTCCACGAAAAGGACCTTATCCTCAATCCAGTTTTCAAACAGCTCAATCCTGCGGGAGAAAACGATCTTTCTGCTTCCGTCAGGGAGCGTCTCTGCGGGACATCCACTCCGCTCCAGCTGATCGGCCATGGGGGTGGTGCACCCCAGATCAATATCCCGGGCCGCGTCCCGAATACCGTACAGCACCATAGCGGCCCCTGAGGTCACCCAGTAAGCGTCCGGGTCGAAGGCCGCTTCCTTCAGCAAACATATGATATCTGCTTTATGTAACATGGAATCTCCCTCCGGCGGCGGGGTCACGAAAGGGTGGTGAACAGGCTGTCCGCCGCGTCCCGCAGGGCGGATACCAGCGCGTCCGTCTCCTCCTCCGTGGAATCCGGGGAGAAGGACAGCCGCAGGGCCCCGTCCAGCCAGGGCTTGGGCAGGCCCATGGCGGCGAACACGTGGCTGGGCTTTCCCCTGTGGCAGGCGGAACCGGAGGAGACGCACACGCCCCGGTCCCCCAGCACCCGGACCACCACCTCGCTCTTGTAGCCGGGGAGGGTCACGGCGCAGATGTGGGGGGCGTCCCCGGCGGAGATGACCTCCAGCTTGGGGACGGACTCCTTCAGCTTGGACAGAGTGTATGCCTTGACGGCGGCGGTCCGCTCCAGCCGCCCGGCGTCCGCCGAACAGGCCCGGACGGCGGCGGCAAAAGCGGCGGTCTGGGCGGTGGCCTCGGTGCCCGAGCGCAGGCCGTCCTCCTGACCTCCCCCGGTGAGCAGGGGGCGCAGGCGCACCCCCTTTTTAATGTACAGGGCCCCCACGCCCTTGGGGGCGCCGATCTTATGGCCGCTGACGGACACCAGGTCCGCGCCCAGGCCGGCCAGGGGCTCCGGCGTTTTCAAAAAGCCCTGCACCGCGTCACAGTGGAACAAAATGGCCGGGTCGGAGGACTTCACTGCCTTGACGCAGTCCGCCACGGGCAGGACCACCCCCGTCTCGTTGTTCACCAGCATCATGGACACCAGCGCCGTGTCCGGCCGCAGGGCGGCGGCCAGCTGTTCCACGGTGATCCGCCCCGCCCGGTCCGGCTTCAGGTACGTGACCTCGTACCCCTGGCGCTCCAGGTCCCGGCAGGTCTCCAGCACGGCGGCGTGCTCTATGGCGGTGGTGACAATGTGCTTTCCCCGGCGGCGGTTCAGCTCCACCCCCCGGCGTATGGCCCAGTTGTCCCCCTCCGTGCCGCAGGAGGTGAAGTACACCTCGCCCGGGGCGCAGCCCAGGGCCTGGGCCACGGACTCCCGGTCCTCCCTCACCCGCTGGGCGGCCTGCCGGGCGTACCCGTACCGAGAGGAGGGGTTGCCGAATTGCCCCAGGGCGGCGATCAGGGCCTCCGCCGCCTCCGGACGGACGGGGGTGGTGGCGGCGTAATCAAAATAGACGAGCTTTTCCATGGCGGTTTTCCTCCCGGCGGAATTGCAGTCCTTGTATTGTACTGGTTTGCGGGGGAAAAGTCAACGGGGTTTACGCAGGATGGAAAAAACGCCCTGTCTCCGGGGAGACGGGGCGTGTTCCTTTTTCTTTGGAAAAGAAAAAGGAACCGAAAAAGAAACTTTGACTAGTTATGAGGCGAGGCGTTATCGCGCAATTTCCGCTGGGTGACGGGCGTTTAGCGAAACAGGGCCGCCAGGGACTGAGCGTAGGGCGGGCGGCAGATCCCCTTTTCCGTGACGATGCCGGAGATCAGGGCGTGGTCTGTCACGTCAAAGGCGGGGTTGTAGCACTTCACCCCCGCCGGAGCCATGGGCTGGAGGTAGAATTTGGAGCGGATCTCCTCCGGGTCCCGCAGCTCAATCTGGATTTCCTCCCCGGTGGGGCAGTTCAGGTCGATGGTGGAGGTGGGGCCCAGCACATAGAAGGGGACGCCGTAGTGCCTGGCCAGGATGGCCACGCCGCTGGTGCCGATCTTGTTGGCGGCGTCGCCGTTGGCCGCCACCCGGTCGCAGCCCACAAAGCAGGCGTTCACCCAGCCGTTTTTCATCACCATGGAGGCCATGTTGTCGCAGATCAGGGTCACGTCCACCCCCGCCTTGTCAAGCTCGTAGGAGGTGAGCCGCGCGCCCTGGAGCAGGGGGCGGGTCTCGTCGGCGAACACCCGGAATTTCATCCCCCGCTCCGTCCCCAGCAGCAGGGGGCCCAGGGCGGTGCCGTACTGGGAGGTGGCCAAGGGTCCGGCGTTGCAGTGGGTGAGCACCCCGTCGCCCTCCTTGATGAGGGTGAGGCCGTATTCCGAGATGGCCCTGCACATGGCGATGTCCTCTTTGTGGATGGCGATGGCCTCTTCCACAAGGGCGTCCGCGATGGCGGGGGGGTCCGCGTGAGGCATGGAATGGGCCAGCCGCCCCAGCCGGGTCAGCGCCCAGCTCAGGTTCACCGCCGTGGGCCGGGAGGAGTTGAGATACTGGGACAGCTGGTGAAGCTGGGCCCGGAACTGGTCCGGGGGCAGGGCTTTGCGCTGCTCCGCCAGGGCGGCCAGACAGTACCCGGCGCAGATGCCGATGGCCGGGGCCCCCCGGACCCGCAGCAGCCGGATGGCCTCGAACATCTCCTCCGGCGTGCGCAGGGTGAGGTACTTGACTTCGTTGGGCAGAAGGGTCTGGTCCAGAATGACCACGCTGGTCAGGTCCTCCCCCAGGCAGACGTGGCCGCTGAGATATTCTGACATAAGATTGGCTCCTCTCTCAAATAAAATCGGCCGCAATCCAGCGGTTCGGTGCCCAGATCAGCTGGCTTAGATTGTCCTCGTCGTGCTCCACCTCCCGGCTGAACCGGGTCCACAGGGCGGCTTCCTCCCCGGGCTGGAAGAGGGACAGGTGGTACAGGACGGTACAGGCGGCACACACGAAAGCGGCGCGGCCATAGAGCGCGTCGTCGTTCACCGCCTTGTGCCAGTGGCGGAACACTAGGTAACAGGCCAGATTGGATAACTGGCGCTCCCAGCGGGGGTTGGCCCGCTCATACCCTGTCCGCAGGGCGATATAATCCGCCGGGGACAGGGCGGAGAGCTGCTTGGCCCGCTCCTTCAGCAGTTCGGGCCAGTCCGGGCGCAGGGGCTCCAACCCGGCCAGCAGCTCTAGCAGGCGGACAGCCGGACCCTGCCGCCGGGAGGGATCGGGCCCGCCCGTGGGCGGAAGGGGAAGGGAGGCCATTCGGCCATATTCTTCCCTGCCGATGAAGCCCTGGAGGGTTTCCGTGTGGACCAGCAGGGCCCGCAGCTTCTCCCAGATGGCCCCCGCGCCCCCGTCCAGCAGGGCCAGGACCTGGGCGCGGCTGTGCTCCAGCCCCCTCAGCAGGTCTGGGTCCACGCCCTCAAAGGGCGGGTCCTCTATGCCGTCGTCCGCCTCAATCAGCGTAAACCGGGGGGCCTCCAGCAGAAGCCTTGCCGCCTCCGGACAGGAGACGGCCAGGGAGGATTCAGTGAGACAGCCGAACTCCTCAATGAACCGGGGGTAGGCGGCGCAGTGGGCGCAGAGATGCTCCTCCCCCCAGTCCCGCTGGATGGCGCACAGGCCGTCGGGGGTCAAAAGGGCGCACAGCCCCTGTTCATCCAGGCGGAAGCACACGTCCCCGTCCTCGTCGGCGACGAGATTGCGGGCGATGCGCTCCCGCAGAGGGGAGGGGGCGGCGTAATCCGCCAAAGCGTCCCCGTCGAGGGCCACCGACCAGTCCCGGCAGCAGGTGTCCGGGCAGGACCCGCCCAGGCACTGGAATGTATCGTAATAGTTTGGGCGGCGGTCAATCATAAAAGCGCTCCTTTTAGGGTTCGTCGTCCTTTTTCACCAGGATGGTGAGGGCCACGCACAGCAGGGCGGCTACGGTGTAGATAACCGGCGCGGCCTGCTTCCACAGGTCCAGCCCGTAGCCCAGGCCCACGTACAGCGCCGTGGCGGCCACCATGCCCACACCCCAGATCCGGCCCACCCGGCGCTGGGCCGGGGTCATTTTCTCCTCTGGGAAGCCGTATTTGGAGTGCTGGATGCCCGCCCAGGTGAGGGCGGCGGCGGTGACGGTGACGCACAGCAGGAACAAGGTCCCGCACAGGGCGTCCCACTGGTCCTTGCTGAACTGGGCGGGGGCGAGGGGCTCCAGGGGGATCATGGCGGTGAGCCCCAGCAGCAGAAGGACGATGGGGATGGCGATGAGGGCGGGGAAGCGGCGCTCAAAGCGGTTCATCTCCTCTGTGGTGTAGCAGGGGCCGATGCCGGGGTGCTGGCGCAGGAAGGTGTCGTGGCCCATGCCTGAGAGGATGAAGGTGGTGACGGCGGCGGAGAGGAACAGGAAAAAAATCACTCCCGCCCACATTTCAAGGGCGAAAAACTCACCCACAAACAGCATGAGCGTGACGCCCAGCAGTATCAGGACCACCCCCGCCGTCGTGGCAGCGGCAAAGGTGTTCATGTGCTGGTCCCAGAGGGACGCGTCCTCGCCGAAGCGGCGGGATACGTCGCCTCGCAGCAGGGTGTCCATGTCACAGTGGAAGAGGGCGCACAGGCGCAGGATGGCCTCTGTCTCCGGGTAGGAGGAGTTGGACTCCCACTTGCTCACCGACTGGCGGGAGACTTCCATTTTCTCCGCCAGGTCCTCCTGGGTCATGCTGGCGCGCTTGCGCAGAAATTGCAGATTTTCACCGAATGTCATGGTGACGACCTCCTTTCAAGGTGCCCCAATTTTAGAGCGGACACCCTGTTCAGGCCACCAATTTTCTGTTGCGTTTGGGTTGCGGGACGTAAATTTGCGGTTGCGGAGGGTCAAGGGCCTTCCTTTTTTCGTTGGAAAGAAAAAAGGAAGCGAAAAAAGAAACGTTTGAACATCTCTCCGCAATGTGTTTCATGGCAGGGAAAGACGCAATGGGACGAAGGTGGTAATGGGCTGCGATTGACGCGGTCAGTGTATGATAGAAGTTTAAAGTTTCTTTTTGCCCCGCTTTTTCTTTTCAAAGAAAAAGCGGGCCGCCGGAGGCAATAATCATTTCTGCAACTTTTATCCCGTCCACGGCGGCGGAGGTGATTCCCCCGGCGTAGCCCGCCCCCTCGCCGCAGGGGTAAAGACCGGGCAGGGCGGGGGACTGGAAAGAACCGTCCCGGAGGATGCGCACCGGGGAGGACGAGCGGGTCTCCACCCCCGTCAGCACCGCGTCCGGGTGGGCGAAGCCGCGGAGCCTGCGGTCAAAGAGAGGGAGGGCCTCCTTCAAGGTGTCCAGCACGTAACCGGGGAGCACGCCGTCCAGGGCGGTCCAGGAGACGCCGGGGCGGTAGGTGGGCAGGATGGACCGGGGGCCCGCAGAAGGGCGGCCCGCCAAAAAGTCTCCCACCAGCTGGGCCGGGGCGCGGAAGCCGCCGCCCCCCGCCTCAAAGGCGGCCTGCTCCCACCGCTCCTGGAAACGGACGCCGGCCAGGGGGCCGTCCCCGCCGAAGTCCTCCGGGTTCACCCCCACCAGAAAGCCGCCGTTGATGTTGGCTCCCTCCCGGGCCCGGAGGCTCATGCCGTTGGTGACCACCTGGCCGTGCCCGCTGGCGGCGGCCACCACCTGCCCGCCTGGGCAGACGCAGAAGGTGAAGGCCGACCGGCCCGAGGGCAGGTGGCAGGCCAGCTTGTAGTCGGCGGCGGGGAGCTTGTCCCAGAACGCGCCGAACTGGGCCCGGCTGACAGCCTCCTGGCTGTGCTCGATGCGCACGCCGATGGCAAAGCTCTTGCGCTCCATGGGCAGGCCGGATTCATATAACATTTGAAAGGTGTCCCGGGCGGAGTGGCCGGGAGCCAGCACCAGCGTGTCGCAGGGAATGGGGGCGGCGCAGGGGCCGTCATCGGTTGTCACTGTGACGCCGGACAGCCGCCCGCCGGTCCGGATCAGGCCGGTGAGCTGGTGGCCGAAGCGGACGTCCGCGCCCAGCGACAGCAGTTCCCGGCGAATGGACTTGACCACGTTTCGGAGGACATCGGTGCCGATGTGGGGTTTGTGGGACCATTTGATGTCCTCCGGGGCCCCGTGGGACACGAAGGTGTCAAACACGTGGGAGACGCGGGGGTCGTTGATCCCGGTGGTCAGCTTGCCGTCGGAGAAGGTTCCCGCGCCTCCCTCCCCAAACTGGACGTTGGAGGAGGCGGACAGACAGCCTGCGGCCCAGAAGCGCTCTACATCCGCAGTGCGCTGGTCCACATCCCGGCCCCGCTCCAGCACGATGGGCCGCAGGCCCGCCCGGGCCAGGGTCAGGGCGGCGAACAGCCCCGCCGGACCCATCCCAACCACCACCGGAGGCAGGGAGGAGGTCCGGCCCAGGGCGGGCGGCACATAGGGCGCATCGGCCGCCGCCGTCACGTTTCTGAGGGCCCGGCGGAGGACCGATTCTTCTTTTCTTTTATTTAATGTAGCGCAGACGGTGTACACCAGATGGATATCGTGCTTTTTTCGGGCGTCGATGGACAGGCGGTGGAGGGACAGCTCCAAAATATCGTCCGGGCGGACGCCCAGGAGCTTGGCGGCCTTCTGCCGGAGGACCTCCTGCGTCCCCTCCGCGTCCACCGGGAGGCTGAGATTGGATATCTGAAGCATGGCTCAGCTTTGGGATTCCTGGGTGATTCGGCTGAGATCATAGGGAGTGGTCTGGTAGACGTAGTAATTCAGCCAGTTGGTGTACAGCAGCTGGCCCGAGCTGCGCCAGTTGACGATGGGGGACAGGCTGGGGTTGTCGCCGGGGAAGTAGTGGGCGGGCAGGTCCGGGTCCAACCCCCGCTTCACGTCCCGGAAATACTCCTGGGCCAGGGTGTCGTCATCGTACTCCGGGTGCGCGAACACAAAGAATCGCCGGTTGTCCGAGCTCTTCACCCCGAACACCCCCGCCTCGTGGGACAGAGCCAGGATCTCCAGCTCCGGCTTTTCCAGCAGCTGCTCCATGGTCACCTCGGTGTAGCGGGAGTGAGGGGCGTAGAAGCTGTCGTCAAAGCCCCGGAACAGCGGGGAGCGCTTGCGGATGATGGTATGCTCAAAAACGCCGGACAGCTTGTGGGGCAGGGAACGCTTCTCCACACCATAATGGTAGTACAGCCCCGCTTGGGCTCCCCAGCAGATGTGGAAGGTGGAGTGGACATGGGAACGGGTCCAGTCCATGATCTGGCAAAGCTCCTCCCAGTAGTCCACCTCCTCAAACTCCAGGTTTTCCACCGGAGCGCCGGTGATAATCATGCCGTCGAACTGCTGGTCCTTTACCTGATCGAAGGTGGTGTAGAAGGATTGCAGGTGGGCCACGTCCGTGTTCTGGGGGGTGTGGCTCTTGGTCTGGAGCAGATGTACATTGACCTGGAGGGGCGTATTGGACAGCTTGCGCAGCAGCTGGGTCTCGGTGACGATCTTGGTGGGCATCAGGTTGAGGATGAGCAGGCTCAAGGGGCGGATGTCCTGGTGCAGGGCGCGGCGCTCCGTCATGACAAAGATGTTTTCGCTCTCCAACACGCTGGTGGCGGGGAGAGAGTCGGGGATACGGATGGGCATGGTCAAACCTCCTTGGGGGTCATTATTATAATAGATACATCCTAGGGTAACACAGGCGGGGAGGTTTCGCAAGTATAAAAAGCGCTGAGCCGCAGCGCGCGCGGGGGGAGGGTGTGAGGGTGAGGAAAGGGACGGCGGAAGGGGTCAAAAAGGCGGAGGCGAAAAAAATCGAAAAAAGATGAAAAAAGGTGTTGACAAAGGGCGTGGGGTCTGGTATATTAGCAAAGCGCTCGGC
>ERZ779623.677-NODE-677-length-11849-cov-6.891555_pt1 | contig 11849 bp, 6 predicted proteins | sample MGYA00514189_ERZ779623 | MGnify/ENA primary metagenome ERZ779623 (study PRJEB29562, sample SAMEA4376712) | mouse gut metagenome | isolation source: Cecum | study: EMG produced TPA metagenomics assembly of the A DSS colitis mouse model was used to assess the... | reverse complement strand
AATATAAAGTAAGTAATTAGATTTAGGAGGAGTGACTTTGGAAAAGAAAAACAAGGTTCCTATGGAACATTTCAATATCGGTGAGTTCAATCGCGGGCAATCTTCAAAATTGATTAGAGGGTTATCCGAGGATGACAAGGCAGGATTTATATTGAAGAATGGAAAGCCAATAGCCGTGGTTCTTTCCTATGCAAGATATGAGCGACTACTTCAGGCAGGCATAGACATTAATGAATATTAGGCACTGCCATCAAAATAACGAGGAGGAAATTAAACAATGAACAAACGACAATTGGCATCGACTATCTGGAAATCAGCCAATGAAATGCGCTCGAAGATTGAGGCGAATGAATATAAGGATTATATTTTGGGATTTATTTTTTACAGATACCTTTCGGAAAAGGAATTGCGTTTTTTTACAGAACAAGGAATGACTGACGAGGATATCAGGCAGATGGATGAAACGGATGAGGACTTTGTGAACTACACAAAGGACACCATTGGTTATTTTATTGCCTATGAGAATCTGTTTTCCACATGGCTTGATAAGGGTAGTGATTTTGATGTGTCTGATGTAAGAAAAGCGTTATCCGCTTTTAATAGACTGATTAGTGATTCGCATAAAAAGGTGTTTGAAAAGATATTCAATACGCTTCAGACAGGATTGTCTAAGCTGGGAGAAACGGCATCAACACAGACGAAGTCCATTAACAATCTGATAAAATTGATTAAGCGTATCCCGATGGATGGCAAGCAGGATTACGATGTACTGGGATTTATTTATGAATACCTCATCAGCCAGTTTGCTGCTAATGCAGGGAAAAAGGCTGGTGAATTTTACACTCCGCATGAAGTGTCTGTTTTGATGTCTGAAATTGTTGCTGAACACTTGAAATACAGGCAGGAAATCCGCATTTATGATCCTACATCTGGCTCAGGTTCCCTGCTTATCAATATAGGATCGGCTGTGGCAAAGTATCTTAAGGGCGATAATAGAATCAATTATTATGCCCAGGAGTTAAAGGAAAATACATACAACCTGACAAGAATGAATCTTGTAATGAGAGGAATTGACCCGGCAAATATCTATGTCAGAAATGGTGATACATTGGAGGAAGACTGGCCCTTCTTTGAAAATGATGATATTGAGCATTACCAGCTTTTTCGTGTGGATGCGGTGGTATCAAACCCGCCCTATTCCCAAAAATGGGACACTAAGAATAAAAAGCATGACCCACGTTTTTCGGATTATGGTGTGGCACCAAAGGGAAAAGCTGATTATGCGTTTCTTTTGCATGAACTGTACCATTTAGAGGATGATGGTATTATGACCATTGTCCTTCCGCATGGCGTTCTCTTCCGTGGTAATGAAGAATATACAATCAGAAAGAGTCTGGTTGAAAAAAACAATATTGATGCGATTATTGGATTACCTGCTAATATCTTTTTTGGTACGTCTATCCAAACTTTAGTCATGGTGCTGAAGCGGCACAGGGAAGATACAGATATCCTTATTATTGATGCGTCAAAGGGATATGAGAAAGCTGGAAAAAGCAATAGACTTCGGTCTTCTGACATTAAGAGAATTGTTGATTGTATCCATGAACGTGCCACAATACCGGGATTCTCGAAGCGGGTAAGCAAGGATAAGGTTCGTGAGAATGATTATAATCTGAATATTCCTCGTTATGTAGATTCATTTGCTAAGCCGGAGCCTTGGGACTTGCATTCTATCATGTTTGGCGGTATTCCAAATGACGAATTAGATGGTTTGAAGACATATTGGGAGGCTTTTCCGGGGCTGCGGGAAGATATCTGCGAACCGATATCGGAAAGATATGTGCAGCTTGTATCCAACAATATTGGACAAGTGATTAGAGAACATAAATCGGTTATCAGCTACAGAGAGAATTATACCATTGCTTTTTCGGACTTGCGCGAGAACTTAAAGACATCGCTTATTGGGCATTATCAAACTGTGTCCGCTTTGTCGGAGGAAGAGAAGATTACATCAGATATTTTTAGACGATTGGCGACGATTGTTTCTATTGATAAATATGAAGCGTTTCAAGCGCTTGATAATGCGTGGGGGCAGATATCTACTGATATAGAGATTTTACAGACGGAAGGAGATGGAGCATTGACTCAGGTCGATCCTCATATGGTGACAAAAAAGAAAAATGACAAAGATGTAGAAGTGCAGGATGGTTGGGAAGGTCATATTCTGCCGTTCGAGCTTGTGCAGGAGATATTGTTGACAGCGGAGGCGCAGGAGCTACGAGAGATGGAAAAAGAGCTTGCGTCTGTTTCTGCAGAGTATAGTGAACTTATCGATTCTCTCTCCGATGAAGAAAAGGAATCAGGTATTTTAAATGATGCTGGTACTTCGTTTGTAAATAAAGAGGTTAAAAACAAAGCAGAGGAAGCTCTTGAAGACGTGGAAACGGCAGAGATTCTTGCGTTACAGGAATATCTTACACTCTCACAAAAAGACAAAGCATATTTTGTAAAAAACACTGATTCTGTGGATTGGACGGGAATGACAGCAAATACCAATGGCGCTTATACCAATGCCGTTGTTACCGCTCGGATAAAAACATTAAAACAGCAGCACATATTCCCAGAGGATTCGTTCGAGGCCAAATTAATGAATGTAGTGGCTACGATAGAACAGGAGAATGTCTTGAGAAAGAAAATCAAAGAAAAGTCAGCCGCACTGCATGAAAAGACAAAGGTTTTGATTGAGGGTATGGACAAGGAACAAGCACTTAAAATCTTGGAAGAAAAGTGGAATGTGCCAATTATCACTGGGATTATGGAATTGTCGGAAAATTTTATTCGGGATTTTATAGCAAGGCTAACTGTTCTGTCAGAGAAGTATGCTGTGACATTTTCTGGTGTTAACAAGAAAATTGAAACTGTGGAATCAGAAGTTTCGAGCTATGTTTCGAGGTTGAGTGGAGATGCTTTTGACGCGAAGGGATTAGTTGAACTAAAGAAACTGTTAGGGGGTGTACAGTAATGAGGAGTAACCCAAGTATCAGATTCGATGAAATTTCGGGTAAATGGAAGCATAGGGAATTTAATAAGGTGTTTAATATTTTAAAAAATAATGCTCTATCAAGAGCAGAGTTATCTAATGAGTGCGGAATAGCTAAAAACATTCATTATGGAGATATCTTAGTTAAATTTGGAGATATTTTGGACACAGATAAAGCACAGCTTCCCTACATAACTGACGATGCTATAGTAACAAAATATGCTACATCTGCTCTACGAGATGGGGATGTAATCATTGCTGATACAGCAGAAGATGAAACCGTCGGAAAGTGTTGTGAATTACTTGGCATAGAAAAAGATATCGTAATATCAGGATTACATACAATACCATGTCGCCCTCAAGAAGAATTTGCATCTGGTTATCTTGGTTATTATATGAATTCGGACGCATATCATATGCAATTGCTTCCACTGATGCAAGGGACAAAGGTTACATCGATATCGAAAGCAGCGTTATCCGAAACTGTCATTAAATATCCATGCACAAAAGAGGAACAGGCGTTAATTTCACAGTATTTTTGTCAACTGGATTATCTAATTGGCATTCATCAGGATAAGCATGATAAGATGGTTGATGTCAGAAAATCAATGCTAGAGAAACTATTTGTTCAGGGAGAAAGGATTTCTCCACAGATAAGATTCGGAGAATACAAAGTTCCTTGGAAGAAAGTTAGGTTGGGTGAGATTGTTGTTCCTTATTCTGATCCTATTGAAACTCCACATGGCGGTTATGAAAGGCTAGGTATTCGTAGCTACGGTAAAGGTGTTTTTCACGATTATGTAGAAGCAGGAAAAGAGCTTGGCGTTGCGCAGATGCACAGGGTAGCTTCGCATAATTTGATTGTGAATATCACGTTCGCATGGGAACATGCTGTGGCCATTACAGATGATGATGATGCAGGGAAATTGGTTTCTCACCGTTTTCCTCAGTTTGCTATGACAGATGATATTTACGACCAATTTCTGAAATATATGATTTTGGATGCAAGATTTCGCCATCACCTTATGTTATCCTCGCCAGGAGGTGCAGGGAGAAATCGCGTTTTGAAGGTGTCAGAGATGTTAGAATATGAAATGATGATTCCAGAAGTTGAGGAGCAAAAGCAGATTGCAGATTATTTGAATTCTTTGGATGAACTGATTAGTTTGTATAAAGTCCGGGTGGAGAAGTTAAAAAATATAAGAATGGCTTGTATTCAGAAGATGTTCGTGTAGGAGGTGGCATGGGTGGTTTTTGATGATGAGAAAAAATTTGAAAAGGCTGTCATAGATCAACTCATAGAATTTGGATGGGAAAAGCAAGTGCTGAATTATCCTACGGAGGATGTGCTTATTCGCAATTGGGCAGATATTTTATTTGCTAATAATCGTCAGCAGGATGTTTTAAATGATTGTCCTTTGACGGACAGTGAGATGGCACAAATTGTAGAGCAAATCATCCGACTGCGCACACCCGTTAAGCTGAATGATTTCATCAACGGCAAGAGTGTGTCTATCAAGCGTGATAATCCTGATGATACACAAAATTTTGGAAAAGAGGTTAGCTTAAAAATATATGATCGACGTGAAATTGCTTTTGGGTCCAGCCGTTATCAGATTGTAAGGCAGCCTATATTCAAAACTGCACCTCGGCTGAATGACCGACGTGGTGATTTGATGTTGCTTATCAATGGAATGCCTGTGATTCACATAGAATTGAAAAAGAGTGGCATTCCGGTAAGCAATGCTTATAATCAAATTGAAAAATATGCGCATGAGGGTGTATTTACGGGATTTTTTTCGCTGATACAGGTTTTTGTGGCGATGGAGCCTGCAGAGGCAGTGTATTTTGCAAATCCTGGTCCGGATGGAGTGTTTAATAAGTCCTTTTATTTTCATTGGGCTGATTTTGATAATGTGCCATATTCCGATTGGCAGGATGTGGTTAAGTATCTGTTGAATATTCCAATGGCACATGAGTTGATTGGTTATTATACGATTCCGGATGCCAAAGACGATACTCTCAAAGTAATGCGCAGTTATCAGTATCGAGCAGCGAAAGCCATATCCGATGCAGTTATGGACAAGGACTGGACTGATACCAATAATCTTGGTGGTCATATATGGCATACTACGGGTTCTGGAAAAACATTGACCAGTTTTAAATCAGCACAGCTCATTGTTAGTGCACGTACTGCGGACAAGGTAGTATTTTTGGTGGACAGAAAAGCTCTTGGGAAACAGTCATTTGATGATTACAGAGCTTTTGCGAGTGCGTCAGAAGAAATTCAGGATACGGCGGATACGGATGTCCTTGTGACAAAGCTAAAGAGTGATGATTATAGCGATTCGTTAATTATCACCTCCATCCAAAAACTGAGCAATGTGACCAGAGATGCGGAAAATATTAAAAGTGCTGATATAGATAAAATAGTATCTAAGCGGATTGTGATTATCATTGACGAAGCACATCGCTCTACTTTTGGAGAGATGCTTACGAATATCAAGACTACTTTTGTCCATGCTATTATTTTTGGATTTACTGGAACACCGATACAGGATGTTAATAGTAAGAAAGATAATACAACGACAACTATTTTTGGTAATGAGCTGCACAGATATACACTTGCTGACGGTATCCGAGATAAGAATGTTCTTGGATTTGATCCATACATGGAAATGACCTACCAGGATATGGAACTGCGAGAACAGGTTGCTTTGATGAAGGCAAAGGCAAAAAGTGTAAGTGAAGTGCTGGGCAATGCTAAAAAGGAAAAAGTCTACTATAAATTCATGGATCGAACGAAAGTCAGAATGGTTGGTGAATGGAAGGGCAAGAAATATATCAAGGGTATTGAAGACTATGTGCCAAATTCACAGTATGACCGTGAGGAGCATCAAATTGCTGTTATAGAAAATATCATAAAGTATTGGACTATTTTCAGCAGAGGAGGTCTTTTTCATGCGATTTTTGCAACGCATAGTATCCCAGAAGCTGTGAAGTATTACAGGCTGTTTAAATCGATGGCACCACATTTACAAATTACGGCTGTGTTCGATCCTACTATTGATAACGAAGGTGGTGGAACGCTGGAGAAAGAAGATGGAATTGTAGAAATCCTTGAGGACTATGAGGCAAAGTTCGGACCGTCCTTTTCTATTCCGACCTATGATGCGTTCAGGGAGGATGTTCAACTGCGTCTTGCGCATAAAAAGCCATACAATCGAATCAGTAAGGATAAGCAGATTAATCTGTTGATTGTGGTCAATCAGATGCTGACTGGCTATGACTCTAAATGGATCAACACTCTTTATCTGGACAAAATGCTTGAATATGAGAATCTAATCCAAGCATTTTCTAGGACGAACAGGTTATTTGGAGATGAAAAACCATTTGGCATTATAAAGTATTACCGCCGCCCTCATACGATGAAGCGCAATATTGAAGTCGCAGTAAAAGCATATTCAGGGGACATTCCTACAGGATTGTTTGTGGATAAGCTTCCAAGCAATCTCAATAGTATGAATCGTTTTTATGATGAAATGGAAGACCTTTTCAAGAATGCCGGAATCAAAAATTTTGAGAAGCTGCCAGGAGAAAATTCTGAAAAACGAAAATTTGCAAAACTGTTCAAGCAATTTAATCAGAAATTGGAAGCTGCACAGATACAAGGGTTTAGCTGGGCAAAAGATACTTATGCTGTAATTGAAGCAGATGGGACGGAATCGTATATAGTCATGAATTTTGACTATAACACATATTTGGTTTTGCTGCAACGTTATAAAGAATTTCCATCTGGTGGCGGTGGTGGAACAGGCGAAGAGCCTCCATTTGAAATTGACGCACATATAACGGAAATAAATACAGATGCGATAGATGCAGACTATATGAACTCCCGTTTTGATAAATTTTTCAAACTATGGCAGCAGGGTGATTATGATCAAGCAGCTATGGATCAAGTGCTAAGAGATTTGCACAAATCCTTTGCGATGTTGTCTCAGATTGAGCAGAGATATGCGAATCTCTTTATTAGCGATATCCAGTCTGGGGAAGTGAAGTTTGACCCAACAATGACATTCCGTGACTATATTGCAAAATACATGAGAAAAGCGGAAGATGCTCGGATTGCCCGGATTGTACGGAGACTTGGATGCTATGAGGATTTGCTAAGAAAACTGCTTGATAGGAAAGTTAATGTCAGTAATTATAAAGATTTTGGGTACTTTGATGAGCTTGTTTGCTCTGTTGATAGAGGGAAAGCTGAAAAGTTCTTTATTGTTTTAGAAAAGAATAATTATAAGCCTTACCGATTGCAAATGCTAGTTAGTAAATATTTGAGAGATTTCGTAATCAGCGGAGGCATTGATCCGTATGCTGATGTTATTGATGTGGGTAGAAAAACTGCTAAGAAACAGGAACGTGGGAAAGGTCAGGATACTAATCAATCTCAATCAGAAAATGGTATAGCTATAGAGAATGATCTTTCTTATGATGAAGATGTAGATGATGAGGTTGTAACCAGAACTACTGTCAGCAGCCATCGGCTTTCACATTGGTACAATAAAAGTAATGCTCTGGCCTGCATGATGAATACAGGATGCTTTGCTTACATAGAAGAAAAAGTGTGTCTGGATGAACCGAAGTATGTCGAACGACAAGATTCGGGAAAGATGTGTTTGACCGCATATGCGAAGGAACATGAGGAAGAATGTTTCTTGCAATTTAAGATGGGAGCTGACGGAAAACTGCATTATATAAAACTTCCGGAAAGCATAGCAGATAAGGAGTTCCACTATACAGACTATATTTCAGAAGACATATTAAAGCAGTTGGGTCTTGTGAATGAAATAGCTGAGCAAATGTTGGATGTTATACGTGATATGGGGTTTGGTGATGCTTTAAGAGAATTGATGAGCAATCGGGTTTGTAACTATAGCGTAAATGTGCTTAAAGATATCACCGGACTTGATAACAATACAATAGAGAAGATGTGGAATGACAAGAGTCTCACAAAGGTAAATGTAGTATCAGCTTGTTTGGGACTACACCTACCATTTCCTGTTTCAAGTACCTTGGTAGAGGCGGCGGCTCTTACATTAAATATGTTTGTGGGTTCGACAAATGCTAAGGCGGAAAATAGGTCATATCAAGGGCTTTTATCCACACGGTGGGCTTCTGAGTATGACGATATCTATGATGATTTGAAAGCTGAGGGAATGGAGACACTGATTAAAACGCCACCAAAGGCGAAAACAACAAAGAAGAAATCATAGATACAAATTAGATAATATTTTAAATTGAGGTCAGAGAAAATCTGATCTCTTTTTTTTGCTTGTGAGAGAACACAAAAAATTCAAAAAATAATTTTGTTGAACTTTGTTCAATAAAGTTTGCTTCCTATTATGTACATAAGGGGTGCCTGATACTGGGTGCCTCTTATTTCTTTATTTTCATAAAAAAATTCTCATATAAAAAGAGGATTTGTCTATTGAACTTTGTTCAACGGGCAAGAATTGGACTTCTGCTATGCTATAGACATCAAGCATCCAAAGGATGTTCAAATAAAAAATGTTAAAGCCATAACGTGCGCACATTTGGCGAGGATAAATAAAATCATAGAAATTTTTATAAAGCTTTGTGGAAATTTCAAGATTTTATAGAATCTCGTCTATTTGCCGTGCGTCAGATGGGATTGTCTTCGCCAAGTGTTGCAGACAAGGCGGAAAGGACAATCTCATGACAAAGAAAGTAAAAAATGATGTAACCGCAGGCTCTTTTTGTGTTCCTCCGTACCACTCGGACGGAAAGTACAACAGTACACTTGAGGAAAGAATTAAAAGGACTCCTAAAGAAAATGCCATTAGAGGAATGTGGACAGGTAACAGAGGAGAATCTTGGTATATACCGACAAACAAAAGCATAATTGATATTTTACATATATTTGAATTGGAGGGTATATTGTATAAGGCGGGGATACCTGATTTTAGTGTATGCGCAAAAGTAACAGTTAGTATAGAAAATATGAACGAAATTAGAAGAGAAAACTTTCGGAAGTGTGATATAAAATGTGCAGAGATATGGAGTCGGGAAAAGTATGAAGGAAAAAGTAGATGGACTCCAAGCGATGTAAAACAATGGCGAAAAGAAAACGGATATACATGGCACGAAAGAAATGATATGGTGATTTGTGATTTAGTACCAACTAAAATCAATAGATTTTTTGGGCACTTGGGTGGTGTATCAGAATGTAAAAAATACAGAATGATTTAAAATGACTGTTTTGCGAGAAGAATATTGATATTAAGAAGCAGAATTCCATTGATATTCGCAGATAAATTAGGTACAATATCAAATATCAATGGATAAAGGGTGATGATAGTGGCATTAGTAAATATTGGTTTTGAGACAGAGCAAATTGAATATAAAAAGAGTATCGGTGAGCTAAAGGAAGCTATGTTTTCTATTGCTGCTATTCTGAACAAACACCAGAGCGGCGAGCTGTATTTTGGTGTGAAAAATGATGGAACGGTAATTGGGCAGGAAATTAGTGATGAATCCTTACGGAAAGTAAGTCAGGCAATTGGAAATCATATTAAACCTGCCATTTATCCGGAGATAACAATCCAGCAATTTGGTGATAGACAGACAATATTGGTGCGCTTTGAAGGAAGCAGATGTCCATATCTTGCATATAATGTTCCAAGAATAAGAGTAGCGGACGAAGATCTTGTTATGGATCAGGATACTTGTGATTCTATGATACGTCAGCGTGATAATATTGACTATTCATGGGAGAAGAGAGTATCTAAGTATACAATTGATGATGTAAATGAAGATGCTTTTGCGGAGTATCTGAGGAAAGCAAAAGAAGCTGAACGAATTGATTTTGAGGACATCGATGTAAAAACTGTATTGGATAAATTGGAGCTGACAGAGGGAAACTATCTTTTAAATGCAGGGGCTGCTCTTTTTTGTGATTGTGGTATTGTCAATGAATTGCAGATTGCGAAATTTGCATCTGATGAGCGATTGACATTTACCGACATACGAAGGTACAGCGGTTCTGTTATGGAATTAAAGAAAAAAGCGGAACAGTATATTATTGATGCTATGGATTGGCGTGTCGAGTTTGGAAATTTGACGAGAAAAGAAATACCGGAAATTCCATTGGATGCAATCAGGGAGGCGATTACAAATTCTTTTGGGCATAGAATGTTCGATAGTGGACAGAGTAATGAAATTACTATTTTCAAAAATAGAATTGAAATCTATAATCCGGGTGCTTTTCCCGCAAATAAAACACCGGAAAGTTATGTGGTGGGAAATCAACGACCAATTCGTAGAAATCCTCTAATTGCCCGTACATTATATTATTCTAAAGATATGGAAAGCTTTGCAACAGGATTAAAGCGCATTAAGGATGCTTGTGAGAAAGCGGGATGCAGGGTGGAATTTCAAACACCAGATGATGGTTTTGTTGTTGTGTTTTATCGGCATGGTACTCAAAAATTGAGCGGTACCGCTCAAAAAACCGCTCAAAAAGAAGAAACGACCGCTCAAAAAACCGCTCAAAGGGAAGAAAGGCTCAATGCGCTGCTTGAATATTGCAAAGAACCGAGAGACAGAGATGAAATGATGAAGTTTCTTGGTATAAAACACAGAACCACATTCAGAAGCGATTACCTGAATCCATTATTGGATGAAGGGAAAATTGCAATGACAATGCCGGATAAGCCGCGAAGCAAGAATCAAAAATTTTACTCTATTTAACTTTCGCTAACTTTCGCGAAATAATAAATTTGCAATCTACAACGATAAGAGCAATGTCAAAGCCTGATATTTCATGCGGTTTTTGACATTGCTTTCTGTAATTTTGGAGATGTTATAGTTCTTTTAACTTTCGCTAACTTTCATAGTCATAAAATTTGGCATCAATTTTACTTGGAACACTTAAGATATTTATTTTTATATGCTAAAGCCTGTTCCGGTTTCTGCCATCGGGAATACAGGTTATTCAGGTACAAATAAACAGTTTTGGCATAATCGTTATCGGTTCCCATGACTTCCGAAATAATATTTTCCGCAGATAAAAGATGAAGTTCGGCTTCTTTAGCATTGCCCTCGGAAAGTGCAATCGCACCATACATCATCTGGCAGACTCCATTATCTAAAGTTTGTGTTCCCTCATGTTCCAAAACAAGATTCTCATAGGAGGCAAGAACCTGTTTTGCAATATCTGTATTTTTGGAGAGGATCAACATATTGGTAAGGTTCAACAACTGTTGCAGCATATCATGTGATTCTGCCAGTCCAAGATGTACATATTCCTGACGGATGGTTAAAGCAGTATGGAGCATTTCAGCAGCCTCTTTTGTCTTTTTCATCAGCAGGTATGTATTGGAAAGATTGTTGTACAGGTTTGAAAGCAGATTTGCTGTCCGCTGGTCAGCATCTTCTGTATGGTACGGTTCTAAGATACTGACAGCTTTTAACCGTTTCTTCAAGGCATTTTTATAATCATTTTTGATAAGAAACAGTTCTGCCTTATAGTCAAGAAGCAACGCCCTGTCGCAGTAGGAATGCGTATCCTGTTTCATTACATACTCTATCCGTTCTACAAGTTTTGGCAGATAGTCCGTCACAAGATATTTTTCAAGATATGTGAACATATCCTGAAGGAACAGCAGATAATCCTCTGGTATGTCTGCTAAAATATTTTCTGTAATGCTGATAAGCGAATCAATCACATTCTGTGGTCTTTTAACTTCCAGTCCATGCACAAGGCAGATGCAATGCAGACTGTCAAGCA
>ERZ779623.676-NODE-676-length-11870-cov-4.241473_pt1 | contig 11870 bp, 6 predicted proteins | sample MGYA00514189_ERZ779623 | MGnify/ENA primary metagenome ERZ779623 (study PRJEB29562, sample SAMEA4376712) | mouse gut metagenome | isolation source: Cecum | study: EMG produced TPA metagenomics assembly of the A DSS colitis mouse model was used to assess the... | reverse complement strand
CTGCACAGTACCGGATACTGATCTCCAGATTCCGGGCCAGCTCCTTAAACTTAGGATGTTCAATCCGCTCTGCCATCGTCAGAAGCGCCGCACTGGCGTCACCGGTGGTAGAAGCCTCATAACAGCAGGCATCCAGCGCGCTTTTGAGCGGTTCCTCCATGTATCTGCTGACCTGGTTGAAAATACTTGTGACTTCTCCTGCAGTGATACTGTAATTTCCCAGGAAATCCAAAAGCCTGGTCAGATTATTCTCAGTCCGCTTCAGGTTTGTCTCCCGCAGGCGTCTCATCACATATCCCTCCGCCAGGCCTGCCGCCAGCACTGCCGCCGCGGCAGGAAACAGTCCTCCCGCCAATGCTGTCACTAAAAATATAATCGCCGCACATACGGCGTTTCCCACCAGCCACCATTCTGCTGTCAACCCGGGAAAGCGTATGCCAAGTCCGCTGTATTGAAGCTGCTTTTCTATGGAATACCACAGCGAGTGCTCCTGCTGCAGAGCCAGCAGCTTTTGTCTTCCCGCCAGACTCCTTTGCCGGGATGCCGCATTGATATCGGCTCTGGTCCGCCTCAGCATCCCGGCCATATTTCGGAACATTCTCAGATCACGAAACAATAAAACAAGCCCTGCTGTCAAAAATAAGAATACCGAACTCTTCATCAGCATAATTCCGCTGTCCCAAGTGGATATAAAATTCAGAATCCAGGTCTGTATCTCTTCCAAGCTCACCCTCCTGTCTGCTTTTCAAGCTTCTATTGAATTGAAATGTTACTTAAAAAATCCTTTCATAGGACAGGCTCCTGCTGTCAGGATCCCATCCCCTGCAGTCGAAGATTTCCTTCACCTTGTAATGCTCCATAAACACAAGTGTGCGGAAGCAATCCAGCATCTTCATCAACTCGTACCTGGAATAACGGCTTCGATACATGGCATAGTCCACCAGCTTGTCCGGCGCCCTGTCCGCAGAAGGGGCATGAATGGTAGCGGCACAAAGCTGTCCCGTATAAGCTGCATTCAGCAAATACAAGGCCTCCGCTCCCTTCACCTCACCGATAATAAAGAAATCCACATCCATGGTAAGACCGGCAATGCTGATATGTTCCAGGTCATAGCTGATTTGCTGTTCCCCCGACCCGGGCATGGAATGCAGAAACATCATATCCGGATGAAACATGGTAGTCAGCTCATCTGCCTGCTGGGCCACCAAAACTGCCATATTGTCCGGAAGTGTCTCCTTCAGCGCATTGAGCAGCGTGGTCTTTCCTGAGGAATTGCCTCCGCATATTAAGGTAGATCCCTCCCGGAAGCGGCTCACCAAAAGCTCAGCCGTCTCCCGGTCCAGCATTTCCTGTGCAATCAGTTCTTTCATCTGGGGAAAAACTCTGGGAACCTTTCTGATACATAGATAGGGTTCATTATAGGTGTTTACAAGAGGCATGGAGAGCGTAAACCGCAGAATAAAATCCGGATGGCTCTCGTTGTCCGTAAACCGTTGAATTGCATTGAGATTAGATATGTTCACCTGATTTTTTGTAGCAATATAGTCGATAAACTGCCGATATTCTCTGGGAGAGGAAAATGACACATCTGCGGCCATCCTCTGCCCTTTTCTTTTGATGCGGACGTTGTCATAGCCCACCACCCGGATATCCGAAACTGTTCTGTCGTCGATCAGCTTTGACAGTCTGGAATAACCGAAAACATACTGTTCAAACGCGTCCAGCAGCTGCTGGTCCTGCTTTTTTGACCTTTTGTAATAGGCGGCTATGTGGCCTGCCGCTTCTGCCAGAAAGGCCTCCTTGGAGAGCTGGCCTTTCTTCATCTGCATCAATGACTGCTGCTTCTGAGTAGTATAATCACTCACCAGCTGCTGCAGCAGATCCTCCTGGGCGGCAACCTGTTCTGTTTTGATTTTCTTCATCCCTCCAATCCTTGCACGGCAATCCTGACACAGATATGCCTGCCTTGGAAAACTGCGCTGCAATACATCACATCCGCCTTTTTCCGAAAACGCTTCGCTGTCTCTCAAGAATCCGTCAGACAAAAAGATCCCCGGCAGCAGTAAAACTATAGTAAAAACTGTGGTAATCGGCCGATACGGCCTGAACTCAATGAGTAAAACCAGAAACTTACCTCCGGATGTGTAAGTGTCTATTACACTACACCAGAATCCGGAGGTTGTCAATACCTAATTTTATAAATTGTGATGAACTGGTTACTATTCACTCCGCACACATAAGCAAAACACAGAACCGCAGCGCGGCGGCAGACAGCAACACTGGCTGGTTTTGCGAATGTAAGTGGAGAGGCTGTGATTATTGAAAAAACTTAAACATGAAATTCTTCTATAACACTATTCAGTCGTTCTACCACCTGGTGCAGCTCCTGCATGGAGAAATCAATGCTTTCCATCTCCTCATTTTGATTTTCCACCCGCTCATTGATCTCCTGGCTGGCCGCCGTCAGCTCCTGAGTCTCGCTGGATATACCGGAAAACTTGTCAACGATGCCGTCCTTGTTTCGATTCAGGCTTTCCACCGCCGTTTCAAGTTCATTTATATCACTTCCCATACCGGAAATATCATCGCTGATCCTCTGAAACGCTCCCTGGGCATCCTCCATGGTCTGCATACAGTCCATAGTAGTGTCCTGGATCTGCCCGATCTGGCCGCTGACATTCCTTACCTCATTCTGAATTTCCGTTATAATCTGAGTGATATCTCCGGTGGCAGAGGATGTCTGTGCCGCCAGCTTTCCGATTTCCTCGGCTACTACTGCAAAGCCTCTCCCTGCTTCACCGGCCCTTGCCGCCTCGATGGAGGCATTCAGGGCAAGCAGAGAGGTCTGACTGGCAATTTCACCGATCGTCTTGCTGATACCGTCAATGGACTCCGACTTCTGCGAAAGACCGTCCGCTGTTTCACGGGTAGTAGCCTGCATCCTCCGGCTCTGGTCAAACTTTCTGGAAAGCAGGTTCACCGTCTCCATGCCGTCGCGGCACTGGCACACAGCCGCAGCGACCACCTCATTCATACGTTCCATACGATCCGCCACATTGGAAAGCTCTTCCGCAAATTCCGTAAGATTTTCATTCGCCTGCTGAGTCTGCTGGGCCACATCGTCGATGGCCACCACCACCTGGCTGATGGTCCCCTTCACCGAACGATTATCAGACACGGCATTCCCCACCGAACTCCGCACACTGGAAAACTGACTCTTCAGCATGTCGGATGCCTGCATCAACTGATGAACGATCTGATTCAGACGGATACGCAGCTCCTGAACGGCCCTGTCCATAACCCCCAGCTCATCCCGGCGCCGGTTTCCGATCTCCGACCTGCCGTCCATCTGCAGTTTCAGCTCTCGCAGCTGTGTGATCTCACTCTGCATGGCAATAATAGGTCTTGTAATGCTGGCGCTGAACAGGAACACCACCACTGCCGCCACTATGGTTGCGATCAAAATGGTGGCTATAAAAATGCTTACCAGCTGATTAACCGCTTCGTTATAGACCGATACCGGAGTCGCAACGATCACACTTCCCACAGAACTGGGAACTGCCATCAGGTATCTCTCTACACCGTCATAATCCTTAACAGAAACCGACGCGTCCGCCAGTGAGGCGGCATACGCACCTCCCAACACCTCATTTACCAGGCTCATGCTTCCGCCGGCCGGCATGAACTCACTGTTGCGATGCATCAGAATTCTTCCGTCGTCATCAGTCATGAACACATAAACCCCGTCCGAGGTATCTGCCACCTGGTTGAGCGAATCAAACATGGTCTGCAGCTGCAGACTCATGCCGATCACACCGGCAGAACCATCCTTGCAGACAAATTTCCTGGAAACGGGCATTACCATCCCTCCTGCACTGCTGTCCATATAAGGATCACAATAGACCTTCTCCTCAGCAGCCATACCTTCCGTATACCAGGGATATCCGAAATAATCCCAGTCATCTCCAAGCTCCAGCCGGCTCCCGTCTAAAAAGGTTCCATCAGCAAACGCCGCAAACACATCTGTCGTACCCTCATTTCCATTCATCAGTGCTTCCAAATATGTAATAACCGCTTCTTCGTCCATCTCCTCCAGAGATTCCATATATGCAACTGCAGAATCCACAATTGCCGTCTTTTTTTCAAACCATGCCTGGATCGAAGCGGCATAATACTCCGCCGCTGTTTTCGCCTGTACATCGTTCATTGTATCAAAGCGTTGATGTGTCTTTGCCAGAACACTCAGCATCGAGATCAGCATACATCCAATGCAAATTGAAGAGAAACAGATGATCAGCTTTGCCCTGATTTTCATAGCCAAATCCTCCATACAAATATGTTAATCCTGAATATGAGTATAAAATTTTTTCCGTCTTCCTGTCAACGTCCTCAATGTTCTATTTTACGTACAAAACCGGAACATCTACCACAGCTTAAACCTCTGAATGGCCCATCTGGCCGCCTTATAGGAAATTGTCTCCAGCTCCCCGGCGGCATTTTTCAGTTCCTTCCGGATGGGAATATGCTGAGGGCAGTGCTGCTCACATTTTCCGCACTGAATGCATTGAGAGGCGCTGGATGTATTTTTGCGCATGGCGGTGCACTGCAGATAATCCCTTCTGCCGGAGGATTTCTTCTCAGAATACATGGCATTGTAGCAGCGGAAGGTACCCGGAATGTCCACCCCGCTGGGGCAGGGCATGCAGTATCCGCAGCCCGTACAGCCCACCTTTACACTGCGCCGGATCTCTTCACGAACCTTCTCCACCAGTGCCTTATCCGAATCCGTCATGCATCCCGGCCAGGCCTGGGCAGCCGTGGCAAGATTCTGTTCCACCATTTCCATGGAGTTCATCCCCGACAGCACGCAGGTCACCTCCGGCTGATCATACAGCCACCGAAAGGCAAGCGCCGCCGGAGCGCGCCCTTCCGGATCTTTTCGGAATAAGTCCTTTGCGGATTCCGGCAGCAGATCCACCAATCTGCCGCCCCGAAGGGGTTCCATGATAATCACCGGAAGCCCCTTCCCTGCGGCATACCGCAGTCCTTCCACTCACGCCTGGGAATGTTCATCCATATAATTATATTGAATCTGGCAGAAATCCCAGTCATAGACATCCACCAGCTGCTTGAACATGTCCGAATTTCCATGATATGAAAAGCCGATATTGCGGATCTGGCCGGAGGCAAGCTTGGAGGCAATCCATTCTTCCATTCCCAGCGCTTTCAGCTTCTCCCAGGTGGCGGCATCCGTCAGCATATGCATCAGATAATAATCGATATGATCTGTCTGCAGCCGTTTCAGCTCCTCCTGGAAGGTCTTCTCCACCCCTTCCATAGTTTTGATCAGATAATGCGGGAGCTTCGTGGCAATATACACCTTATCCCGGCACCCTCTGCGGTGGAGAATCTCGCCTACCGCCGCCTCGCTGCCCGGATAGATGTATGCCGTATCCAGGTAGTTTACCCCGCCTTCAATGGCTGCCATAAGCTCCCTTTCTGCCTTATCCAGGTCAATGGACGCACCCTTTCTGGTAAAACGCATGCATCCATAGCCCAGAAGAGAAATGTCATTTCCTTTTTTGTCCTTCCGATACTGCATTGTTTTCCTCCTCTCCAACTCCTCTGCCGAGCCCTGCCCGCATAGACATCATACCACCTGCTCCGCTTTGGTGCAAGCCGATTACTCTTCGCAGCTTCGCCGCATATAATCTTTTTTCCCAAAACTGTCCAAAAGATATTGTAGTTTCCAAAGGAAAATGATATACTATTTTCGTTCAGCGCATGAACGAACCGGATAATCACCAATTCCTTTTAAATCACTAATTAGTATTTTAGATATATTCAGAAAAGAGGTATCATTATGTTTATTGTTTTAGCAGGCGGACTTTTAGTTATCATTGTGGCGGTAGTGGTTGCCGTGGTATCTTCTGTTACTTCAGCAGTTGCTGCAGAAACAGACTTTGACGATTAAATACTCCATTGTCGAAAAGCCAGACCCAATCCCCGCCTGAGCGGGGAATCTGGATCCAGCTTTTACCGGTACAGCACATAATCCTGCATCTCTCTCCCGAAGCCTCCGGCGGAAAGCGCTTCTGCCGTCCCGTCGGGATATTCTTTTACCACGATTCTTTTCTTTCCCGGAAAAATTCTTCCTCTTTTGAATTCCTCCGAAAATAATTTCAGTACATCCTCCAGTCCGTCCCTCTCAAATACCCGCAGCGTCCTTCCCTGTCTTTCAAAGCAGGCGGCAGGTATCCCTTGCCGGAGAGCGGCGGCCGTACCCGGCACATTCATAAAGGCTTTGTCCGGTTCATGGGCAAGGAGCTTACCCCAGGGCTGCATGGGATCGGCTGCATTCAGCCACACGATCTCTTCCCTGGGATGCTCAAGAGCTGCCGTCACACCTTCAAAATCGCTGCTTCGAATAAACTGCGCCCCTGAAAATCCTTTCACAAAGTATCCTCTTCGCACCTGTCCGGTATACTCCTGAACCCGAAGCTGTCTCAAGGCCTCCTGCCAGGACAGGCCGGCGGCGGAAGCTGTCTCCCTGCACAGAATCAAATACCTGTCAAAGCATCTGTCCATCTGTTCCTGTACCGAAAGGGGCTTCACGGGTCTCACCAGATCCCAGCGTCCGGCATGCAGCGCCTTCACCCGGGTTCCCAATCTCTGCCGGACCGCCGCCCTTTTCACCTTTTCTCTGTTGCGCCACTGCCGGACCGGCACAAAGCTGTCCGCACTGACACCCCCCTTCTCCATGAGCGACAGCAACGTATCATAAGGCGATTCCCCGGCCAGCACGCTGTTCAGTGCCTGCATGAAGCTGGCTCCCCGCCTGGAAAGAGCCTCTACCAACGCCTTCTCCTTCTCCGAAAGCTCCCCCCAGGGCACCTGCGGCTCCCTCTCCCAGTCGATGCGGTCCGACGACTCAAAGCAAATCCGTCCCTCCTCCATGTGCCAGAAAAATTCTCCCGAAGCCAGCAAAGCGTCCAGCAGTCCCTCCCGGTATCCCTTTACCCGGGCGGGCAGCAAATATTCCTCCCAGGCAGAAGCCTCCAAGGGCATACCGGAGAAGAAGGAAACCGCCTCTCTGAGACATTCCTCCGGAGGAGCAGGTCGCCGGATCCGAGACACCAGCAGCGCACCGTAAGCGGCGGAAGAGCAGGTGACGATCTCCTGCCGGCGGTTTTTCAAAGTCAGATTTCTGGCCCGGCTGTACACCGCGCTGTGATAATACCGGATTTCCCCGGCCTCCTCCTGCCGGACCGCTTCTCCGCGGCGGCACAGCTCCTCCAGTATGTCTCCGGCCTCTTCTTCCTGCCATCCGTAGCGCAGGGCCGTCTGCTCTGCATCTGCCCCTCCCCGATACCGGAGCATACGGCGGACCAGCTCAAGAGCCTCTTCCCCCTCCGGCTCCTCCAGAGCCTTTCCGTAAACCTCCTCCTGCTCCGCTGCAATCCAAAGACCCTGCTCCAGATAAAGGGCCCTGCCTTCCTCTGCCAGCTTCTCCAGCCACTCTACAGGCACCTCCAGCTCCCCGGCGGCCAAATCCCCCTCTGCCATCAAAAGAGAATGCAGCTGCCTTTCATCTCGGGGCAGCTTCTCCCTGGCCTGAACCCGGGACAACTCCTCTTCTCCCGGCCTCACCAGATCCTTTTCCTGCTCCAGCGCTTTTTCCACCTCCCGATGGATTCCCTGAGGGGTTGGCGCATAGTCGTACATTACCGCTGCCTCCTGCGCCCACTGCAGGGGCAGGGACATGGGAGAAGGAATCTCCGTGTAGATTTCTCTTACAACAATCTCCCTGGAACGGATTTTCTCTAAAATCTCTCTCACTCCCGCCCCGTCCCACAGCTGCTCCAGGCATTCCCTTCTGGTCTCACGGATCAGAGGATGGGCCTCTTGCCCCGCCACCTGGTTCAGCATTTCCGCACTGCGCAGACGCTGCATCCACAGAGGCTGTCTTCCGTTTCCTCTGACTCCCATCATAAGCGCCCTGCCACAGTTATAGCGGAAGGCCATGTTGAACACCGACGTGGCAGGAAGCATGGCTGACAGCACCGCCTGACAGGTCTCTGGACTGATCCTCCCCAAGAGTCCCTCCGGCAGAGCTTTATCTGCATAGGAATACAGCAGAAACCCGTCCTCCTCGTCCACACATCCCACATTGACACCCATCTCTTCTTGGGCCAGGCGGGCAGCCAGCAGCGACAGCGGTCCGTTGACCCGCCTGCCAAACACGGAATGAATCATCAGCTGGCTGTTTCCCGATTGATCCCGGAAATGCTCCGCCAAAATTGTCCTGTCATCGGGAAGACCTCCCGAGGCGGCAATCTGACGGCTTAAATATTCCGCCGCCAGGGTCGATGCAGAAGCGTCCAGCCCCAACTCCTGCAGGGCTTCCTCCAGTTTTCCGTCCCCCCAGGCTTCCTGCAGACGCCCCAATATACGTCCGAACTGTTCTCCGGTCTCTCTGTCCCTGCCCTTCAGCTCCCCCTTCCAGAAAGGCAGCCTGGCCCCTTCTACCGGCGCCTGGGTCACGGTTACCGCATCCCTGCCGATATGAACCACCTTCCAGGCAAAGGCTCCCAGGATAAAGCGATCCCCTTTCTGGGTCTCGTAGACAAATTCCTCATCCACCTCCCCGATCTTTACGCCATCCTCCGTATAAACTGTATAAAGCCCCTTGTCAGGAATTGTGCCCCCTGCGGAAATGGCCAGCATCCGGCTGTAGCCGTCTCCCTCCACCCTCTCATGGATCCGGTCATAGAGAATTCTGGGCCGCACAGGCACATCTCTTTTATGCTCATAATCTCCTGCCAGCATCTCCAGCACCGACTTCACATCCTCTTTTGTCACCTTGCGAAAAGGCCAGGCCCGGGGCAGAAGCTCCATAACCTCCCCCAGCTCATAGCCGCGGAAGGCCGCCATGGAAACCAGATGCTGAGCCAGTATATCCAGACAACCCTCGGGAGGATTCATCCGCTCCACCCGTTTTTCCCTGGCCAGCTGAGCAGTCATCCCGCAGAGGACACATTCCGCCGCCGTCCTGGGAAAAAGATACATCACGCTGGTGCGGGAGGGATCATGCCCTGCCCGTCCCAGTCTCTGCAGCGTGCCGGAAATGGTGCGTGGACAGCCCACCTGCAGCACCTGGTCGATCTCACCCACATCGATCCCCAGCTCCATGGATGAGGTGGCGCACAAAAGCCGAAGCCTTCCCTCCCGCAGGGACTGCTCTACCTCCTGACGCTGTTCCTTGGAAAGACTCCCATGATGAACCCGGGCAAAATCCTCCCCGCCTAAAAGATTCACATAATAGGCCAGCTTCTCCGCATATCGCCTGCCCTCCACAAACGCGATCACACTTCTGCTGCTCTGGCAGTATCGATAGACCAGAAGAGACAACTCCTGCCATACGGGATCCTTTCTCCGGCGGCTTCCATCCGTATAGGGGCTAAGAATCTGAAGCTCTACCTTTTTTTCCATGGAAGGCGCCGCCACCCACACCGGCTCCGGCGCCAGGTACTGTGCCGCATTCTCCAGAGGCGCAATGGTGGCGGACAATCCAATGCGCTGAAGAGGCCTTTTGCATAAAGCATCCAGCCTGGCCAGAGACAACATCAGATGGGCTCCTCTCTTGGTGTCGATCAGCGCATGCAGCTCGTCTATAATCACCGTTCCCGCAGTGCAAAGCACATTCTGTCCTGTTTTGCTGGTCAGCATCAGATAAAGAGATTCCGGGGTGATGATCAGAATGTGTGGCGGTTTTCTCACCATCTGCCGCCGCTCACTCTGAGTGGTGTCTCCGGTCCGCACCTGAACCGTGATCAACTCCTCTCCGCCAATGCCTGTCAGAGGCCTTTTCAGGTTCTCCCGAATATCCGAGGCAAGCGATTTCAGCGGGGATACATAGATCAGCTGCAGCTCCTGTTTCAGCTCCCCCGCCAGAGCCATCCTCTTAAATCGATCCAAAAAAACCAGAAAAGCAGACAGGGTTTTCCCCGCTCCGGTGGGCGCCGACACCAGCACATGCCCCCCTGCCTTGATAGCCGGCCAGGAGGCCTCCTGCACCGGAGTAGGCTCTCCCAACGTCCTGCAGAACCACTCCGCCGTATTATGATCAAATATGCTTAGACGCTCCTTCATCCCGCTTCCCCGCCCTCCAGTACTGCAAAGCTTTTTTCTGATTATAAAATAGCTTATAAGAAATTGCAATGTTCTCCTGTTGACTGAACACAGGACGCGGTGTGAAAAGTAACCCCAGCGCCTGCTGTCTCGGATTTTGATGCAGAAGAACGCATTGAGTAAAATTATGAAATATGATAAAATATAAGGAGCAGGTACAAATGAAAAACGAAAGCACAACAAACACACCTTATGATGATGTGTTCCGCACACTGCTGAATTACTGTAGTCCTTTAATCATTCCCGTAATAAACGAAATATTTGGCGAACATTTTTCCGGCCAGGAAAAAATAGTCTTTTCCCCAAATGAGCACTTCCTGAACCAACAGGGGGGAAATGAAAAAGAGCGGATCACAGATACCAGTTTTATGATACAAGGAAAAGAAACAAAAAAATACCACCTGGAATGTCAGAGCAATGCTGATAACAGTATGCTTATCAGGTTCTTTGAATATGACACACAGATTGCTCTTGATGAAGGTGAGATCAGAGGAAATGTCCTTACCGTAACACTACCTCACTCTGCTGTATTGTTTTTAAGATATCATACATCCACGCCAGATACGCTGAAGATCAAAATAGCCACCCCAGGTGGGACATTAGAATATGATATTCCGGTGATGAAATCTCAACGATATTCACTGAACGAAATTTTTGAAAAAGATCTTCTTCTGCTGATTCCTTATTATATTTTTTCTCACGAAAAACAGTTTGAAGAATATGAAAAGGACAAGCTGAAGCTGGAAATACTCCTGAATGAATATGAGCATATCAAAAATAAGCTGGAAGATTTTATGAATCAGAAAGTCATCAGTGAATATATAAGATGTACCCTCATTGACATGTCAAACAAGGTATTGGAGCATATTGCTGCAAAATACAAATCAATAAAAGAAGGAGTGAAATCGGTTATGGGCGGAAAGGTTTTAGAGTATGAAGCAAAAACTATAAAGCGAGAAGGAATAAAGGAGGGTCTGGAGGAAGGTCTGAAAGAAGGCATCAAGGAAGGCATTAAAGGCACTGTCTCCATATTAAGAAATTTAGGAATCCCACAGCAGACTATTTTGTCCAAAATTCAGGAACAATATAACCTGAGTCCGGAAGCTTCTGAAAAGTATCTGTAAAATATCCACTTCCTGCGTAGTCAACTCCTTATGAAAACGGCACCGCCCTCAGGCGGTGCCGTTTCTCATACACAAAGCAATTTCCTAGAACAAGCAATCCACCGTGCCGCACTTTGTGTTTTTTTATAATACACATCCTGCCGACCTTTGATTATTGATTTCCGCGAGCAATGGCCAGGCAGACGTGCCTGCACATATATTTGTCCATTGCCGTGAGGGTCACGTACCCCGGCAATGTTGTAAAATCGATGTCCCCTTGCATTAAACGCTTACAAAATGTCAGCAACATATAGGAAGAAAAAGAGCAACAGGTAAGAAGACGGGATCTCTTAGTTCCAATATGATTATATATAAAGGGCATTCTAAAGCTCAAGCCAACAAAACAGGGGGTAATCTACGAAAAATATTTTTGCGCTAGCATTAGCTCTGATTGTTTTTACAACCAACCATCCTGCTACTGCATTATCCGTTTCAGCAGCAACTTGTAAACATTTACATGGAGCTTATTCCGGTGTCAGCATAATGGATCATTGGACTGTCTGGCACAAAGGTCCT
>ERZ779623.669-NODE-669-length-11930-cov-15.203453_pt1 | contig 11930 bp, 10 predicted proteins | sample MGYA00514189_ERZ779623 | MGnify/ENA primary metagenome ERZ779623 (study PRJEB29562, sample SAMEA4376712) | mouse gut metagenome | isolation source: Cecum | study: EMG produced TPA metagenomics assembly of the A DSS colitis mouse model was used to assess the... | reverse complement strand
AATACAAGGAGGAAATTGTTATGAAAAAATTACTGTCCGTACTGCTGGCCCTGACGGCCCTGGCCGCAGCCCTGTGCGTCACCGCCGCCGCCGAGGAGCCGGAGGACGCCGCGGAAGCCCCCGCGGAGCTCCCCCCCTTCTCCCAGGTCTGGGGAAAGGTCTCCCCCTGGGACGGGAACGGCGTGTTCCTGAAAAACGGCGGCAAGGACGACCCCATGAGCGAGGTGGTGGTCCACGTGGGAGAGGCCCCGGTGGTGGACGCCGCCACGGGACTGCCCCTGGACCTGGAGACCGTCAAGGAGGGAGACGTCCTCTACGCCTGGGCCGGGCCCGCCATGGCCCTGAGCCTGCCGCCCCAGCTCTTCGCCGAGGTGGTAATCGGCAACGTCCCGGCGGACGCCGCCGCGCCGGAGTTCTGTGAGATCGCCGGGCGGGCCGTGTCCCCCGCCCCCGGCGGCGGGGGCAATTCCGCCTTCCCCCTGACCGGCGGCGGAACCCTGGAGGTGACGGACAAGACCGTCTACACCCCCTGGCTGACCCGCCAGATCGTGCGGATGGAGGACCTGATCCCCGGCGCACGGGTGCTGGTGTGGAAGGACAAGGACGGCGCGGCGGAGAAGGTCCTGGTGTTCCCCTACGGCTGCCAGGGCTATGTGAGCGTCCTTGCCACCATGCACGACGTGCGGGCTGCGGTGAACGGCGGCTTTGACGCGGAGCTGGACAAGGATGTTCCCCAGTTCTCCTGCAAGCGGACGGACAAGGGCGTGATGGCCCCCATCCGGGCCATTGCCGAGGCCGCCGGGTATGAGGTCCGCTGGGACAAGACCCTGGGCGTGGTGGTGAGCCTGAACGGCGAGACGGTCTTCTCCATCCAGTCCGGCTCGGATGTGATTGTGACCCCCGAGGGGGAGAGCGGCCTCTCCGCCCCCTGCCTCAAGGAGGGCGGGACTACCTACCTGCCCCTGGAGGACCTGTGCTATTGGCTGAACCTGTATCTGAGCAAGGGATAAGAGAACAAGCGCCCCCGCCGTGGGTTTCACGGCGGGGGCGCTTTTCTTATGGGAATCAAGGGGAATTACTGGAAGGTCAGCTCAAACCGCGCGCCGGGGTCCCCGGCGAAGACGATCAGTCCGCCCTTGGACAGCTTGGCGGACGCGTCGTCCCACAGGACGGAGGAGGCCGCGATATTTCCCTTGGCGTCGTAGACCCAGAAGCCCGCGTCCTCGGGCATCTGGACGGTCAGGGTCTTTCCGCCGGCGTTGTCTCCCACCTTGTACCAGCGGGCATAGCCGTTGGGCTGGATGGTGCAGGCGGCCTTGCCCCCGCTGCCGGTGGAGAGGTTGGGGGCGGCGTTCATATCCATGTACACGCCTCCGTTGGACTGGTAGAACCAGAGCCCCCCCTTCTCGTCCCGGCGGATCTCGACGTCGGAGCCGTCCCGGCCGCCGGTGCCGGGAACCTGGAGGACGTAGCGGGCGTGGGTCTCGTCCTCAATACGCAGGGAGCCGACATATCCCGGGGCGCTCTTGATGGCGTCGCCGGGCTCCACCTGGAGCAGGGCCCCCATGGCCGCGTACACCTGGGAGCTGTAACGCTCGTTCATGGGCAGGACCGCGCCGCCCATCATGGCGTTCCACTTCTCCTGGAGCGCCGGGTCAATGTTGTTTTCCGGCAGCTTCATGGCGGCGTAGTTGGACGTGGGCAGACAGCCCAGGCCGGGCAGGTCCGCGAAGGCCCGCTGATACAGATAGGTCTGGCCGTTGTCCTCCTTCACCAGCCGGAGGGCGGAGGCGCCCTCCTCGTCCCGGAAGGTGCCGTCGTCATGGTAAAAGAACTCCTGGGGCGGAATGTCCGGCATGGCGGGGTAGCGCATGGTCAGCGTCCCGTCCTCGGACAGCTCCACCTGATAGACCGTCAGGGAGCCGTAATAGCCCGCGCAGTCCAGCAGCTCCTTGGGCATGGGGGCCTTTTCGGCGGCGGGGAGCTTGAGCGGCGGCTCCACAATGTCCTCCTTCTCCCGCAGCACCGCCAGCAGCATCTGGGAGGCGGCCATCTCGTTGTAGGTGGACACGCCGCCGGAGCTGAGGACCGCCGCCGCCAGCTTGTACTCCGGCAGCACCACCAGCCCGGCGTGGTAATACTGGGTGTCGCCGCCCTTCACCAGGGCGGTGATGCCGTTGGCCGAGAAGGGATACCACTCCACGCTGTCCCAGCCCAGGCCGTAGGACAGGGCGTCGGGGCTGTCCTCCTCGGGCCAGAGGCCGTTGGCGTACTCCGGGGCGGCCATGGCGTCCAGGGAGGATTTTTTCAGCAGGGCCGTCCCGGTGAGGGCCCCGCCGAAGCTGGCCAGGTCCTCCGCCGTGGCGTAAAGCCCGCCCGCGCCGATCACGCCCAGGCAGTCCTTGGGCAGGGGGCGCTTGTCTCCCGCCTGGTAGATGTCCGCCCGGCGGGACTCGAAATTATCGCTGGGGAAGTAAGTCTCATCCAGACCGGCCTTGTCAAAGATGCTGGCGTGGAGGCAGTCCTGGAAATTCATGTCCGTCACCGCCTCCACCACCAGCTCCGCCAGGGTGAAGCCGTCGTTGCAGTAGACGCTGTACGCGCCGGGGTCCGCCTTGAGGCGCTGCCCGGCCAGGCAGTCCAGCAGATTGCCGGTGGCGGTGGTCGAGGGGTCGTCGAACAGCATGCCGCTGGTAAACGAGGAGCCCATCAGCCCCGAGGAGTGGTTCAGCAGCATGCGGACGGTGATATCCTTATAGCGGGGGTCCGCCATCTTGAAGCTGGGCAGGTACCGGACCACGGGCTGGTCCAGGTCCAGCTTCCCCGCCTCCGCCAGCTGCATGACGGCCGCGGTGGTGAAGATCTTGCTGACGGAGCCCGCGCCGTAAACGGGGCTTTCGCCCTCCAGAGGGCCGGAGCCGCCGTCCTCCTCCGCCCGCTGGGAGCCGGAGGAAATGATCTTTCCGTCCTGCCACACGGCCCAGCTGGCCTGGGCGGCCTGTCCATAGGTCATGGCGCTGCTGACGGCGGTCCGAGCGGCCTCGTCCAGGTCCGCTTTGCCGCCCTGCGCCGCCGAGGCGGGGAGGACGAGGCTCAGGCTCAGGACCAGGGCCAGCAGCAGGGCGCTGAGGGTCTTGGTGTTTTGTTTCATGTTCGGTTTCCTTTCCCGCCCCGGGGGAAAGCCGGGGCGCTCTTGTGGGTTGCCCTCTCAGGATACACCTTCCACCAGGGGGAATGTCAAGAGGCAGGATGCACAAAGCGGAATTTTTGTCCGGAATTTCCCTGCGGGGTGCGGGGGACGGGAAGAATCCGCGGTTGACAATCCCGCCCGGTGCGGATACAATAAAGGGGTTATTTAGGAACCTCAAATACGGAAAGGAACGGAAACGCTATGGCTATGGATAAACGGCAGGTGGACGCCATCACCGCCCGGGACGAGGATTTCGCCCAGTGGTACACCGACGTCTGCAAGAAAGCGGAGCTCATCGACTACAGCTCCATCAAGGGCATGTTCATTTACCGCCCCTACGGCTACGCCATTTGGGAGAACATACAAAGCGAGCTGGACCGGCGCTTTAAGGAGACCGGGCACGAAAACGTATACCTCCCCGTGCTGATTCCCGAGTCCCTGCTCCAGAAGGAGAAGGACCATGTGGAGGGCTTCGCCCCCGAGTGCGCCTGGGTCACCATGGGCGGCAGCGAGAAGCTGGAGGACCGCCTGGCCATCCGCCCCACCTCCGAGACCCTCTTCTGCGAGCATTACGCCAGCATCATCCACTCCTGGCGGGACCTGCCCAAGCTCTATAACCAGTGGTGCAGCGTCCTCCGCTGGGAGAAGACCTCCCGCCCCTTCCTCCGCCACCGGGAGTTCCTCTGGCAGGAGGGCCACACCATGCACGCCTCCGAGGAGGAGGCCCGGGAAGAGACCATGCGGATGCTGAACGTCTACGCGGACTTTATGGAGAACTTCCTGGCCATGCCCGTGCTCCGGGGCCGGAAGACGGAGAAGGAGAAGTTCAACGGCGCGGAGGAAACCTACACCGTGGAGTGCATGATGCACGACCACAAGGCCCTCCAGGCGGGCACCAGCCACTACTTCGGCGACGGCTTCGCCAAAGCCTTCGACATCACCTACACCGGAAAGGACAACCAGCTCCACTATCCCCACCAGACCAGCTGGGGCGTGTCCACCCGGATGATCGGCGGCATCATCATGACCCACGGAGACGACAACGGCCTGGTCCTGCCCCCCCGGGTGGCTCCCGTCCAGGCGGTGGTCATCCCCGTGGCGGCGCACAAGCCCGGCGTGCTGGACGCCGCCGCGGCCCTCCGGGACCGGCTGAAGGAGGCGGGCGTCCGCTCCAGGATGGACGATTCCGACAACTCCCCCGGCTGGAAGTTCGCCGAGTATGAGATGAAGGGCGTGCCCCTCCGGGTGGAGATCGGCCCCAAGGACATGGAGAAGGGCCAGTGCGTCATTGCCCGCCGGGACACCGGCGAGAAGGTGAGCGCGCCCCTGGACGGGCTGGAGGAGACCGTCCGGAAGCTCCTGGACGCGGTGCATGACAACATGTACGCCATGGCTCTGAAAAACCGGGAGGACAACACCTTTGACATCTCCACCCCCGAGGAGGCCAAGGCCATCGCCGAGGGGAAGGGCGGCTTCCTGCGGTCCAAGTGGTGCGGCTCTTTGGAGTGCGAGCTGGCCATGAAGGAGCGGGCGGGGGTCAGCTCCCGCTGCATGCCGCTTCGACAGAGCGGCACGGAGGGCGCGTGCCCCGTGTGCGGCAAGCCCTGCAAGACCGATATTTACTGGGGCGTGGCCTATTAAGGACCCAAAGGGGGAGCGGCGCTCCCCCTTTTTCCCGCTCCAGAAAGGAGGCCGCTCCATGGAACGCCGCCGCTATCAAGTGTTAGACGCCATCCGGGGCTGCGCCCTGATCAGCATGATCCTCTATCACGCCTGCTGGGACCTTGTTTATATGTTCGGCATGGACTGGCCCTGGTACCACGGCTTTGCCGCCCGCGTCTGGCAGCAGAGCATCTGCTGGACCTTCATCCTCCTTTCCGGCTACTGCTTCGCCTTGGGCCGCCATCAGCTCCGGCGGGGGCTGACGGTGTTTCTCTGCGGGGCCCTTATCACCGCCGTCACCTGGGCCTTTCTTCCCGAAAATCTGGTTCTGTTCGGCGTGCTGACCCTGCTGGGCTCTTCCATGCTGCTGGCGAACGGCTTCCGGCCGCTTCTCCAAAGGGTCCCGCCCCGGGCGGGGCTGGCGGGGAGCTTTTTGCTGTTCCTGCTGACCCGGGACGTGAACGCCGGATATCTGGGCTTTGAGGGGGCCCGGATTTTCCGCTTCTGGGATGGGGAACGGAATCTGTGCACGGCCTTCGCGGGCTTCCCTCCGGCGGATTTCTTTTCCACGGATTACTTTTCCATCCTGCCCTGGTTCTTCCTCTTTCTGACGGGGTACTTCCTCTTCCGCCTCCGCCCGGAGGAGGCCCGGGAAATCCGGCGGGTCCCCCTGGCCGCCGCCATGGGCCGCCACTCCCTTCTCATTTACATGCTCCACCAGCCGGTGATCTACGGATTGCTGGCGGTCCTGTTCCGCGCCGGATAGGGCCCCGGTCCGGCGCAAAACCTTTTGTCGGAGGTGCTTCCATGAACAAGCTGGTCCTGGGCGTCCTGGCCCACGTGGACGCCGGAAAAACCACCCTCTCCGAGGCTCTGCTGTACCGGAGCGGGGCCATCCGCCGCCTGGGCCGGGTGGACCACGGGGACGCGTTTCTGGACACCGACGCCATGGAGCGGGAACGGGGCATCACCATCTTCTCCAAGCAGGCGGAGTTTTCCCTGGGGGACCTGGAGGCCGCCCTGCTGGACACCCCGGGCCACGTGGACTTCTCCGCCGAGGCGGAGCGGGTGCTCCAGGTGCTGGACTGCGCGGTTTTGGTGGTCAGCGGCAGCGACGGGGTCCAGGCCCACACCCGGACCCTCTGGCGGCTGCTGGAGCGGTACGCGGTCCCCACCTTCCTGTTCATCAACAAGATGGACCTGGCGGGGCGGGACCGGAGGGCGCTTCTGGAGGAGCTGAAAACCCGCCTGGACGGCGGCTGCACGGACTTTTCCCTCCCGCCGGAGCAGCTGGCGGAGGAGGCCGCCGTCTGTGACGAGGCCCTGCTGGAGCGGTACCTGGAAACCGGAGAGGTCCCGGAGGAGGCGCTGACAGACCTCATCCGGCGGCGGAAGCTGTTCCCCTGCCTCTTCGGCTCCGCGTTGAAGCTGGAGGGAGTGGAGGCGCTGCTGGAGGCCCTCCGCCGCTGCGCGCCCCTGCGGACCTACCCAGAGGAATTCGGCGCCCGGGTCTTCAAGGTCTCCCGGGACAGCCGGGGGGCCCGGCTGACCTGGATGAAGGTCACCGGCGGCACGCTGAAGCCCAAGGACCTCCTGACCAACCGCCGGACGGCGGCCGCCTGCCAGCCGGACGCCCCGGAGGAGGAAATCTGGGAGGAAAAGGCGGACCAGCTCCGGGTCTACTCCGGGGCCAAGTTCCGTACCGTGGACGAGGCCCCCGCCGGGACGGTGGTGGCCGTCACGGGCCTGAGCCGGGCCCTCCCCGGCCAGGGGCTGGGTCATGAAACCGCCTGGACCGTCCCGGCCCTGGAGCCGGTGCTGGCCTATCAGATGGAGACGGAGGCGGACCCCTCCGCCGCCCTGAAAGCCCTGCGGCTCTTAGAGGAGGAGGACCCCCAGCTCCGGGTCTCCTGGACCGGCGGAGCCATCCGGGTCCAGCTGATGGGGGAGGTCCAGACCGAGATTTTGCAGCGCCGCCTGCGGGAGCGCTTCGGCATGGAGGCCCGGTTTGGCGCGGGCCGGGTGGTGTACCGGGAGACCATCGCCGCCCCCGTGGAGGGCGTGGGCCACTTCGAGCCCCTGCGGCACTACGCCGAGGTCCATTTGCTCCTGGAGCCCCTGCCCCGGGGGACGGGCCTCCGCTTTGCCTCCGCCTGCCCGGAGGACCAGCTGGACGGCCGCTGGCAGCGCCTTGTTTTGACCCACCTCTGGGAAAAGCCCCACCTGGGGGTCCTCACCGGGTCCCCCATCACGGATATGAAGCTCACCCTGACGGCGGGCCGGGCCCACGAGAAGCACACCGAGGGCGGCGACTTCCGCCAGGCCACGTATCGGGCCGTCCGCCAGGGCCTTATGAGCGCGGAGAGCGTCCTCCTGGAGCCCTGGTACGCCTTCCGCCTGGAGCTGCCCGCCGCCCAGCTGGGCCGGGCCCTGAGCGACGTCCGGCAGATGGGCGGCGAGACGGAGCCGGCGGAGACCCTGGGGGACGAGGCCGTCCTCACCGGCCAGGCCCCGGTAGCCGCCATGGGGGACTACGCCAAGGAACTGGCGGCCTACACCCGGGGACAGGGCCGCCTGAGCCTCCGCCCCGCGGGCTACCGGCCCTGCGCCGATCCGGAGGCGGTCACCGGGGCCATGGGCTACGACCCGGAGCGGGACGTGGAGAACACGCCGGACTCCGTGTTCTGCGCCCACGGCGCGGGGTACACGGTGAAGTGGAGCGACGTGCCCGCCCAGGCCCACGTGGACAGCGGCGTCCGCCCCGGCGCCCCTCCGCCGGAGGAGGCCCGGGAGCCGGAAGCCCGGCGGAGCGCCGCCTACGCCGGGACCATCGAGCAGGACAAGGAGCTCCAGGCCATCTTTGAGCGGACCTACGGCCCGGTGAAGCGCCGGGACTTCCTGCCGCCGAAGGCCCCCCGGAGGCCCGCCCCACCGGACGCGCCGGAGCGCCGCCCCATCTCCCGCCGGCCCTCCGGGCCGGAGTATCTGCTGGTGGATGGATACAACATCATCTTCGCCTGGGACGAGCTGAAGGCCATCGCCAGGGACAGCCTGGACGCGGCCCGGAAGGCCCTCTGCGACCTTCTGTGCAACTACCAGGGCTGCCGGAAGTGCGAGGTCGTCGCCGTCTTCGACGCTTACAAGGTCCGGGGAGGCCAGGGGTCCGTCGAGACATACCACAACATCCACGTGGTCTACACCAAGGAGGCGGAGACGGCGGACGCCTACATCGAGCGGGCCACCTATGAGCTGGGGAAGCGCCACCGGGTAAAGGTGGCCACCTCCGACGGGCCGGAGCAGCTCATCATCCTGGGCCACGGGGCCCTCCGGGTCTCCGCCGCCGCCTTCCGGGAGGAGGTGGAGCAGGTCCAGGGCCAGATCGCCCGGATTCTGTCCCAAAACAACCGCCGGGGCCACGGGGCCCTCCGGGCCGCCATGGAAAAGGCGGAACAGCAGAAGGAGGAATAACCATGGGAGGAACGCTTTTCACCGCGCTGGCCGCCTATTCCGGCTGTACCGCCGCCCGGTGGTATCTGGACCGCTCCAGCCGCCGGGATACGGACTGCCTCGGGGGCCGGGTCCGGCTCAAGTCCCTCTGGAACGAGGGGGCGGCGTTCGGCCTGCCCATCCCGGCGGAGGTCCTGCCCCTGGCCCCGGCGGCGGCGCTGGGCCTGCTGTGGAGCGGGCGGAGGCGCTGTCCCCTGGGGACGGGGCTGATCCTGGGCGGGGGCCTGCGCAATCTCCAGGAGCGCCTGACGGAGGGGCGGGTCTACGATTACCTCCAATTCCCCCGGGCCCCGAGGCCCCTGGACCGCTATGTCTTCAACCTGGCGGACCTGTGCGTGTTCGCCGGCGGGGCCCTCTGCCTCCGGCGGGAACGGGGCCGCTCCCGCCCGGGGAAAGCGGAAAACGCCCGCCGTAAAAACGGCGGGCGCTGAAACAGCCCGGGGCTTGACAGAAGGGGGAGCCCTGGACTATAATAATGTCAGGCGCCGCGGCAAGCGGGCGGCCCGAATTAGCTAGGGTTTAAAAAGCAAAGCCTTAGAAACCGTCACCGTGCCGGGTGGCGGTTTCTGCGTTTCACAACAATCGTTACCGTGAAGGCCCCGATATGTAATGTAATCCGCATGCAGTCACCCCCTTTCGGGGAAACGTGACCTCCCGCCTGCCGCTTTTGTGCGGCGCCTGTTGACAAGATATCACATCTTTCGCTAGAATGCAAGAAAGAAAGGAGGCGCTCTCATGCCCAGCGTCCTTGTTCACGCGCCCGACGAGCCCGTCATCCTCGCCTCCCAGGCGGTGAAGCGCCTCCTGGACCGGGGGGACGGGGACGCGGCCCTGCTCTACCTGGCCCTCCTGCGCCGCCGGGGCGACGCGCCCCCCAGGTCCCTGGCCGGAGAACTCCGCTGGGACCGGGGCCGCATCGAGGCGGCGGAGGCCGCCCTCCGGGACCTGGGCCTCATCACCCCCCAGGCCCCTCCCGCCGAGCCCGCCGACGAGCCCCCCGCCTACCGCCAGGACGAGCTGGCCGGGAAGCTGGAGGAGAGCGAGGACTTCCGCCGCCTCACCGCCGAGGTGGAGCGGAAGCTGGGCAAGCGCCTCACCACGGCGGACCTGTCCGCCCTGCTGGGGCTGTACGATTACTTAGGGCTTCCCTCCGACGTGATCTATCTCCTGGTCTGCCACTGCGCGGAGCGCGCCGCCGGCCGCTTCGGCCCGGGCCGGAGGCCCACGCTCCGCCAGATCGAGCGGGAGGGCTACGCCTGGGCCCGCCGGGGCATCGACACCCAGGCCGCCGCCGCCGAATACCTCCGGGACTATGGCCGGCGGCAGGGAGCCCTTCCGGGCTTCATGCGGGCCCTGCGCCTGGGGGACAGGCCCCCCGCCGCCAGCGAGGAGCACTATCTGCTCCAGTGGCTGGAGTGGGGCTTCTCCCCGGAGGCCGCCGCCCTGGCCTATGACAAGACCGTCCTCAAGTGCCACGAGTTCAAGTGGAGCTACTGCAACGGCATCCTCCGCCGCTGGCACGAGGCGGGGCTTCACACCGTGGACGAGATCGAGGCGGGGGACCGGCGTTCCCGGCCCCCGGCGGCGTCCGGCGTCCAGCCCTCCCCCGGCAGGGCCGGGGGGAACGCCTGGATGCGCAAATACATCCAGCGGCGGGAGAAGGAGGGATAAGCATGGCCTATGACGGAAAAATCCTCCGCCGGGCCCTCCGGCGCTTTGAGGAGGACAAGCGGGACCGGGAGGAGCGGGCCCGGGACCGCCGGGAGAGCGTCTTCCTCCGCCAGCCCCGGCTCCGGGAGATCGACGCCCAGCTCCGCTCCACCATGAGCCGCATCCTCGCCACCGCTCTGCGGAGGGGGACGGACCCCCGGGCGGCGGTGGAGGCCCTGAAAAAGCAGAACCTGGGGCTCCAGGAGGAGCGGGCGCTGCTGCTGGCGGGCCTGGGCCTCCCGGCGGACTGCCTGGAGGACAAGCCCGCCTGCCCCCTCTGCCAGGACGCCGGCTGGCGGGAGGGGCGCATGTGCCGCTGTTTGAAGGCCTACTGCGCCCGGGAACAGCAGAAGGAACTCAGCCGCATGCTGGACCTGGGGAACCAGAGCTTTGCGACCTTTTCCCTGGAGTGGTACGACCAGGCGGAGGACCCCGCCCTGGGCGTCTCCCCCCGGGAGAATATGGACTGGATCTACCGGACCTGCAAGCGCTATGCCGCCGCCTTCGGCCCGGGGAGCGGGAACCTGCTCCTCACCGGGGACCCGGGGCTGGGGAAGACCTTCCTCTCCGCCGCCATCGCCCGGGAGGTCAGCGCCGAAGGCTTCTCCGTGGTCTACGACACCGCCGCCCACATTTTCGACCGCTTCGAAGCCCGGAAGTTCGGCCGGGAGGCGGGGGAGGCCGTGGAGGCCGACGTGGACCGGGTGCTGGACTGCGACCTGCTGATTCTGGACGACCTGGGGACGGAGCTGACCACCCCCTTCGTCCAGAGCGCCCTGTATACCATCGTCAACAGCCGCATCACGGACCGGCGGGCCTCCATCCTCAGCACGAACCTGAAGCTGGAGGACCTGGCCCGGCGGTACACGGCCCAGACCGTCTCCCGGATCGAGGGGGAGTATCAGGTCCTGCCCTTCTTCGGGGAGGATATCCGGCGGCTGAAAAAGGAGCGGGGCTGAGCGGTCCGCCCCCACACCGCCAGCGCCGCCCCCGTCAGCGCCCAGCCGAAGACGCAGGAGGCCCAGAACCGCGTCCCGCCCAGGTCCCACAGCGCCGTCCCCAGGACGGTGGCGGACAGCACCCGGGGGAAGCTGCCCGGCAGTCCCCCGGCGAAGTAGGCCCGCCAGGACGTGCCCGCCGCCCCCAGCCAGAGGCTCACCAGCTCCGTGGGCAGCACCCCCGCCAGGCGCAGCAAAAACACCTCCCGCCCCTTTGCCGGGCCGGTCCCCAGCGCCTCCAGCCGGGGATGCCGGGCGGCCAGGGCCTCCAGGGTCCCCCGTTTCCGCCGCCCGATGAGGTACGGCCCCGCCTGGGCCGCCGCCGTGCCGCAGAGGTTCGTCCCCAGGGCCAGGGGGAAGGGGAGGGCCAGCCCCGCCGCCGCCGCCAGCGCCGTGGAGGGCAGGGCCGCCGTCAGGCCCTTGAGGACGTACAGGCCCAGCAGGGCCAGGGCCGCCAGCCAGGACTGCCCCGGCGTCCAGGCGGAGACGCGCTCCGCCGTCAGCCCGGCGCGGCAGAACCAGGCCGCGAGGCCCAGCAGGGCCCACAGCAGCAGGGGAAGCAGGTGTTTTTTCATGGGACCCTCCTTTCGCAAGCGGCGGAAAAGGATCCGCCGTTTTGGGCGTTTAGACTTTTTTCAAACAAGGCCTGGGCCTTGTTTGAAAAATGGCAAAACGCCGTCTTTGGGCATCTTTTTCCGCCAGGACTGCGTTGATTGGACTTGAAATCCGTCAGGATTCCTGCGTCCAATCGCCTTGCCTGGCAAAAAAATCTGCTCCAATCCAGCATTCCGCCAATTTTCAAACAAGGCCTAGTATGCCCCAAAACCGGCGGCCGGGGCGAAACGGCAATCAAGGAAAAATGA
>ERZ779623.661-NODE-661-length-12074-cov-10.580414_pt1 | contig 12074 bp, 10 predicted proteins | sample MGYA00514189_ERZ779623 | MGnify/ENA primary metagenome ERZ779623 (study PRJEB29562, sample SAMEA4376712) | mouse gut metagenome | isolation source: Cecum | study: EMG produced TPA metagenomics assembly of the A DSS colitis mouse model was used to assess the... | reverse complement strand
TTTCTGTATCATACCCTCATTATAGCACCTTTTTATCTATTGGTACAGCTTCTCATAGTAAGCCCGGTATACATGGTCAGTCCGCCGGAAGTCCAGCAGACTTTTTTCCTGCTCTGCGTTGAGCGGCGTCTTGACCTCGGTATAGGTCACATTGTCCTGCCAGAAATCCAGCGTCAGGATCGTGTGTTCAATCAAATTCAAGTGCGCTGTCTCCTGTCTCGTTTTTTCGTTTCTCATTATATCACAGCCGCCCCCGATTGAAAAGATAAGCTGTCATGTTTTTTGAAACAAGGCCTAGCCTGCTTTTCTCGATTTTGCTCATAACCATAATAGAAAGCCGTTGACTGGATGCGCTGGAGCGTACCAGTCAACGGTTCTTTTTCGGAAGTCCTCCGACTTCCGAAAAACGCGGGAGTGCAGAGGGCGGCAGGCCCTTTGCGCCAAGTCCAGAGCGGCGAGCGTCTGGTCAGTGTCCAGAGGTGAAACCTTTGGGCCGGGTGCAGGGTGACAACGCCTGCTCCGGTGTCCAGAGGGTGAAACCCTTGGCCCAGTAACGGAATCTTTAAGGAAGCACTGATTTAATCAACGCGTGCAGATTTGCGCCAGAAATTTTTGCTGGCAAGGAAGAAAATTGCAGGAATCCTGGCGGATTTCAAGATTTTCTGACGCAGATCAGCGGAAATTTATGGCGTAAAGATGTGCGCGGGGATTAAATCAGTGCTTCCTTAAGTCATGCTTGGCATCACGATGGAAAACTGCTATCAAAATATGAAAAAGAGGCGGCCGCGTAACGTGAAAGCGTCACGCGGCCGCCTCTTTTCGGGCACCCTTCTTTATCAAGGTCCCGGGTTTTTTGTTTTCACGCTCAATCCACCGCTTCCTCCAGCTCCAGGGTGACCTCCAGGGTTTCCCCCTCCCGGAGGAGGGTCAGCGTCAGCTCGTCGCCCACGTAAAGCGTCCGCCGGACGCGGAACAGGTCCTGATTCGTGTGCATTTCCTCACCCTGGGCGGCGATGATATAGTCTCCCGCCCGGACCCCTGCCGCCTCCGCAGCGGTACCGGCGTCCACGGAGCTCACAAAAAGGCCTGGTCCTTCCGCCTGCACCCAAATGCCAATCCGGGGCTCCGGCTGTACCTCGCCCCATTTCAGGAGATCGTTGACAATGCGCTCCAGATAGGCGGAGGGGATGGCGAACCCCAAGCCCTCCACGCTGTCCCGGTTCCAGTCGGACATATACTTGGCCACGTTGATGCCCACCACCTGGCCCCGCTCGCTGATGAGGGGGCCGCCGGAGTTCCCGGAGTTCAGGGCGGCGTTGGTCTGGAGGAGGGTCATGCTCCGGCCCTCCACCTCCACGTCCCGGTCGATGGCGGAGACGATGCCGTTGGTCAGGGTCCCCCGGAGCCGCCGGGGCGCACCGATGGCGTACACCGGGTCCCCCACCACCAGCTGCTCCGAGTCCCCGAAGACGGCGTAGGGCAGCGTGCGGAGCGGCATCTGCATCAATTCTCCCGGGGGAACCTTCAGCACCGCCAGGTCGCTGTCCTCATCCCCGGCCACGAAGCAGACCTCCATGGAATACCCGCTGTCCAGGGTGACCTGGCACTGCCTGCCGCCTCGGACCACGTGGTGGTTCGTCAAAATGTAGCCGTCCTCGGAGAAGATGACGCCGGTGCCGATGGAGACGCCCTCTCCCGTGAGGCACTGCACCGTCACCACCGCCGGGTTCAGCCGGCGGTAGACCTCCTGGGCGGACAGGGGCTCCCCCTGGGCCCGGGACACCGAGAGGCCCGCCCCCTGGTCCACGGGCCAGCTGGGAATGGTGATTTCCGCCGTGGTATGGGCGGCGGAGTCCTCCTGCGGCCTGCCGCCGGTTCGGACGAGCACATGGTCCACGATCCGTCCCGCCGCCGTCAGGCCGATCAGCACCGCCAGGCAGAGCAAAAACCTGTAAAGGCCCGACCTCCGCCCCGGAGGAACGCCGCGCCCTCTCTGCCGGTTCCGGGCGGCGGACTTCCGCGTCCCGCCGGGGACGGGGCGGCGGTAGACCTCCACCACCTCCCGGGGGTCCGGCTGGCGGTAGCATGCCACGACCTCCCGGGGGTCCCGCCCGCCGCCGGGAAGGGCGGCGCGGTAGACCTCCACGATCTCGCCGGGCAGCGGCCCGGCTTTCTCACGTTCTCCCATGTTTCCTCATTTCGTGGCCAGCGAAAAGGAAAAGGTGGTCACGCCGCTCTCGCTGGTGACGTTGATCTTTTCCTTATGCTGCTCCAAAATCGTCTTGACAATGTAGAGCCCCAGGCCCACGCCGTCCTTGTCCTCGCTGCGGGACTTGTCGCTTTTGTGGAACCGCTCAAACAGCAAAGGCAGCTCCCCGGCGGGGATGGTGTCCCCGCAGTTGCGCACCATAACGTGGGCCCGCCCGTCCCGGAGGGTCAGTCCCAGGTAGAGGGTGGAGCCCTTGTAGGCGAACTTCGCCGCATTTTCCAGCAGGTTGTAGATGACCTGGGTAATCAGGTCGTTGTCCCCCAGGACCAGGATAGGCCCCTCGGGGATGTCCGCCTCCACGTCCAGCTCCCGGTCCGTGATCTTCTTCTCCATGGAGATCAGCACCCGGCGCATGCTCTCGCAGAGGTCGAAATGGGCCCCGCCCCGCAGGGGGTCGATGGCCTGGAGCTGGCTCACGTCCAGCATCCGCCGCACCAGGCGGCTGAGGCGGCGGCTCTCCCCGGAGATGATCTGGAGGTACTGCTTCTCGTTCTCCGGGGGAATGGCGCCGTCCAGGATGGCGTCCGTGTACCCGGCGATGGTGGTCATGGGGGTTTTCAGCTCGTGGGAGATGTTGGCGATGAACTCCCGCCGCTGCCGCTCCGTCTGCTGGAGGGATTCCGCCATGGCGTTGAAGGAGGCCGCCAGCTCTCCCACCTCGTCCCCCCGGCCATAGTCGTTCATGCGGACGTCAAAATCCCCCCCGGCATAGCGCCGGGTGGCCTCCACCATTTCCCGGATGGGCTTCACCTGCCGCATGGCGGTGACGGAAGAGGCCATGAACGCGATCATCAGCACCACAAAAGCGGTCATGAAGAAGAGGCCGATGAAGCCCTGCCACATGGAGTCCAGGGAGGCCATGGTGGACACCGCCACGACCTCCCCAACCTTCTCCCGGGTGGCGGGATTCACGGCGGCCACGCCCACGGAAAACCGCTTCTGGGGATACATTCCGCCGAAGTCGTCCCGCCAGGAGGCGCTGCCCCGCTCCATAACCCGGGCCGTCTGCTCGGCGGGGATGGTCACGGTTTTCCCGTCCAGGGCTTTGTCCGTGGAGAGGAGGACGTGGCCCTCCGGGTCGCAGATCATGAAATGCACGTCGGAGACGATGGCGGCAAAGCTGGCCAGGCGCTGGAAATCCAGGTCGTCCTGAAGGTCCTCCATATCGAGATACCGCCCGCTCTCCAGATAGCTCAGGGAGAGCTGGCTCATGACCTGGGCCTTGGAAGCGATCTCCTGGCCCTGCTGGCTCCGGGCGTAGTTATAGCTCAGGGAGAAGAAGGACACGCCCAGCAGGCACAGCGTCAAAAGCACCATGCCGGCGGTGACGCAGAGCTGCCGCCAGTAAAGGCCCTGGGTCCGCTCCTGAAAGCGCCTCATGCCTCTGTCTTCTCCGTTGTCAGTTCAAATTTATAGCCCACGCCCCAGACGGTTTTCAGGGCCCACTTTTCGCTGACGCCCTCCACTTTCTCCCGCAGGCGCTTGATGTGTACGTCCACCGTCCGGCTGTCTCCGAAGTAATCGAAGCCCCAAACCTCGTCCAGGAGCTGGTTCCGGGTGTAGACCCGGTTGGGGGTGGAGGCCAGGTGGTATAAAAGCTCCAGCTCCTTGGGCGGCGTGTCGATCTTCTTCCCGTCCACAATGAGCTCGTAGGAGTCCAGGTTGATGACCAGCTTGTCGAAGATCAGCTTTTTGCTGGTGTCGTTGGGAATCTCCGTCCGGCGGAGGACGGCGTTGATCCGGGCGATGAGCTCCTTCATTTCAAAGGGCTTGACGATGTAGTCGTCCGCGCCCATCTCCAGGCCCTGGATGCGGTCGAAGACCTCGCTCTTGGCGGTGAGCATGATGATGGGGACCTGAGAGGTCTCCCGAATCTTGGCGCAGACGGCCCAGCCGTCCATGACGGGCAGCATGATGTCCAGGAGGATCAGGTCCGGCGCGGCCCTCTGGAATTCCTCGATGGCCTTTCCGCCGTCCCCGGCGATGCGGACGTCGAAGCCCTCCTTCACCAGGTACATGTGGATGAGATCGGAGATATTGCGGTCATCCTCGACCACCAGAATATTGCGTCCCATGGCGGACCCTCCCCAGCCTGCCGAAAACAAGTTTTCGACCGGCTGGGCAAGTTTTTCACGTTGTGAAAAACTTATGATTGGAATGGAAAGACACCCCTCCCGGGTTCGCCCGCAAGGGGCGCGCCGCATCTCTAAGGCGGTGGAACCGCCCAGAGCTGCGCAGTCTTTCCAACTATCTTCCTTCCCGTCGGTCAGCCTTGTTTTGTTATTAGGCAGTTTTTTCTAATACTTCATTATACCCGCTCTTTCACGGGGATGTTGAATTTTCTGTAAAGATTCCCGCTTCTCACCGGAACCCGGCCTCCGTATAGGCCGTGCATACGCCCCCCGCCTCCTGGGCGGCGGAGAGGAAGGACCGGAGGCCCGCCGGACTGGCGGCGTCCCCCAGCCAGACGGAGGCGTCTCCCCGCCGGCCGGCCAGGCGCTGGACCAGCTCCAGAGCGCCGGAGGCGTTCCGCAGGGCGTATCCGCTCCGGTCCAGCTCCGGCTGGAGACAGCGGAAGCCCGCCTCCCGGGCGGCTTGCAGGGTCTGGGAGCCGCCGCCCCGGACATAGGCCAGGCGGGTCTTGCCGCAGGTGGCCCGGAAAAGGGCGGCGTTGCCCGCCTCCAGCTGTTCCGCCACCGTCCGTTCCGGGTCCCCGGCGTCCGCCAGGATGCCGACGCTCTGCCCCTGGGCGGTGAGGCGGCGGAGGACGTCCCCCTGCCGCTCCATTTCCTCCGGCGTGAAGAAGAAGGCGGCCCCGGCGCCGCAGCTCTCCAGCGCGTCCGCCAGGCCGGACGCGCCGCTCCCGGCCTGGAAGCACAGGGCAATCCGCTTTCCCTCCAGCCCGGCGGAGTCCGCGGGCCCGGAAGGGGAGGAGGGCCGGCCGTTTCCGTCGGGGGTCCCGCCCTCCGGCGGGGCCGACTCCTTGGCCCGGATGTAGTCGGCGTAGACGGAGTTCATGGAATACCGGGCCGCGTCGGCGTAGAGCTTGTCCGACACGCCGTAGTTGGGTTGGCGCAGCCAGACCATGCTGCCGTGCTCCACCTCAATCACCGAGTAGACCAGGTCAAAGTACCGGGACACCGTGTTGGCGGGGACGAAGACCGTCCCATTCCGCTGGATGGCCCCGGGGTAATAGGCGTTGCCGTTGGAGTCCAGGGCGCAGTTGGCGGAAAGGGTATAGGTCAGAGACCGCCCGCCGCTGTAGAGCACCAGGCGGCCCTGGTCGCTGTTGAACACCTGGGAGATGCCCAGGGACTCCCGGGCCGTGCCGGTAAAGATGGAGCTGGCGATGTAGACATAGCCGCCGCTCCAGAAGGGCATGGTATTGTCCGAGAGAGGCAGGACATAGCTGCTGACGGCGGTGAAGTAGACCCGGCCCGCCGCCCGGGCGGGGGGGAGGGAAAGCTGGAACGCCAGCAGGAGACATAAAAGGAGAGCCGCCGCCCGCCGTTTCATAAGCCGTCCCTCCTTTGTAGAATCTGGTGAAAATAATCCTATTTTATCATACCCGGGCGGCTTTTGTAAATAGCCGTTTAACCGCCATAGGGCTCCACGGTCACGCCGGTGTAGTAGTGGGTCAGGATCTCCCGGTAGTCCGCCCCCGCCGCCGCCATGGCGCTGGCCCCGTACTGGCTCAATCCCACGCCGTGGCCGTAACCGGTGACAAAGAAGACCATCTTTCCGTCCTGTGCCTCCCAGGTGAAGCAGGCGGAGCGGAGCCCCAGGGCCGCCCGCACCTGGATCCCCTTTGCCGCCGCGCCGCCCACCGAGAGGGCGGCCACGCTGCCGGCGCTGTCCGTAACGGCATCCTTCAGCCAGCCCTCCATGCCGCCGGAGAGGTCTGCCTCCGGGAAGGCGGCCTGAAGCCTGGCTTTCAGCTCGTCCGCCGTGAACTCCACCCGGCTGTAATAGTTGGGGATGCGGTCCCCCGGCTCCGGGGAGCGGACCGCCTGAAGATAGGGCAGGTCGTTTACCCAGACCTCTCCCGCCGCCCGGGTGAGCCCCGCCGACGAGGAGTGGAACACCGCCAGAATGGGCACGCCGCCATAGAGGATGGCCTCGCCGTCGGTGTCGCGCACCGCCGCTTCCACCTTGGCCTCGTAAGCGTCGGCGTTCTCCCCCCAGTTGGCCCGGGCGCTGTCCTCGTCGAGATACGCCTGGCAGCAGGTGTGGTCCGTGCAGACGTCGGCGGCCTCCCCATGGTTCCCGCCGGTCTGGAGCTTGTACAGCGTATAGGTCCGGGCGGCCACCGCCTGGGCTTTCAGGGCCTCGCTCTCAAAGGAGGCGGGCATCTCCGCCCGGACCACCCCCACCAGGTAGGCCCCCAGGTCCGTCTCCAGGACCGTCTCTCCGTCCAGCACCCGGAGGGGCCTGGCCGCGTCCAGCCCGCCGCCGGGAAGAGGGGAAGGCGGGGCCTCCGGCTCCGTCTCGTCCACCGGCTCCTCCCGGCCGAAGAGGGAGGAGCGGAAAGGGGTCACCACCGCCAGGGGCAGCAGGAACAGCGCAGCCAGCAGCAGGACCGACACGGCGATGGCCTGGTTGACCTGGCTCCTCCGTCTGTTTCGTTTCATGGACTTCCTCCTTTGTAGCGGGGCGGAATGGGTTCTTCCACCCTATGCGGCGGCGGGCGGAACTATGCCCGGTTTGGGAAATTTTAGAAAACGCTCCGTATTGCCGGGAATAGTATATGCCAAAATGTATTGACTTATCGACAGCGTTCCCGGAATTTCCCCATTCCGGCGGCAGTGCGGTCCTCGGCCCTCAGCCCCGGCTGCGCCCGCCGGGAAATAGGACTTGAAACCTCCCGCCGGATTCGCTATACTAAGCTCTATCAAGACCGCCACAGAAAGGAAGGATCTTCATATGAAACCTTACGCTCAGCTCACCCCGGAGGAGCGAAAAGAGGAACACGCCCGCCTGCAAACGGAGCTCAGCGCCCTGAAGGCCCAGGGCCGGCAGCTCAACATGGCCCGGGGCAAGCCCGGAAAGCAGCAGCTGGACCTGGTCAGCGACATCTTCGGCCTGATGCAGGACCCCAAGGACTACGTTTCCGACGGCATCGACGTGCGGAACTACGGCGAGATGAACGGCCTCCCCGCCGCCCGGCGGCTCTTCGCGGACATCCTGGGCTGCAGGCCGGAGCAGGTCTTCGTGGGCGGCAACTCCAGCCTCCAGCTCATGTACGACGCCATCGCCAAGGCATACACCCACGGCCTGCTCCACAGCCCCCGGCCCTGGTGCAAAGAGGAAACCGTCAAGTGGCTCTGCCCCGCCCCCGGCTATGACCGGCATTTCCGGGTCACGGAGACCTTCGGCTTCCAGCTTGTCACCATCCCCATGACGGACGGGGGCCCCGACATGGACGCTGTGGAGGCGGCGGTGAAGGACCCCGCCGTCAAGGGCATCTGGTGCGTCCCCAAGTACTCCAACCCCGAGGGGGTCATCTACTCCCAGGAGACCATCCGCCGCCTGGCGGCCCTGTCTCCCGCCGCGCCGGATTTCCTCATCATGTGGGACAACGCCTACTGCGTCCACGAGTTTGAGGGGGACTACGTGCCCTTCCCGGACATCCTGTCCATCTGCGCGGAGGCGGGACACCCCGACATGGTGTTCGAGTTCGCCTCCACCTCCAAGATCACCCTCCCCGGCGCGGGCGTGGCCTGCTTCGCCTGCTCCGAGGCCAACATGGCCCATATGGAGAAGGTCCTCGCCCCCCAGGTCATCAGCTTCGACAAGGTGAACCAGCAGCGCCACGTCCTCTACCTCAAGGACAAGGCCCGCACCCTGGAGCTGATGAAGAAGCACGCCGCCATCATGGGCCCCAAGTTCCGCTGTGTGGCGGATACGCTGGACAAGGAGATCGCCCCGCTGGACATCGCCTCCTGGCGGCGGCCCAAGGGCGGGTATTTCGTCTCCTTCAACGCCATGCCCGGCACCGCCAGGCGGACCCTGGCCCTGTGCAAGGAGGCGGGGGTCACCATGACCAGCGCCGGGGCCACCTTCCCCTACGGCAAGGACCCCCAGGACAGCAATATCCGCATCGCTCCCTCCCTGCCCCCGGTGGAGGAGCTGGAACAGGCCATGAGGGTGTTCTGCGTCTGCGTGAAGCTGGCGGCGCTGGAGAAGCTGGGCGTATGAGATATCATGGCAGCGTATACCGCCCGCCCTCCGAGGCCCGGAGCCTCATCGTGCAGGTGACCTACGGGTGCAGCCACAACACCTGCGCCTTTTGCAGCATGTACAAGGAAAAGCGCTTTGCCGTCCGCCCCCTGGAGGAGGTGCTGGAGGACTTCCGGATCGCCCGGCAGGTCTACCACCATGTGGAGAAGGTCTTCCTGGCGGACGGGGACGCCCTGGTGCGGAAAGCGCCGGAGCTTTACACCATCCTGGACGCCGTGCGGGAGCTCTTTCCGGAGTGCCGTCAGGTGACCAGCTACGCCTCCCCCTCCTCCATCCGCATCCGGACGGAGGCGGAGCTGCGGACCCTCCGGGAAAAGGGCCTGGCCATGGTTTACATGGGCCTGGAGTCCGGCAGCGACGAGGTGCTGGCCCTGATGCGCAAGGGGCACCCGGCGGCGGAAATCGTGGAGATGGGGCGGAAGGTTCGGCAGTGCGGCATCGCCCTTTCCGTCACGGCCATCACGGGCCTGGGCGGGCCGGAACTTCTGGAGAAGCACGCCGTGGACACCGCCAGGGCGTTCAACGCCATGAACCCGGAGTATATCGGGATGCTGACGCTGATGGTGGAGCCGGAAACGCCCCTGTACGACTGGGTCCATGAGGGGAAGTTCCAGCTCCTGACCCAGCCCCAGGTGCTGAAGGAGACCCGGCTCCTGGTGGAAAACCTGGACAGTCCCGGCAGCGTGTTCCGCATGAACCACGCCAGCAACTATCTGTCCCTGCGGGGGACGCTGAACAAGGATAAAGCCGCCATGCTGGCGGAGATCGGCCGGGCAGAGCACGACCTGAGCTCCCTGAAGCCGGAAGCCTGGCGGGCGCTGTAAGTAAAAAAGGACTCCCCGAATGGGGAGTCCTTTCGTCTGCCTGGAGCGGATGCTTACAGGGTGTTCGCCTGGTCCACGACCTTCTTGATGGCCGCAGCGGCGTCCTCGGGGAGCTTGTTGAAGCCGCCCTCCTCGGTGTCCAGCTTGGTGACATAGTTCAGGCGGTCCTGCATGCGGGCCTTGAGCTGGGCGACATACTCCTTGTCGTTCAGGTCGGGCACAAAGCCCTCCCACTCAAAGATCTCGATGTCGCTGAAGGGGCCCCAGGGCTTGAACTGGGCCTTCCCCTCGACCACAGCCTCCAGAACGCCCAGGGTGTCTTCCTTCTGGACCTTCTTGCCCATGAAGTCGCCGGTGTTGATGATATAGCAGGCCACGTTCTTTTCCGCCACCAGCTTCTTGAACTTCTCATAGTCGTTCACCAGGGGATAGGTGCGGAAGGGGTTGGCGTAGGGCTCCACCACCAGGGCGTTGGGGTCCACGCCCTCCTTCAGCCGCTCGGCGCTGGAGCGCTTGGTGGCCAGGGTGGCGCCCATGACGGAGGCCAGGGACGCGCCGCTGAGCTTCACGATGGGAGGAATGGTGGGGTCCTTCATGATCCAGAAAATGGCGTTGACGGGGGAGTCGATCTTATCCACCCGGTTGGGGGACCAGAGCTTGGACTTGATGGCCCGGCCGTTGCCGTTGCGGACGTCCTCGGTGACCAGGACGATCTTGCCCTCGTCGTCCAGGGTGGCGGAGCAGTTCTGGGCCGTCAGCAGGTACTTGTTGTCCTCGGAGGGGACGGGATAGTCGGCGGTCTTGTCGAAGTAGGTGGGCTCCAGGGCGATGGAGGCGCAGGTATCGGAGTTGATGATAAAGGCGTCGTCATGGAGCACCTTGATGGAGGGATACTTTCCGCCGTGCTTGGCGTGGGTCAGGGTGGACTTGCCGGAGCCGGAGAGGCCGAAGACCGCGGCCACGTACTTGCTGCCGTCGTCCAGGGTGTACTCCTTCTGGCCGCCGTGGCAGGAGGCGTAGCCGTTCCGGTTCGCGATGGCCCAGGCCAGGGTCAGGGTGCCCTTCTTGTGCTCGCCGAAGTAGCGCATGCCCAGGATGGCGGCGCAGTTGGTCTCGGTGTTGAAGTAGCACAGGCACTTGGGGTCGCAGATGTCCTCGCGGCCGGGAGCGCCGGTCCACTGGGGATCGGAGAAGATATAGATGTCGGCCTCTTTGCCGTCGCCCACGGACTTGGACTTCTTGTACATCTTGACGTATTCGTCAGACTGGTACTGGAAGTTCAGCATCCAGTTGTACAGCAGGTTCTCCTCGCCCTCGGGCAGAAGCAGGTGGGCCTTGACCATAAACTCGGGGTCCAGGCCGATGAAGACCTCGGCGTGGTACATGGTCTTCCAGCGGCTGTCATAGACGGCGTCCATGACGATTTTGTCCAGCTCGGCGGTGTTCACGCCGGGCTTTCCGGTGATGCGCCGGGCGGCGGCGTAACGGCCGGTGATGGAGCCGTCGTTGAACAGCAGGACCTTGGCGTCGGGCTCCAGGCCGAACTCCTCGCCCCGGTAGACGGGCATGTCGGTGACCACGGTGCCGGGGGAGTTCTTGGCCATGTCATAGGCCTCCCGGAGGGAGTTGATCTTCACGACGTTGTTGCCGTAGAAGGGGGCCTCAATGATGGAGCGGGTTTTGGAGAACCCGACCTTGCCGGGCCCGATTTCGGTTCTGGGGTAATAGGCTTTCGTAGACATATCTGTTCCTCCTTCAATGTTTCCAAGCGCCTGCGCGGGAGGCGTCAGGGTCGCCGCGTATACCCTGTTACTATACGCTGTTTTTTTCCAAAAAGCAAGAGCCAAAACAGGACTTTGTGAAAAATGCGGCGAAAGGCGGAGTCTAAAATGAATATGCAGTCGGACAGTATCCACTGTCCGACTGATTTTTTATATTCAGGGGCAGGATCCCAGAAAGGAGCACTCTATATGAGTAACGAAGTGAAAGATGCGAAAAAGGAAGTCAAGATTGACCCCGCATACCAGGGCTATGTCTTCCTCGGCTGGGCCTCCGGCCTGTTCGAGCTCAAGAGCGGCGAAAAGCGGCCCTATCACAACATGTACGGAGGGCTGCTCCTGGCTCATGGGCAGAGCCATAATGAAAATGTCCAGGGCGGTTCTAAGGTCCGGGTCCACCCAGCTTCTCAGCCTGTACGCGTCTCCGCCCCATTCGTAGGTTTCGGCCTCCTCCGGAAGCTCCACGCCGGAGGCCGCAAGGACGGGCTGCTCCCGGGTGCCAAAGTTCCGCTCCATCAACCCCCAGGCTCCCGGCTCGATCCGGCACCGGCCGCCGGTGACGCGGAAGCGCTCCGGATACTCCTCGTCTCTCTGCCAGAAGCTCATGCACCACTCTCCCTCCCGGTCCGAGAGGAGGACGGCCAGGTAATCCCCCGCAGCCGCCTGTTCCCGGACCTTCAGGCTCTTGGGGTTGAAGCGGGTATACATGCCCTGCTCCTAAAAATAGCCAGCCGTAGCTTCCGCCAGGTCCTCCTGATAATTGGGGTTGACCGAGCTGGTGTAATGGGCGTATCGCTCTGCCCGTTCCTGCTCCGCCCGCGCCCTTCCCCGCTGGGCCTGCGTGGAGACGGCGATTCCCCAAACCGCCAGCGCCGCCATGGCCAGCCACGCCAGCCATTTCCAGGTATGTTCCCGCTTCATGCTCTCCATAATCTGTCCTCCCGCCGCCTTGGGCAATTCCTC
>ERZ779623.652-NODE-652-length-12181-cov-6.013855_pt1 | contig 12181 bp, 10 predicted proteins | sample MGYA00514189_ERZ779623 | MGnify/ENA primary metagenome ERZ779623 (study PRJEB29562, sample SAMEA4376712) | mouse gut metagenome | isolation source: Cecum | study: EMG produced TPA metagenomics assembly of the A DSS colitis mouse model was used to assess the... | reverse complement strand
AGATGAGATTCAGGAGATTTATCTGAAAGGACTGACTTTCCACTATGTAAACGACATTAAGGAAGTATTCGCCATCGCACTGACAAATGAAAAGGTTGCGGATGCCATTGATTTATCTGTAAAGAAAGCTAGCCGAGAATGACATTTGACTTACAATATACAGACACCAAAAGTAATGCCCGTGCCGGTCTGATAACCACTGACCACGGGCAGATACAGACACCTATATTCATGCCGGTAGGCACACTGGGCACTGTCAAGGGAGTACATATGACAGAGCTGAAAGAAGATATTCAGGCACAGATTATTCTGGGCAATACCTATCATCTTTATTTGCGCCCGGGACTGGAAGTGATTGAGAAGGCAGGCGGACTGCATCGCTTCAACGGCTTCGACCGTCCTATGCTGACCGACAGTGGCGGGTTCCAGGTATTCTCATTAGCCGGAATCCGAAAGCTCCGTGAAGAAGGTGCCGAGTTCCGTTCACACATTGATGGCAGTAAACACATCTTTACTCCGGAAAAAGTGATGGACATCGAACGTACGATTGGCGCCGACATCATGATGGCTTTCGACGAGTGTCCTCCGGGAGACTCGGACTATGCATATGCCAAAAAGTCATTGGGATTGACACACAGGTGGCTCGACCGTTGTATAAAACGTTTTAATGAAACGGAACCTAAATATGGCTACAATCAGTCGCTTTTCCCCATCGTTCAAGGATGCGTATATCCCGATTTACGCAAGCAATCGGCTGAGTTTGTCGCTTCCAAAGGAGCAGATGGCAATGCTATCGGCGGTTTGGCGGTAGGTGAACCGGTAGACAAAATGTATGAAATGATCGAGATTGTCAATGAGATTCTTCCCAAAGACAAGCCTCGCTATCTAATGGGAGTAGGCACTCCCGTCAATATTCTTGAAGGAATCGAGCGTGGAGTGGATATGTTCGACTGCGTAATGCCTACACGAAACGGACGAAATGGCATGTTGTTCACCAAAGACGGTATCATCAACATGCGAAACAAGAAATGGGAAATGGACTTCTCTCCCATCGAAGCAGATGGAGCTTCCTGCGTAGACACATTATACAGCAAAGCCTATTTGCGCCATCTTTTCCATGCACAAGAATTATTGGCAATGCAAATCGCTTCTATACATAATCTTGCCTTTTATCTATGGCTGGCAGGTGAAGCACGAAAACATATCATTGCAGGAGATTTCTCAACCTGGAAGCCGATGATGGTCAAAAGAGTATCAACTAGATTATAAAGAATGAAAAGCAATCGATTTATAAAACGGCTGGATTGGTATATCATCAAGAAATTCTTGGGGACATACGTATTTGCTATTGCACTAATCATTTCTATCGCAGTGGTATTCGACTTCAATGAGAAGATGGACAAGCTGATGGAACATGAAGCCCCATGGAGTAAAATCATTCTTGAATACTACATGAACTTTATTCCCTATTTCTCCAACCTGTTCAGTCCGTTGTTTGTATTCATTGCTGTTATTTTCTTCACTTCCAAACTTGCAGAGAACTCTGAAATCATTGCCATGTTCTCTACCGGTATGAGCTTCAAGAGAATGATGCGCCCTTATATGATTTCTGCCGCCATCATTGCATTGACTACCTTTATGCTTAGCTCATACGTAATCCCGAAAGGAAGTGTGACACGTTTGAACTTTGAAGACCGGTATATCAAGCCCAAAAAGCAGAATACTGCACGCAATGTCCAGTTAGAGGTTGATAGCGGTGTCATTGCGTACATTGACAATTATAATAATGCCATGAAAACCGGAAACCGCTTTTCACTGGATAAATTTGTCGATAAGAAACTGGTTTCGCATCTAACCGCACGCCGTATTACTTACGATACGACTACCGTTCATAAATGGACTATCCACGACTATATGGTGCGTGAACTGGATGGACTGAAAGAAAAAATCACCAAAGGCGACCGGATTGACTCTATCATCAATATGGAACCTTCCGACTTCCTTATTATGAAGAACCAACAGGAAATGTTGACCAGCCCCGAATTAAGTGATTATATTGCAAAACAGAAACGAAGAGGATTCGCTAACATCAAAGAGTTTGAAATTGAATATCACAAGCGGATCGCCATGTCATTCGCCTCTTTCATCCTGACAATTATCGGCGTATCTCTTTCATCACGAAAAACAAAAGGTGGTATGGGACTTCATCTGGGTATAGGCCTTGGATTAAGTTTCTCGTATATCCTGTTCCAAACGATTACTTCAACCTTTGCCGTCAACGGAAACGTGCCACCCGCCATCGCGGTCTGGATTCCGAATATCCTCTATGCAGGCATTGCTTTCTTCTTATATCAAAAAGCGCCTAAATAAAAATAAGGATATAGATAAAATAGAAATTCCGTCTATTCTTGCCCAAAGCAAGTATAGGCGGAACTTTTTTGTTGTATCCATTTCCTCTTTTGTCTATTCTCCGTCATTCACCAAATGGTGCTTTATTCGGAAAATACCTCTTTCTCCTTACATTCTCAAGATTGTCAACCAATCTTTTCCATATAAGCAGAAAGATCTGCAGCAGAGATGTTTTTGGCTATAATTACACCATTTCCATCCAATAAATAGTTAGTGAATCCCCGGTTCAAACGGTATTTCTTAAATAATCCGGAGCCCTCGCCTTCTGTTTCCACGAAACAAGTGGGCGTAACTATTTGGTCCTTACGAACGGTTTCCTTAAAAATTGACTGATATTCGTCAAATGAAATGGAAACCATTTCCACATTATGAGAAGAACGAAGCGCATTGCTCAAACTTACGTTTTGCATCCGGGACTGCGCGTCATAACTTGCCCAAAAACTCAGCAACACATATCGCCCTTTCAAATTTCCCAATTTAAAGGCGGGTTGCCCGTCTGATGTAGATTCGATTTTAAAATCCGGGGCTACATCACCCTCACTCAAACCTCCGGTAGGTTTGTCTTTCTCAACGAAAGCGGTCAAGGAACAAATCAGTAATACAACAAAAATCCACTTTACATGCTTCATGTAATTCGGTTTTAGTTAATACTATCCGGGACTGTCCTTAAACAGTGGTTTCTTCCCGAAACGTTGTCTTTTCAGGCATCAGGCGAAGAGGAATCCGCTGATTATCAGAGCCTTTATTTTTGAAACCGGGTGCAAAGGTAAGTAATTATTAAAATAACTTCCAAGCAAATAAGCAAAAATCTCACTTTTCGGGTATAACTTTTTATGTTATTTAGCATAAAAACGAACTTTTTTCTCTACTTTTGCAAGATAAAAGTCTATTTCTTATGCAACCATCAAATACTGAATTGATTCTGATTCGAGTTACCGGCGAAGATCGTCCGGGACTTACCTCATCCGTGACTGAAATACTCGCCAAATACGATGCTACCATCCTTGATATCGGTCAGGCGGATATTCATAATACATTGTCATTAGGTATCCTATTCAAGAGTGAAGAAAGACATTCCGGTTTTATAATGAAGGAGTTGTTGTTCAAAGCATCTTCGTTGGGAGTTACCATCCGCTTTGAGCCGATTACAACAGAACAATACGAGAATTGGGTGGGTATGCAAGGAAAAAACCGCTATATCCTGACGGTACTTGGCCGTAAACTTTCCGCACGCCAGATATCAGCAGCAACAAGGGTATTGGCAGAACAAGGCATGAATATCGACGCAATCAAACGTCTGACAGGCCGTATTCCATTGGATGAATGCAATACAGACGCACGTACACGTGCCTGCATCGAATTTTCAGTGAGAGGTACTCCCAAAGACCGCATTGCCATGCAGGAAAGCCTGATGAAGCTGGCCAGCGAACTGGATATGGATTTCTCTTTCCAACTGGATAATATGTACCGTCGCATGCGCCGTCTGATCTGTTTCGATATGGACTCTACATTGATCGAGACTGAGGTTATTGACGAACTGGCCATCCGTGCCGGTGTGGGTGATGAAGTGAAAGCGATCACGGAAAGTGCCATGCGCGGTGAAATAGACTTCACAGAAAGTTTTACCCGCCGCGTAGCCTTACTGAAAGGTCTGGACGAATCTGTCATGCAGGAAATCGCTGAAAGCCTGCCTATCACAGAAGGAGTTGACAGATTGATGTATGTATTGAAAAAGTATGGTTATAAGATAGCGATCCTTTCCGGCGGATTTACTTATTTCGGCCAGTATCTGCAAAAGAAATATGGCATAGACTACGTATATGCGAACGAACTGGAAATTATAGATGGAAAGCTGACCGGACGCTACCTGGGAGATGTCGTAGACGGCAAACGAAAGGCTGAACTACTACGCCTGATCGCCCAAGTGGAAAAAGTCGATATCGCACAGACCATTGCCGTTGGAGATGGCGCTAATGACCTCCCCATGCTGGGAGTTGCCGGATTGGGAATCGCATTTCATGCCAAGCCTAAAGTAGTGGCAAATGCCAAACAATCCATCAATACCATCGGGCTTGACGGAGTGCTCTATTTCCTCGGATTCAAAGATTCTTATTTGAATATGTAATTAGACCGAAAAATAAATTATCTTTGCTGACAAATTAATAAAAGAATGAAGTTTTCCGAACTACAATTAAACGCAAATGTGCTTGAGGCGCTCGATGCCATGCGATTTGACGAATGCACACCTATTCAGGAACAGGCAATCCCGCTCATACTTGAAGGGAAAGATTTGATAGCCGTAGCACAGACCGGTACAGGCAAAACAGCAGCATTCCTGCTTCCTGTATTGAATAAATTATCTGAAGGAAAACATCCTGAAGATGCAATCAATTGTGTCATTATGTCTCCTACCCGGGAATTGGCCCAACAGATAGACCAGCAAATGGAAGGATTTTCCTATTTTATGCCGGCATCGAGTGTTGCCGTATATGGCGGAAATGATGGCATCTTGTTTGAGCAACAGAAAAAAGGGCTCACATTAGGAGCAGATGTTGTTATTGCCACTCCCGGACGTCTGCTCGCCCATCTAAGCCTTGGATATGTAGACCTTTCCAAGGTTTCTTATTTTATTCTGGACGAAGCAGACCGGATGTTGGACATGGGATTCTACGAGGATATCATGCAGATCGTGAAGTATTTGCCGAAAGAACGGCAGACTATCATGTTCTCTGCAACCATGCCTGCCAAAATACAACAACTGGCAAATACGATCCTGAATAATCCGGCAGAAATAAAACTGGCCGTTTCAAAACCTGCTGATAAGATTATACAGGCTGCATACGTTTGTTATGAAAATCAAAAGTTGGGAATTATTCGCAGCCTCTTTGTGGACGAAGTTCCCGAACGTGTCATCGTCTTTGCATCTTCCAAGATCAAAGTAAAAGAGGTGGCTAAAGCTTTGAAATCAATGAAATTGAATGTAGGAGAAATGCATTCGGATCTCGAACAAGCTCAACGGGAAGCAGTGATGCACGAATTCAAAGCCGGCCGGATCAATATATTAGTAGCCACAGATATCGTTGCCCGTGGTATTGACATTGATGATATCCGTTTGGTAATCAACTTTGATGTTCCCCATGACAGCGAAGACTATGTACATCGTATCGGACGTACGGCACGTGCCAATAATGACGGAGTAGCGCTTACGTTTGTCAACGAAAAGGAACAGAGCAACTTTAAAAGTATTGAGAATTTTCTGGAAAAAGAAATCTATAAGATACCTATTCCCGCAGAGTTGGGGGAAGCACCGGAATACAAGCCGCGTTCTTTCAATAAAGGCAAGTATGGCAACAACTCTAAAAGAAGGAACTTCCGTGGAAAAAACAATGGTGGAAAAGGCAACAACCGCCCCTCTCCCAGACAGAATTAATACGAAATCCGTTATTTCGTTGAAGTAATGGTCAAGTTTCCTTCAAAACTTACTTCCATATCTGCAATGCTATATATAGAACTTTCCGGAATGGCTAAAACAGCTTGATAATGAAAACCATTCCGGTCTACTTTTACAAACTTCGTATCAGATAAAATAGCTTGCATCAAAAAATCTCCGGGAACCACCTGGTCAAACATCTGTTTAGTAATATCACTGGCAAACAGACTCTTTTTGCCCTCATAAACGCAGATGTGCATCACATTATCGTAATATACATTATCCATACTAATCCCGTCTTCGGAATAGGTAGTTTTTATAACCCTCATTTTAGAAGGGTTGATATAGACATAAGCACGATAGCGGGTGCCATTATAGGTCACCACGCTATCGCGTTGAGTTACTTCATTATAAGTCGGAATCATCAATTCCTGACGGGCAAATGACAATGAATCATTAGGATCCTCTGATTTATGCAGCTTGATGATGTTGTCTGTTATGGCATGAAACCAGAATATATGTTCCGCCTGCTTGTCAATCTTGTAATAAGTCGTGTCATTGCCATAGGTATAAAGAGTATCCCGCATGATTTTAAATGCAATCGGGGCACTTTGAGCATCGGCATAGTAGATGGTATCCCCTTCCACGCGCATCAACGGGCTTTCAGTCTCATCGTCCAGCCAAATTCCCTGCAACAGCTCCTTGGTATTCGTATCCTCTTTCCTCTGTTCGGAAGAATCCGGATTCTTATTGCCGCTACATGCCGCAGAAAAAAACACCATTAACAATATAGCCACATATTTCATCATCTGTCTTAGTTTTGCCTAAAGATACTCTTATTTTTTCATTTACCAATACAATGATAAACGAATCCGAGTTCTTCCATCTCTTTTTTGTCGTATATATTACGTCCGTCCAACACAATCTGCCGCGCCATTGTTTTTTTGATGACAGCCCATGAAGGCAAACGGAATTCCTTCCATTCGGTAACCAACATCAATGCATCAGCATCAAGTACCGCATCATACATATCGCAAGCATAATAGATTGTATCTCCAATACGACGTCTGCATTCTTGTACAGCAGCCGGATCATACGCACGTACCTGACAGCCGGCTTTCAGCAGCTTATCAATCAGGACCAGTGCCGGAGCTTCACGCATATCATCTGTTTCCGGTTTGAATGCCAGGCCCCAAAGAGCGATGGTCTTACCTTTCAAATCACCATTAAAATGCTTCGCTAGTTTTTCGAACAAAACACTTTTCTGCTGTTCGTTCACCTCTTCCACAGCGCTAAGTACCCGCATTGTATACCCATTCTGCTCTGCGGTTTTAATAAGGGCTTTCACATCTTTAGGAAAACATGAACCGCCATATCCAATGCCCGGATATAAGAATTTACGTCCGATACGCGTATCCGAACCAATTCCGCTACGTACCATATTTACATCCGCGCCGACTATCTCGCAAAGGTTTGCAATGTCATTCATAAAGCTGATACGGGTTGCCAACATTGAATTTGCCGCATATTTAGTCATTTCGGCAGATGGAATATCCATGAAAATCACACGGAAGTTATTTAATAAGAATGGCTTATACAATTTAGACATCAGTTTCTCCGCACGTGCCGACTCTACTCCTACTACCACGCGATCCGGACTCATAAAGTCACTGATTGCATTTCCTTCTTTCAGAAATTCCGGGTTAGAAGCAACATCGAAGTCTACCTTCACTCCTCTTTTATCCAGTTCTTCCTGAATGGCTGCACGAACTTTGCCGGCAGTACCTACGGGAACCGTACTCTTGGTAACCACCAGTTTATACTGCTTCATATTGCGACCGATAGTACGGGCTACCTCCAACACATATTTCAAGTCAGCGCTGCCATCTTCGTCCGGCGGTGTACCCACAGCACTAAATATCACTTCCACATCATCCAGACAACTCTCTAATGACGTGGTAAACTTCAATCTCTTTGCTTTCATATTACGGAGCACCATCTCTTCCAATCCATTCTCATAAATCGGAATGATTCCCTTCTGCAAAGATTCTATTTTCTCACTGTTAGTATCCACACAAGTTACATTCACGCCGATTTCAGCGAAACATGTACCTGACACCAGACCTACATATCCGGTTCCTACAATCGCAATTTTCATACTTTATATTTTATTGTTTGTTTAGAAGTTATTCAAAATATGCAGCATTTTTGAAAGCCGTGGCCTCTCTGTCCTTGGAAGACAATAACATCTGCGAATCAGTCAGCGGCCAATCTATTCCCAATGTTTCATCATTATATAAAATAGAGGCTTCTGCCTGTGGAGTATACTTGTTGTCTACCTTATACGTAAAAACGGCTTCTTCGCTTAATACAGCAAAACCATGCGCAAAACCGCGTGGAATAAAAAACTGTCTTTTATTCTCCTCACTAAGTAATACGGACACATGTTTTCCGAATGTGGGTGATGATTTACGCAAATCAACGGCAACGTCCAGTACTTCTCCTTTAATGACGCGAACCAATTTAGCCTGACTATATTCACCTTTCTGATAATGTAATCCGCGCAATACGCCAAAAGAAGATTTCGACTCATTATCCTGTATAAAATTTACAGGTCCGATATTGGCTTCAAACTCCTCTTGCTTAAAGGCTTCCATAAAATAGCCACGTTCGTCGGAGAACACTTTCGGCTCTATCAGCCAGACTCCGTCTATTTCCGTCTGTATATAGTTCATCGTTATAGTAATAAATAAAACGATGCAAAAGTAGTGAATTTTTCGCAGTTTTCTGGGATATATTCAATTTATCTCTTAATTTTGCAGACATGATTGAATTGGCACAACATATAGAGGTTTTACTACTGGAAAACGACTGCGTTATCGTTCCGGGATTTGGTGGATTCGTAGCACATTACGCTCCTGCAACTCATGTAAAAGAAGAGAATCTTTTTTTGCCCCCTACCCGCACTATCGGCTTTAATCCTCAATTAAAGCTGAACGACGGAGTATTAGTACAATCTTATATGTCAGCATACGACACGAGTTTTGCTGATGCCAACCGCATCGTAGAAAAGGAAGTAAGCGAGTTTATCGGGCTTCTTCATGAGGAAGGTAAAGCGCATTTGGAGAATATAGGTGAAATTCATTATAACATTTATGGAAATTATGAATTTATCCCTTATGATTATAAGATAACGACTCCTTCACTCTATGGACTGGACTCTTTTGAAATGCACGAACTATCCACGTTGCAACAAAGAGAAAAGGTATTAGTGCCTGCCAATCTGGAAAAAGAGAAGAAAACTTATGAAATCAGCATCAATCGTGCATTCCTTCGTAATGCAGCCGCTATGATTGCCGCTATCGTATTGTTTTTTGCTTTTTCAACTCCGGTAGAGAATACCGATGTTCAGAAGAACAATTATGCACAGTTATTACCCGGCGAACTTTTTGAGCAAATAGAAAAGCAATCGGTTGCAGTAACTCCTGTTTACGTAAAGAACGATGTCGCGCAACAAACAAAGAAGACTTCTGCTTCAGCCAAGACTTCATCCACTCCAAAACTGGCAGCGGATAAAGCGCAGACATCAAGACCTATTGCTGTGAAAGAAGTAAAAGTAGCCAAACAAGAAGTTGTTCCCGCTCCTGTATCTGTCAAGCCACAAGCGAATGTGGATCATCCGTATCATATTATAGTAGCAGGCGGAATCAGTCTTAAAGATGCAGAAGCTATGGCAAATCAATTGAATTCAAAAGGATTTGCAGAAGCAAAAGCACTGAATACAGATGGTAAAGTACGTGTCAGCATCCGTTCATTCGAAAATCGTGAAGAAGCTACCAAACAGCTATTGGAGCTTAGAAAAAATGAAACCTACAAGAATGCCTGGTTACTGGCCAAATAAAAAATCCCTTTATAAAAAGCATGAAACGAGTTCTTTGTCCCAAATGTGAGAATTATCTTTATTTTGATGAAACCAAATATAGTGAAGGCCAATCACTTGTATTTGAATGTGAACATTGTGGCAAACAATTCAGTATCCGGCTTGGAAAAAGTAAGGTAAAAGCCCTTAGAAACGAAGAAAATCTGGAAGAAGAAGCCGAAGCACATAAGGAAGAATTCGGATATATCACAGTAATCGAAAACATTTTTGGGTTCAAACAAATACTCCCGTTGCAAGAAGGAGACAATGTCATAGGAAGACGTTGCGTAGGAACCAATATTAATACTCCTATCGAAAGTGGTGATATGAGCATGGATCGCCGTCACTGCATCATCAATATAAAACGCAATAAACAAGGAAAACTTGTTTATACATTACGCGATGCTCCCAGCCTGACAGGTACATTTCTTATGAATGAAATTCTCGGGGATAAGGATCGTATCCGCATTGAAGACGGAGCTATTGTGACTATTGGAGCTACAACATTTATTTTGCATGCTGCTGAACAAGAAGAATAGACAATCACAATATATTATAAAAAGAATAGCGCCACCGTTCGAAGAATAGTGGCGCTATTTTCAAATTATCCTTTTAACTTTAAAGAATACCTTTCACAGTCTCCAACATACCTTTTTCCTGAATTGAATCCAAATCCGCTTTCACAGCTTCTGTCAGTCCCGGAATCTTATTCAAGTCTTCACCCCAGATGAATTCTGCGCCAAGAACACCTTCTGCAACCTTCTTTGTGCAGCCAGTAGCCCAAAGCTCCTTCAACAAGTTCATGATTTCAGGAGCATCATTCGGTACAATTTCAGCACCGTCGGCACGTACGCCACCTTTATAATAAGTAATGATAGCAGCCAAACCGAGTACTAATCCCTTAGGAAGTTCACCTTTGCGTTCCAAGTAAGTTTTCAACCCCGGAAGATCACGAGTTTCAAATTTCGGGAATGAGTTCAGCATAATGCTTGTTACCGCATGGTCTACAAACGGGTTATTGAAACGTTCCAATACGTCGTTAGCAAATTTCTCTAATTCATCTTTCGGCAAATTCAATGTTTCCATCAGTTCGTCAAACATCACCTTATGGATATATTTACCGATTACTTCGTGCTGACAAGCATCACGAACGATATTCACTCCGGACAGATAAGCAACCGGAGAAAGAACTGTGTGAGGGCCATTCAACAGAGTCACTTTACGTTCATGGTAAGGAGCTTCCGACGGAACGAACAATACATTCAGACCTGCCTTATCAGCCGGGAATTCTTTGGCAACTTCCCGCGGAGCTTCAATTACCCACAGATGGAAAATTTCAGCCTGAACAACCAAATTATCATCATATTGCAATTTTTCTTTGATAGCAGCAATATCCTTGCGTGGGAATCCCGGAACGATACGGTCTACCAATGTCGCATATACGCCACAAGCTTCTTCAAACCAAGTTTTGAATTCATTACCCAGGTTCCACAATTCAATATACTGATAAATCGTTTCTTTCAGTTTGTGGCCGTTCAGGAAAATAAGTTCACAAGGGAAGATAATCAAACCTTTCGTTTTATCACCGTTGAATGTTTTAAAACGATGATACAGCAATTGAGTCAATTTACCCGGATACGATGAAGCAGGAGCATCATCAAGCTTGCAAGCCGGATCAAAAGCGATTCCGGCTTCTGTAGTATTCGAAATAACGAAACGCATTTCCGGTTGTTCTGCCAACTTCATGAACTCATCATTCTGAGTATACGGGTTTAACGCACGACTGATTACATCAATCATTGTCAAGCTGTTAACAGCCTCTCCTTTATCCAATCCTTGAAGATTAACATGGTAAAGGTCATCCTGCGCATTCAGCATATCGACCATGCCTTTATCAATAGGTTGAACCACTACAACACTGCTGTTAAAATCAGTTTTCTGGTTCATGTTATAAATAATCCAATCTACAAAAGCGCGTAAAAAGTTACCTTCGCCAAATTGAATAATACGCTCCGGACGTTGTACTTTAGGAGCAGTTTCTTTGTTTAATGCTTTCATGTTAGTTGTAATTTATAAAGTTGATATTATACAAATTCAAAATAAAAATCAATATTCTCTTTAATCAATATGTCAATAGGCATATATTTCACAGAATCGACAGTCTTTTTAAATACCACGTGGTCACACAATGCCTTTACTCCACAGTATCCTTGTAATCCGGGACGCTGACCAATCAGATAATGCACATCCCCCGATTTCAGAAGGTCTACATTTGCTTTCAGAAGGTCATATCCAATCAATCCTTTCATACTACGTCCTGTGTGACGGAGATACTCACCTAATTGATAAACCCTGGAATTAAAGACAACACCGAGTACAGCTTTCGGATGCGCTTGAAAAAAATCATCCAAAATCTGCTGATT
>ERZ779623.651-NODE-651-length-12209-cov-10.965773_pt1 | contig 12209 bp, 9 predicted proteins | sample MGYA00514189_ERZ779623 | MGnify/ENA primary metagenome ERZ779623 (study PRJEB29562, sample SAMEA4376712) | mouse gut metagenome | isolation source: Cecum | study: EMG produced TPA metagenomics assembly of the A DSS colitis mouse model was used to assess the... | reverse complement strand
TCACATAGCAGCCGTAAATGCGGCCGATGGCGTTTTTGCCCAGCCGGAAGCGGCGTTTCAGCTCGCTGATCTCTTTCTGATTCATGGCAACCTCGCAGTTTCAAATGTATTTTGCGCGGAGATGGAGATTCTGGACCGCGCAATCAAGGCAGATGTCTTATTATAAGGGAGAGGGGCAAAACTTACAACCCTTGTCCCGGCGGCCTTTGGGCTTCATATATACGCTTGAGGAAAGAATCAATGTGCCCCATGGCAAGAAGGGGTCACTTGGCAATTACATAAATTGATGCTGAGGACAGGTACTGATAGATATACCATTCTCTGCTCTTTTCTGATAGGATTTTTGGTATTTGGGAAGACTATATCAAAAATCTGTAGGGAAAGGGATGCACAATGAAGCAACTGATATCTGCAAAGAAAAAGCAAATGGACGACTATTTCAACTACCTGCGCCATGAGGAGCACAGCGAACTCACCATACAGAAATACAGCCGGGATATTGCCCGTTTTCTGGCCTGCTCCAACGGGCACCTGGATAAATCCGCCATCATGGAGTGGAGGGCTGCGCTTGTGGCTGATGGATATGCCCCACAAACCATAAACTCAATGCTTGCGGCAGTAAATGGACTGTTGGATTATCTGGGTCATTCGGATCAAAAGGTAAAACCAATAAAATGCCAGCGGGCTATGTTTCGCTCAAGGGAGCGGGAGCTCACCAAAGCGGAATACCTGCGCCTGCTGGACACCGCGAAGCGGCAGGGAAAGCGGCGGCTGTTCTTGGTTTTGCAAACCATCTGTGCCACCGGAATCCGGGTGTCCGAACTGAAGTATATCACCGTCCAAGCAATACAAGACGGGCAGGCGGTAGTGAGCTGTAAAGGGAAGTGCCGGGTGATCCTGATCCCGAGAAAGCTATGCCGGGAGCTGTTGGGATGGGTTAGAGGCAAAGGAATTGCCGCCGGTCCGGTGTTCCAGACCAGCGGCGGAAATACCTTGGATCGCTCCAACATCTGGCGCGAGATGAAGGGGTTATGTGGCGCGGCGGGGGTAGACCCCCGGAAGGTGTTTCCGCACAACCTGCGCCACCTCTTTGCCATGGTGTTCTACACGGCGGAAAAGGATATTGCCAAGCTGGCCGATATCCTGGGCCATTCCAGCATCAGCACCACCCGGATCTATATCATGGAGACGGGCGCGGAGCATGAACGGCAGCTGTCCAGACTGGGGCTTGTGCTTTAGAAGCAGACACTAAAAAACAACAAAAGGACGCTTTTGTTGTTTTTACTCGTACATAGTACCACAAAAAGCACGGGAGTGCAATAGAAATTTTCCCGGTTTCGGAGCATCTGTAGAAGCTGCCGGGTTGCCTGGTAACTTTGCGACATAAAAATGGGCACAAAAACAGGCCGGAAGGACTTGCGGGGTCTTTCGGCTCGATTTTTGCGCCCATTTTTGCAGCTCAGGACACTTTTGAAATCCAATTTTACCCAAACAGTGGACATTCACCTGGATTTATAAACCAAGGCAAACAACAAAAGCGTCCTTTTGTTGTTTTGACCCAAAACGGAGGATATTGCGGCGGCAAAAAAGAATCGGCTGCCCCGTTCCGGCGGGCTTGAAGATGCTCGTGAAGATGAAGCTGGGCCGCGCCAGATTTTTGGAATGGCGACTCCCTATGCGTCCGTTTCAGCGGGGGCCTGCACAGCACCGCAGGACGCCGTTCCGTCTTCTTGTCTCTCTATCTTCTTTCCTGAAACTTCACGGGCATCTTCAAGCCTTACTGGGATTCTTCTGCTTTCTTTTTTGCTGGTTACACAATCAGAGGTGTTTTGAGCTCCGCCGCAAGGCCAGGATGCTGAGGGGGTGTGGCCCAATGGTGATTGAGTTCCTCTTTGATGAGTTCCTTACAGCCCGCTTGGAATGGCGGAGACGGTCTTTCCGGTGGCTGTCCGGATTGCGGAGGGAGCGGAAGCACATCCTGACCTTGAATTCGGCAAAACAGGTGGACGGAGTTGACGAAGATGGACATTAAACTGTTTGTCTGCTGCCATCGGCCGGAGGTTGTCCCTAAGTACCCGTTATTGATTCCGCTTCAGGTAGGAGCAGCTCTTGCAAGTGAACATTATCCTGGGTTTCTATACGATGATACGGAAGAAAACATTTCATAAGGAGAATAGACTTTCGGATTCTCAAAGTGCTTGGGATGTAAGGGGTTCGAGAATCCGAAAGTCTATAGATGTGACAGGAGGGCCAATATGGCTGAAACAATTCTGAGTATTGCGGTTCCTGCCTACAATTCGGAGCATTATCTTGGTAAATGCCTGGATTCTATGGCAGGGGCTGATGCACGTCTCGAGGTTATTGTCGTCGATGACGGCTCCACTGATGGTACTGGGGTGCTGGTTCAGGAATATGTAAGGCGTTTCCCGAGGCAGGTGTCACTGATTTCCAAGGATAATGGTGGACATGGATCCGGTATCAACACAGCTGTCGAAATAGCGACGGGACGTTATTTCAAAGTGGTCGATGCGGATGACTGGATCAGAACAGACCAGTTGCCTTGTTTGCTAGACGCCTTGGAGCGCACTTGTGCGGATGCGGTTATCACTGGATATCACACTATAAATGAAGCCACTGGAAAAGTAATGGCCTATCCCTGTACATGCCGGTATGCTGGGCAAAAAATCGACCTGAAAACGCTCTTGGAAGTGTATGACAACATTTCCTTCTGCTGTTCATTTCATGGGATACTCTACCGCACGCAATTTTACCGAGAGTGTGGCTTTCGCCTTTCTGAGGGCATATTTTACGAGGACCACGAATATGCTACGCTTCCTTTTGCCCATCTGAACAGCATTCTCATCCTCCCACTGTTTTTTTACCAGTACCGCATCGGAACCAGTGGTCAAAGCGTAGCTTTCCACAATCAAGTCAAGAGAATCGACCAAATAGAACAGGTAATAATCCGAATCCTGGACTATCGGGAACAGCATGCTCCGTTGCGCTCCGACCGAGACGAGTATTTTCTCCGCAAGCTGAGTGTGGTCGTTGTGAGCTATTTTGCCATTGCCTTGGTAAAAGACCCGGACAGAGCAACAGGTAGGGCAAAGGCCCAGAGATTCCGGGAACTGTTGGACCAGTACGAGCCGCAGTTGAACCAACTTGTGAAGAAAAAATATAAAACCTTGGTGTTGTTTCACCGCATCCACTTTCCTGCAAAATTATACCAAAGGGTACTGAACACAGCATTTTATAAAATGATTCGCCAAATTTGGACAAGCTAGGAGTTATTGTATGCGGGATGTGAGTGAGCTTCAGCAAGAAGCCCTATCTATTTGTGAGATGGTTTACCGCGCCTGTGAAAGGCATCAGATTCCCTGCTGTCTCGCGGCGGGGACCCTTTTGGGTGCTGTTCGGCACAAAGGTTTTATCCCATGGGATGATGACATAGATTTAGAAATATTTAGAACGGATTATGAGTGCTTTCGGCGAATCATGCAGGATGAATTGGGAGATAGACTCATATTTCAGGAATTTCAGACTGACCCTACCTATCCGTTCCCGTTCACCAAAATCTTTTTGAGGAATGCGGTGACCGAACGGTTACATTATCCCCATCTAAATCGAAGCGGGTACGCTTTTGTAGACGTGTTTCCTCTAAGCCGATGCCCAACTAACGAGTCCATAGCCCGTATTTTTTTCAAAATCACGGAGCTTCTTTCCTTGTCTATCTTGTCCCGAGTCTGCTCAGAAGGAGACCAGGTCTGCGGATATACCAAACGGCATGTGATTGTGGCCTATCATTTTTTTCAAAAACTCCCTATTCCCCTTGTCCAGAGAATTAGTTCAGCAGTTATCAACTTTTTTAACGCTGTCTCGCCAAATCGTTATCTGTGCTATACCGGCGGGAAATATGGATATCCGCTGGAAAAATATCAAGCGGATTGGTATCACACCATGGAAAACGTAAAATTTGAAGGAAGAGAGTTTGCCATCCCGGCGGGCTGGGATGCATTGCTGAGGCACAAATATGGCAACTATCGGCAGTTACCGGTTCCGGCAAATAGAACGGGGCATTTCGAATAAAACATTTCCTGAGGAGGAGTTACATCATGAGAGCAATATTGATGGCGGCAGGGGTTGGTAGCCGCTTGAGTCGTTCAGTAAAAAAACCCAAATGCGTGCTGGATGTGGATGAGATGCCGCTGATCCGGCATACAGTGGCCATGCTTCGGCAATATGACATCGACTGTGCTGTCGTAGTCGGCTACTGCCGAGAAATGGTATATGAAGCCCTGAAGGGGTTAGAAGTGCGGTTTTACCACAATCCATTTTATAAAGTCACTAATAGCATGGGTTCTTTGTGGTTTGCCAGGGACTATATCGATCCAAATCAGGATATTATTTTGGGCAATGCAGACGTGTATTGGGGCGAGGATGTGCTGGAACTTCTGCTTGCAGACCAGCGAGACGCGGTAATGCTCTCTGACGCCTCTCGAGTGGATGTGGGTGACTATTTTTTCCGAACAGATAACGGACGTATCGTAGCTTATGGCAAGGAACTGACCAGAGAATGCCGTGATTGCGAGTATGTGGGCTTGGCCCGGCTGAAGGCAAACTTCCTGCCCAACTTCAAGATTCGGATTTCACAGTGTATTGAGGATGAGCTTTATGATCTCTGGTGGGAGAACGTCCTATACAATTATGCAGTCAACTACCCTATCTATTCATTGGATGTGGGTGGGCACTTCTGGGGCGAGATCGATTATATCGAGGATTACGAGCGGATCCTAAATCACATCTGTCAAAAAAAATCCGTTTGTGTCGGGGAGGGTGCGCGATGACGCTGTTTACGGTCGGCCCGGTGGAGATGTACCGGGAGACATTGGAGCTGTCAGCCCATCAACTTCCTTATTTCCGCACGGGAGAATTTTCTGAAACGACACTTCATACCGAGAACCTACTGTTGGATTTGGTACAGGCACCGAATTCCTCCCGTGCTGTGTTCCTTACCGCCTCTGGCACCGGGGCAATGGAGGCGGCCGTCATCAATTCTTTGGGCAGTACTGATCACGCTCTGGTCATCGACGGAGGTTCTTTTGGACATCGCTTCACACAGATATGCCAATATCACGCGATCCCCCACACGGCCCTCCACCTGGAGTTTGGGAAGGTCCTGACAGCGGAAATGTTAGATCAAGCCTATCAAAATGATATGACGGCTCTGCTGATCAACCTCAACGAGACCTCCACCGGACAGCTCTATGATATTAACATGATCAAGACCTTCTGCCGCGAACACGATTTGTTGTTGATCGTTGACGCGATCAGTGCCTTTATCGCTGACCCGATCAGCATGGAGGCAGATGGAATCGATATGTTGATCATCAGCTCTCAAAAAGCCCTTGCTCTCGCGCCAGGTATATCCGCAATCGTGCTCTCGCCCCGCGCGGTCGACCGTGTGGAAACGCGGACGACCAATACGATGTATTTTGATTTGAAGGACTATTTAAAAAACGGGGCCCGCGGTCAAACTCCCTTCACCCCCGCGGTGAGTATTCTGCTTACTTTGCGTCAACGGCTTCAGAGTATCGCTGAGACCGGGATCGACCGTGTACGCGATGACATCCGCAATCTTGCTGTCGATTTCCGCGGCAAGACCGCCCATCTTCCAGTCCAAATCCCCAGCTATCCCCTCTCTAACGCGCTGACCCCCCTGTACTTTCCCAATGGAAACGCCAGCGAAGTGTATCACCTCCTACGTGAGCAGTACGATCTTACGGTGACTCCCAGCGGTGGAGAGCTTGGTCGATCGTTGCTTAGGGTCGGTCACATTGGGAACCTCACTCCCCAGGATAATACTCGGCTTGTTCAAGCAATGCGCGAAATCACATGAGAAAACCGCTGCCAGCAGGGAGAAGAGAGAATGACACAATTACAGGAAAGAGTCCTGGTGCTCCTCAAACAAATCGATAAACTATGTCAGGACAATGGTATTGAATACTATTTGACCGCCGGGTCACTCATTGGTGCTATGCGGCATAAGGGTTTTATCCCTTGGGATGATGATGCGGACATTATCATGACCAGAGACAACTGGGAAAAATTCTACGCCAGCGCAAAAGATAACCTTCCCCAAAATATTGTTCTGAATTCGCAAGATGATGACGCTGGCTTGGCCATGACCGCCAACCACTATGTAGACACCAGTACAACAGCAGTTTATCGATATGATATTACTAACCCAGAACAAAATGGAATCATGATTGATGTAATCATTATGGATCCAGTTCCAGACAATAACATCGCCAAAAGTGAATATGTGGATGCGTTAACTATGCATACCGAGCTTACCGTTTTGCCTTATCAATACTCATTACGAAACGGAAAGTCCACCCATTTCATTCGGAATTGGACAATGAGCAGGATTTTGGGGTTACGGAAAGTTCTGAGCCATATTGATCGAAATGCATTCCACCATACAGAAGAAGAATCTCGGTACTATGTTCAGCGCTTTGCCGGTTCTCCCCACTTTTGGCCCAAAGAATATTTCGGAACACCGAAATATGTGCCATTTGAAGACACCATGCTCCCGATCCCTCAGCGCGCTGGCGACTGCCTGTGCATAGGATATGACGATGACTGGATGTATATCCCCTCCGGTGGGCCCTCAAAAAGTACCCACGAGTTCTGTGTGCGGAGCCTGACTGTTCCCGGCAGGCTGATTTCAGAGGATTTTGAGCGGCGCGTCGATCGAAAAAAGCTGATACATACCTATGTCAAGCGTAAGCGGATCATGGTCGCGCAAACAGGGAGAAAATACCGAATCGCTATGGAGTCCGACCGGTTCCTTGCAGAATACATACGACTTGTCTATTCAAAAAAGGATCCGACTGTTTATGCCACCCTATTGGAACAGGGGAACTTTGACGGTCTGGAGGCATACTTCGAGCAGTATATCGCGGCGCAGTGTACCAGTCAGTTCTTAGGAAGTTCCGCGCTAGATGGATGGCTGAACTGGCGTCGCAAGTGTCACCCCATGCTGATCGACATTGGAGACGATGCCCTGCACGCGGTCTTGTGTTTGCTGATTCGGAAACAAAAATTGGCATGGGTCGGAAAACTCCTCAAGGCCCGCAAAGTGCTGGAGCGTCCCATGCCCCAGCCACTTTGCGAGATGGACAGCCTGTATCTGGCCATCAGAAGAGCGATCAGTGCTTTTGAATGTGGCGAAGATACGCAGTGCAGGGAGATCGTGGCACACCTGCTGCCCAAACACCCTGAAAATCCATTCCTATGGAAGCTCGATTTGAAGGAACGTGTCCGCGACGGGCTATCCGGACAAGAATTATTGAACGCAACCACTCAAGGTTTGGAACTATTCCCTGATGATCCGGAGATTCTTTGCCTTCAGGCGGAGGGGTATTTTGCTGTGAGCGAAGCCAGCCGCGGGCTGGAAATTTATCAAATACTGGCCGAAAATACAAATCATGGGCTAGTTCTCCTCCATATTAAAGAGCGGCTTGAGGCACTGATTGAGCGGGATCCAAAAAACGAACAGCTTTACGTGATCTGGCTGACTTTGCGCAAGCACTGCGGAGAAGAAAATGTTCCGGCAATCGAAGAGTTTTTCCCTGAAAAGCAGAGTGCGGCAGAAGCTAACGATTTGGACCCCGCCTCTTTACAGGAGCCGGTCACAGCAAGTCAAATCCTCGAGAAATGCGCAGACGGCGGAGATGCATTGACGCCCATTCAGCGCAAACGGTTTGAGCTCCTTACCGAGGCGTCAGAAATCTGCAAAAGAAACAAGATAAAGTATGTTTTATTTGGTAAAACATTGCTGCAGGCAGCTCGTGATGGCCGCTACATGGACAAACACGGGGATATTGTTTTAGCCATGACCTCGGAAAACTGCAAAAAGTTCACTCAGGCAGTCAAAGAATTAGGACAGCCAGGTCGATATTTGAACTCTATGGCAGAAAACCCTCGTTTTCACCGATTTTGTCTGCAGTATTGTGACAGTGAATCTCTCGACTTTGACGTGCCTCGCTGCGGCTGCGGAGAGCGATTTGGCCTCTTTATCACCATTGAGATCCTTCGCTGTCCCGCGAAGAATAAATTGGCCAATTTAATAGACCAGATGCTGGAAAGCGGCTGGGAATCCAGCCTTACAATGAAGTGGTCATCGGCTAAACGCACAGTCAGCCGACTTGCTATCACAGCTCTATGCACAGTCTTTGGCCGTAAAAATGTTGGGAAATGGCTTTATCAGCGGTTTTTAAAAGGGCCCAGAAAGAAGGAAAAGACGCGCTATTATCTGAAGTCTTTTTGGGGAAAGCGCACCTACTATCCGTCTTATTGGTTCAAATATACTTCTACCATGGAGTTGGAAGGCATGCCCTTCGAGGTTATGAAACTGTCCTCCTGCTATCTGAAAAAAACGTACGGAGCTAAATGGAAAACCAGAACGTTTCCAGCGACGAAGGCGTACCCCTTTACCAGGATCACAGATGCCAGTGTTTCTAGCCAGGAGTACCTTGCCATCCTAAAGGAAAACCATGTTGACCGTATGAAGCATTGGGCCCTGCGCCGCAAAGCAAATCAAAAATATGCGCCGGTCAATACGCTTGGAAGCAAAACTGGGCACTATTGGGACATTATGCGTCTATGCGGTGAGCGATACCGTCTCCTAGAAGAATATATGCCCAAACGGGAATATATCATTGAACTGTTTCGCTCAAACCGCATTAAAGAGCTCAGTTGGGTGCTGAAAGATTATTATACGGCTGCCATTGCTTTTAGCAAGAAAGGATTAGGGCTTTGCTTTGACAAAAAGATTTTCGAGATTTTGGAATATACTTTGTTTTCGCAAGGAAAGGTTAAGGAAATCAGGACGCTGCGCCAGCAAATCGTGGCGCGAGATTGGGAGCCTATCGCAGTAACAACATATAAAGGAGGTGGTGGAATGAGAGAAGCACTGCCCAACGACATTCCAGCCATTCTGGTATATCTGGAGCGCAATATTCAGGATTGCTTGTACATGTACATTGATATTGGGAAATATGGCCTGGAAAACGACCATATGAGGGTCTGGCTGGACTCCAATGAAGATGGATTGAAACTGGTGGTCATGAAATACCACACCAACATCAGCATTTACACTGACCGTGACGACTGGGATGCGGAAGCGGTGATGGAATTGATAGAGCAGGAGCAAGTCAACTCCGTTACAGCAGAAGAAAAGGTCGTGAAGCGATTGTACAATTTGTGCTCTGGTAGATACAACGTTTCGTACGGTTCCGTATTCCGATTTTCTAACGCCCGCAAATTTGAGTTCGATGGTTTGATTGAGGATGGCCATGAAGCTGATACGATGGACATTGCCCAATTGATTGCACAGGATGAAGGTATCGGCTCCTATTACGAAGTTGAGGACTTGGCCAATCAATTGTCCGAGCGAATCAGGACAGGTATGGGTCGGAGCTTTGTAATTCGCGAGAAAAATAAAATTGTGGCGCACATCGCTTCCTATGCGGAATTTAACGGTATTGCCACAACAGGCGGGTTGATTGTTGACCCGAAATATCAAAACGGGCTTTATGGCGGCGTTCTGGAGAGTCACCTTGTCCATACTTTGCTACAGGAGGATTTCCAAGTATATACCTTTGTGACGAATCGACTTCGTAAAAAATTGCTTACAGCCTGGGGCAATACATGTGTAGGTAAATATGGGAAGATGACAAGAGTAAGAACTGAAAGGTGATTCATGTGGGACATATTTTGGAATCAGAACTGTTGAGCTATCCTTTGGATTCTGACGGTCTGCTGCGTAAAAAAAAGGCCGTCAAGCGGGTGCTGTTAGAGCAGGATATCCAGTGGTTAGATAAACGCATTGCTGTCCTTGGCGGCTCCACTACTAACGATATTCAGGATTGCTTGGAGCTTTTCCTTCTACAAAACGGCATTCGCCCCAGTTTTTATGCCTCGGAATATAACCGATATTGGGAAAATGCCATATTCGGCAGCCCAGGGCTAGAAACGTTTTCACCCGACATAATTTTCATACATACCACCAGCCGCAACATTTTGCGATGGCCTGTGCCGGGGATGGAGCCTCAAGAAATTGACGCATTGCTTCAAAACCAGTTTGAGCATTTTCGAGCGATGTGGTCCCAGTTGTCTGAAAGGTACCGATGCCCGATTATTCAAAACAACTTTGAGCGCCCCCCGTACCGTCTAATGGGAAATCGAGATATTTCTGACTGTTGCGGAAAGAGTAATTTTATCTATCGACTAAACGGTCTGCTTTACGACTACGCCGGCAGCCATACAGATTTTTTTGTACATGATATCGACTACCTGGCGGCACAGTTTGGATTGAGCGCATGGCAGGATCAGCGATATTGGAGTCTATATAAATATGGGCTGTCGTTGAAGGCAATTCCGGAATTTGCCCGGGATTTATCTCACATCATCTGCTCTATCTATGGGAAAAGCAAAAAAGCCGTCACACTTGATTTAGACAACACACTGTGGGGCGGCGTTGTCGGCGATGATGGCGTAAATAGTCTAATCATGGGGCCCGAAACCCCTGCGGGGGAGAGCTTTACCACCTTTCAGGAATATCTCCGTGATTTGAAACAGCTTGGTGTGCTTTTGACTGTAAATTCCAAAAACGAGCAGGCCAACGCTTTAGCAGGGCTGAGGCATCCTAGTTGTGTGCTGAAGCCGGAAGATTTTGCCCATATTGCGGCAAATTGGCTCAGCAAGGATGTGAACATGATTGACACGGCCCATGCCCTAAACCTTGGACTGAGCAGCTTTGTGTTCGTGGACGACAATCCGGCCGAGCGCGAAATTGTCCGAAGCCATGTGCCGGAGGTTACGGTTTTGGATGGCAGCACACCGGAACGTTTTCTGGAACTACTGGATCACAGTGGTTTTTTTGAAGTTACCATCCTGACTAAAGATGATTTAGCCCGCAGCGAAATGTATCGGGCAAACGCATTACGCACCGAGTTGGAGCAGAGCTGTGGCAGTTATCAAGACTACCTTCTCAGCCTGGATATGCGTGCCTGCATTCATAGTTTTACCCCGGTCTACATGCAGCGAATTGCTCAGCTTACCAACAAAAGCAATCAATTCAACCTGACCACAAAAAGATGCACCGAATCGGATATCCAGCGCATGGCTCAGGATCCTACCTACATCACGCTGTGCGGTCAGATGGAGGATAAATTTGGGGACAATGGCGTAGTTGCGGTGGCTGCAGGCCGAATAGAGGGGCGGCGTGTACATATAGAGCTATGGCTGATGAGTTGCCGTGTTTTAAAGCGAGACATGGAACTGGCGATGTTTGACCGCTTTGTGGATGAATGTCTTGCGCAGAGCGTTGATGAGATCATTGGCTATTACGTTCCAACCAGCAAAAATTCTATGGTTCGAGAGCTCTATGGGCAGTTCGGTTTTGATAAAACTTCAGAAGATGAGCAGGGTAACACCGTATGGACATACTATGTCAAGGACCACATCCCAAAGAATAAAGTGATCCGAATAGTTTAAAGTTGAGGAGATTAGAAATGAGCAGATTAGAAGTATTTGAAAAGCTCCAGGAGATTTTTATGGATCTGCTGGATGATGAGGAATTTCAGCTGTCGGAGGACATTTCAATGGATACGCTAAAAGACTGGGACAGCCTGATGCATATTACTTTGATTTCTTCCATTGAAGATGAGTTCAGCCTACACATCCCATCCGATGATATACCAAATCTTAAACGTGTGGAAATGCTGATCGATGTCGTTTTGCGGGAGATGAGACAGCGTTGAAACTGCATCATATTGGATACCTTGTAAAGAATATAGAAAAATCCATCCGGGCATTTCAGGCTTTAGGCTATATGCCTTTTTCCCTTCTCGGTAGAGAAGGGAGCATCGTATACGATGCTGGCCGACAGTGCGATATTGTTTTTCTGAAGCACATTAAATCCTTAAGAGAAAACTATATTGAGCTAATTGAGCCCAAGACAAAGGAATCTCCGATTTACAGCCTGATGAAAATCTATAAAAACACGCCATATCATCTTTGTTTTCAATGTGCGGATTTAGATGCAGAGATAGAAACTTTAAAAGACTTCGGCTGGACGGTATTTCATATCCCAGAACCTGCACCTGCCATCGGAGGCCGGATGGTAGTGTTCCTGGTGCATC
>ERZ779623.648-NODE-648-length-12225-cov-14.554314_pt1 | contig 12225 bp, 13 predicted proteins | sample MGYA00514189_ERZ779623 | MGnify/ENA primary metagenome ERZ779623 (study PRJEB29562, sample SAMEA4376712) | mouse gut metagenome | isolation source: Cecum | study: EMG produced TPA metagenomics assembly of the A DSS colitis mouse model was used to assess the... | reverse complement strand
ACGGTACGGGTGATTTTTGCCATCTCAATCTCTCCTTGAAATGGCGTACAATCCGCTTTGCAGTTGTCAAGGTGCGGTGTCTCCTGGCTATCAGGGGCGGGGGTGCTTATCTCTACTCCCTCATTATAGCACACCTTGCAACTTTTTTCAATAAAATCCTCTAAATATTGCCTTGGAATAAGCGTTTTTCCTGCGATTTCTGTGCAACTGATTTTCTTGGCCTTGATGAAGTCGCCCACTTGGGCGGGGTCTGCCCGCAATATTTCGGCGGCCTCTTGGACCGTCAACAGGTCTGGCCAGTGCTCTAATAAGCTCATTGTAACCTCTTTCTCTGGCGAGGTTACGCCGATGTGGGTTTTTAGGTGGCGTTGGTGCCAGATAAAAATTTTTTTCAAAGGTGCGGCCTGCGGGCCGTATTTTATGGGGGCAGACCGCACCTCATGCAGATTTACTCTATCAATCAATGTATGTTAGCATCCAAAATACTCTATGAGGCCACCTGCGGTCCCTCCAAGGATAAACTGAGTAACAGCGTACAATGTACCGTCTATCCCCGTTCCTTCTATGCTAATGTAAGCCTCAATATCAGGGTCACTGAGAAGTGAATTTTCCATGAGATATTTGATAACATCCTCTGCGGTGCCATAAGCAAGCTCTCTAGTGACTATGTATACTGGGCGGCCATCGGGACCAGGTCCAACTGAGATAATATCCATTTCATCAGGAACGACCTGCGCCAGTAGGGGCGGAATACCTTGCTTCTGCTGAGAGCTTACCGTTTGGGTGTCTGGCTGGGGGTGCTTGTAAGGTGCGCTGTTAGCATTGGAAATGTGCTGATACTGATTGGAATTTGCATTGCCTTTCATAACATTAAACCCTCCTATATTCTATTCTTTTCAATGTTACGGCCTCCGGGCCGTTATTTTGCTGGGGGGCCTCTCCCCTGTTAGCCTGTGCTATCTTCTGGCTTGTCCACGACTTCCACAAGCCCAAATGCGTCCTTAAACTCGTCTGGCGACATCTGCGTGGCTGTCTCTTCCAAGTTCTCCAGCGTCTTTTCCATTGCCTCTACTTCGTCCGCTTTCTTCTCATAGTCTCTCGCTCGCTCTACCATGTCTTTCGCATCTATATAATCACTTGCTGGCATCTTAAACGCTCTATATTTGCCATCCTTGTTGATATAATGATAGACGATCACTTTCAATCTTCGCAGTAATTGCTGTATGGAGTCCACGCTCTTTTTCTTATCATCATCGACCATGAAGGAGTACACTTGCTCAGGCGGGAATACGGAGCATATGATTACGCTTTCCCATAAATTATAAACGTTCTGATACCGGCAATGTTGCTGATTTCGGCTATACACATCTAACATTGACAAGAGCTGTGCATAGGGCATACCGCCTCGGAACTCGTCTAGCACGACGATTTTTGCCGGATTATTCGCATAAAAATCAAACCCGCCACCACTTGAACCGCTATTTGAGTAGTCGTTACACAAGTACACGTTGTCGGGGTGCTTTTCAGCTAGCTTAATGTATGTATATGTCTTGCCCGTTCCACTCTTGCCCCAGTGATATTCGTTCCACATCTCTTTTATGAGGGGCGTTTCCTTTATTCGCCTGGCTAGATAGTCCGCTCTTATCATTTTCTCATACTTGCGATAGCGGAATGCAGTCTCAAAAATTTCCTCTGGCGTTGCCCCGCTATTAAGCAAGTCCTCTATCGCATCCAGGTCACTTCGATTGCCCTGTTGTGGCCCCTCTATGTTCTCCATGCCTTTGTGGCATAGCACTTGCTCGCCTTTTTCTGCGTACTCGCCCTCTTTCAAAAGGTACGATTTTAGGGCTTCTTTCCCGCCGAGTTGTGGCTCCACGTGCGACTGACTGAATATGTCAGAAACTTTTTTCAAAGTCGTGGTATTGCCATAGCAAGCCATATGTGCATGGTACAAGCCATTGAGCGACACACAGACAGCCACGCCAGCTTTACGGCCCGTGCCGCTGGTTTCCCATAGCTCACACAGATAATCGGCTAGATATTCGGGATTTTCATACTGTTCTTTCGTCAATCCTAATTTTTCCATGTTCGTTACTTGGACTGTCACCATCCAACAGCGGCCCTTGGTCTTTGCGGAAAATGCCATATCTATCACCCCCTTTCTTTTGTTTTATGTTTTCATTATCGCTCATCTCGTTTGTCCCATTGGGACAAACAATCTGTTTTTTAGCTTTTGGTTACAGCTTCTATCTTTTTCACAATGACGCTGTGACATTCAATCCCTTGTGTATCAACGGTTTTCCGTGATATTTACAGTCACAGAAGTGCGTGGGTAAGACTGGCCACTCACTTCTGTCAAAGGGCGGCTTAGGCTTATGGCTCCGCCATCGCCGCCGCCGCCCTTTGACGCACACTTAACCCTTGCCCTGTAACAGCTCCAAGAGCTTCGCCTTTGACACTTTGGGTATGATGAGGGATTTTAAGGGCTGGCCGTCTATGAGCACGATACCCCGGCCTTGCCCGAATTGAAGCTCATCCTCACCCTCAAAATGCTCACCAGCAAATAAACCCTTACGCCCCTCGACCGTCAACCGACCCAATCCTACCAAAATATGGAAGTTGTCTGCGGCACCGCTTGAAGCTGGAAAGATACTCGCACTGTATCTTTGCATGGACAGCCATAGGAAACACCGCCTTGACCGGCCCAGCATCAAGATACTACTCATAATTGCTCTTATCTCGTCCGCTTTTGCCTTGCCCTCTTTCGTCATGGAAAAATGTGTCAAAAGTCCTGCTATCTCGTCCACTATAAGTATTTTTGTTCCGTCTCCACCTTCGGGCGTTTTCAGAAATGTTTCGTAAAAATCCTTTATCAGTTGATAGCAGTCCTCAAACTCCGCAAAATTGTTAGAAATTCCACAGAAATCATTTGATTTTTTGAAGTCCGCAATATATAAGGTGCAATCATATTTTTTTAGCTTCCACAGCCGATATAGAACAAATGTACTCTTTCCCGAGCCGCTTCCACCCACTACGATTGTATGGCCTACGGGTGCGGACACGGCTAGCTTTTCCCCGTGTTCGCTTAACCATTGGTAGTCGTACCCCAGCATAAACTTTTCACTCAAAACAAATCAACTTCCTCAGTATCGTCAATAACAGGCGTGTTTTTGGCGATTATCTTTTTACTACGGTTTGCAAATGCGTTATTCAAGTTCTTTTGATGCTCCTTAGTTATTGCAAAGTGCAAACGCAAAACGGGTATAGCAAGGTCCTTACGTATCGTCCAGTCTGTAAAAACTCTAGTATCACAGTGACGCATACGGAGATAAACTACAAGAATATTTGTTAAAAGATTTTCAAGCCGCTGTTTCTCATCATCGTTCGCATAGTAGACAGAAACTTTGATACAAGCCATACCCAAACGATGGCAAATTGATATCAACGGTTCGTTAATAGCTGATTGAGCTAATCTACAAAGATTTGAATACTGTGTATCTCCTACTATTTCGCTAACTTGTTCTTCCAGTGCATTCACAATTTCCCACGAACGTGCGAAAAACTTTTTTTCCTTTTTTTTATCAAAATACTCAATCAAACACTCGCCCAAGAAGTTCCAGGTTATCCTTGCGGCTTCAAGCATGGTGGGGCCTGACTGAAAGCTCATGCAAAAAGTAAGGGCACAAAAAGCAATAGCCATACCAGAAACAAATTCTTTCAAGATAAAAAGTAGGTCGAACATTTCTAAGCTCCTTTTTCTACAGGCTAGGGAGTTGAAAACCCCCTAGCCGGTGATATAATTTTTACTGCTTAACAATCTCAATCCGCTTGACGGGCTGAAAAAACCCTGTCTTGGTAGTGACGGCTTTATCGTAATAAATCTCGACTTCCATACCCGGCTTGAGAGCTGTGCAGTCGTAATCGCCAACATAGATTGAATCTACTTTCTGGCCTACACAACTACGCCCCTTTTCCGGGTTGTTGTAATAACCCGGAAAATCTTCTGCAATGTGTACAGTTGAGTTGATTCTCCCATCCTCGGTTTTTGTGCGGCTTATTCCTACAATTTTCATATCTTTTGTCCTTTCCGTTTTATTTGCGGTGCGTCCACCGCTGTACCAGCTGTACCATTATTCTAACTTCATCTTATTGTCCCGTTGGGACAAACTTCATTTACCGCTTGCTTTTTTCAACAATTCATCTTTACCATGATGTCCACCCCCTTTTGACTTTATATTTTTATGATATCATGACGAATTGTCCCGCTAGGACAAACTTCAATTTTCTTTATCCTCTATACTAATAAATGTACCTTTAATTTTTCTTCCAATAGATTGTTTTAGCGCATCAAAATAGTTCTGTTGTTTCGTCTGTTTCTTTTTCTTCTTCACTTCTTCTTCATCTTTTCTAAATTCTGCCAGTTTTTCGGCGGGAAGCTGTTCTAATACATCACAAAACGAACCACCCCATGTCTTCCCATAATAATAGTAACTACGTGCCATTATTTTTTCATATTTCGATAGCAGAGCTTTATCCAATAAGTTTTCACTGAGTAGACGGTCTCTTTCTTTTTCTAATTGTGCTAAATTTGCACGACACCCTTTCTCTTTAGCAAAATCTCGACTTTTGTACAGTTTGTGCTGGAGCTTCTTCAATCTGTCAATTTCCTGATTTAGTAGACGTAGGGTTTGAAATTTCATATTTAACATGACAGTATTCCCCCAATTTTAAAAGATGGTGGGAATACACCAACTGAGCGAGCAACTCAGCATTGAAAAAATATAACAATCCAATACCCAGCTGAGCAAAAAAATGCACAGCTAAGCAAAAACAATGTACAACTAATCAAAAAAACGCCCATCTGAGCAAGAAAAAGCTGATTAACATTTCTGTTAATCAGCTTTTCCCTGTGCTTTTGCCGTTGAGACTGGCGGGAACAGTCCACAGGACAACGGACATGGAGCAGACGAGGAGAAATAAAAAAGTGGAGCGTTCATGTCTACCTTCCAAGCATGAACACTCCGCTTTTTTGATACCCTTTTTATTCTGCCAGCCGCCGACACACTCACCATGCTATTTTGGCAACAACAGTACAAAAAACCGCTTGCGTATAAGGTCGAAATAGTGTAGAATATGCTTACGAGACAGCAGAAGCATAAAAGGCAGGACGTGGAGGGCCGCAATCCCCCCACGCCCCTATGCAGGAGGCCAGCTAAGCCCGTGTCCCACACAGCAGAAATTTTCTGCGCCCAAAGTCCATTATAACGGTTTTCCTGGCAATAATCAATGGGGAAATCAATGGCTTGTGTGCGTAGCTTCGGCGGTGTAGGGATTTACAACCCCTGCGCCGCTTTTGTTGTCTCACGGAAAAGCCTACGGGGGCCGGGAAGTCCCACCCCCAAGGCTAGACCGTTGAGACACAACCTTAATAAAAAGGGGAGGACATTATGAAAAAGTTAATATCGTGTGTTCTGGCTTTGGTGTTGGCGTTGTCGCTGGTGCCGAGTGCGTTTGCGGCGGAGGTTGCTCCGGTTGACAAGTTCACTGATGTTCCTGCGGATGCGTGGTACAGGGACGAGTTGGCCTACGCATTGCACAACGGCTATATCAGCGGGACGAGCGAGACGACATTCGCCCCTGATGCGCTGGTGACTCGTGGTCAGTTTGTCACCATCTTAGGCAGAATGGTCGACGCTGACGTGAGCCAGTTCAAGACCACTCAGTTCGAGGATGTGGACATCACGAGTTGGTACGGCCCCTACGTGGAGTGGGCGAGGTCTATTGGCATTGTGAACGGCATCAGTTCTAAGGCGTTTGCTCCCACCAACAACATCACGGTCGAGCAGATGTCGGTTATGGTGAGCAACTGTATCAGCAAGCTGTCCATGTCTCCGAAGGCGGCTCCTGTGGTCTACAGTGATATGTCCTCTGTATCCACATGGGCGGTATCTGGGGTAGAAGCTATGGCGAAGTACGACCTCCTTCCGGTAGATGCCGCCAGCAATATCAACCCTCACAAGCAGGCTACGAGGTCGGAGTGTACGGTGTCTTTAGTTCGCTTAGCGCAGTCCACCGGCATGGGGGTAGCTCCCAACGTTGATGCTGGTGATGGGTGGGTGACGGACTATAGTTACTATGACCTCTATAGGGAAGACCCCGCCGTTGTTGCTAAAATTAGCAGTATTCATGATGAGCTTTGGACATCAGGTGCAATCAAGTCTGGTATGACCGAGAAGGAGAAGGCGATTGCTTACTTCCGTTGGATGTGCGAGAATACAAGGTATGGTTCTAATGTAGGCCCTTATGACAGTGAGGATAGCATAACAATGGAGTACCACAGCTCTTATGGCCCTTTGATTCTTGGTAAGGGTGTATGTGATGGTTTGTCTTATGCTTATCGTCATCTTTTAGCTACTGAGGGCATTTATTGCAGGACTATTTTGAGTGAAGAAAGAAATCACGCTTGGAACGTAGTTACACTTGACGGCAAGGAGTATGAGATTGACACTACGCTGTTAGAGTGTACTAAGTGGGCTGATGGCTCTTTGAGTGAGGTTGCGTTTGCCAACACTGTTCAGAAGCTGTTTTATCCAGACGAGTGGCAAGCAGAGCAGGACAAGAATTCCGGCTTCGATAAGGTCTCAGAGGAAGACCTACAGCGTATGCTTGATGAGATGCAGGCTGAGTACAACTCAAGTTGGAACCAGTAATATGCCGACAGGCCCCAGCACGTGAAGTGCTGGGGCCGTTCATTCTTGGTATATGTATGGCAGTGTTTATCACTATTCAGGAGAAATGTATATGGAGTTTTGTGTTCTTCCGTATGAATTGCAGTTTAAGTTGTTAACAATTTATCATAATGTTGGCATGCGAGGTGAGTTTAGTGGTCGATGATATTATCTTCCTGCAAAACAGCTGCTTCATGGCATATATGGAGAAGCATAAACTCGATAATGTTAGTGCGGCACAGGTATTTCAGGCATATGGTCTCTTTAGCTATATACGTGAGCATTTTGAGTATCTACACTTAATGGGGGTAGACTATATAGTTAAGCACTTGGATGGTATAGTAGGAGGTCGTTAGTGCTTAAGAATGATGCTTCATTGAGTAGGATTAAATTTATGAGGAGTGAGGAAGTATGGCTGTAGATAAGGCTGGGAAGCAATATTGCATAAGTAACTTAGTTTCTATGGTGGTCACGATTTTGTCGGAAGATTATAATACAGCATACATTGCAGTTGTTGATGTACTGGATAATGGGCCAGCACAGTATAGACCCCGTATTCCATGACTGTGTAACTCTGACTTATGATACGTTTATTCTAAAGCACCATATCTCAATATATTCACTGCACAAACCTATTATATAAAGGAGGAACTTCGCATGGAAACTCAGAATGTGTATAGCAATGATGTATACCCCCCATGCTGAGAAACGGTTTTGTCAGTTTTGTGGTTCGGAGGTAGTAGAGGGCTGTGTGGTGTGTCCGAGTTGTGGTATATATATCGGTTGTCGCAGAAATCAGCGGCAGAGAGGTGTGTTATGTATGTCGCTAAAAGACAAGATTTTGTATTGAAAGTGGCGTTGCTGGGGTGACGGCGGCTGGGTGGCCCGCCACGGCTGGCGGCTGGGCGGTTGTCGGCGGCTGGGAGCAAGGCGGGGTCAAAGGTTGGTTCCGCTCCATGGCAATTCCCCGCCGATAGGCTGGCGGTATGGGGGAGGCTGGCCCCCGTGGGAATTGCCGTCGCTCTGATGGCCTGCGGGCCATAGGCTTTTAGGGCGGGGCCAGCTGGGGCCGCTGGAGGGCATGAAAAAACAGGGGGCCGAGGTCCCCCGTCTGCAATTTTTTTGACACCGCAAAAGTCGGATTGTACGCCGAAATTTTTTGTTTTTGTCCTGCTTTTGGCCGAAAATGTTCGTTTTGCTCCTTTGGTAAGGATGAGGTCTCCAGTTCAAATCTGGATAGCAGCTCCAAGAAACTCCTGAAATCGCCGGATTTCGGGAGTTTTTGTTCTGTTTTCCCTCAAAATAATGTGGGTCAAAAAGTGGGTCAGGTGGGTTGACCCACAACTTGACCCACACGGGGAAATGTCGGGAAAGGTTTAGAGAGTATCGGGCAGGAAGTTTGGCCTTCCTGCCCGGTGTAATTTATATGCGTTTTTATTAGCAACGAACCGAAAAAACATCAGGAACATTTTTGTAGTCACCAAGTAGAATAACATCCGGCGGCAATTTATCTGAGTGTAAGACCCTGCGATGGACAGCGTAATGGTATAGGGTGTACGGAGCGCAGGTGTGCAGACAATTTTCTGAAACAATCACTTTATATGTGAAACCAATGGCTGCACGGTAGAAGAAACTTTCCCATTCTTTCTCGGAAGATATAACTGGAATTCCAGTAGCATGGAGGCTCATGGCACCATTTTCACTCAACATATGAAGTTTACGAAGTTCGTGGAACTTATCATAAAATCCAATCCACATGGTTTTCCCCCATATGTTTGCATCCCACCATGAAATACGGCGAATATACAGAAGGTAGTATGTCGTTCCCCTTATTGGGGCGCCCAATGAAATATTGGGAGCTATGGCTTCGAGCGCTTCCAAGAAATGTTGTTCCACCGATATAAAAAGTTGCGCAAAAGGGATGGAAAATATTTCTGCAAGTCTTTCTGCTGGTTGCTTATTGCTTGTCCAATTACTGGCCTCAAAACGGTTGACTGTTCTCTCGGAACAAGGAATTAGGTTTGCTAATTGTTCTACGGTCATTCCTCTTGCTTTTCGCAGATCTTTTAAACCTAATGATCCGTAATATACATACATTTCCTTCATTGCAGTTTCAACTCCTTTCGACATTATCCTAACATATCTTGAGAGAAAATACTACGACAGGTTTTTAGTCTTGAAAAATGCGGGAAACCATTGGGGGAGAGTCGTTTTGGGACTTTCCTGCTCGGTGTTCCTCTTGACTTTGAGTGCCCATTATATTATCTGGCTCATGAAATTTCCCATGGTTTCCGCCGCCTGGTCCTGCATCTGTCGGGTGGCGTGGGTGTAGGTGCGCAGGGTGAAGCCCGCGTCGTAGTGTCCCAGCATACTGGACACCGTCTTGATGTCTACGCCGTTCTGCAGCGCCAGGGTTGCGAAGGTGTGTCTCAGATCGTGGAAGCGGATGTGTTCCAACCCTGCGTCCTTGAGGATCTTCTCATGGAGCTTTACCACGGAGTCAGGGTAGTACATCTCGCCCGTGGTGCTGGAAGGGAACATATACGGGTTTTCCGGGTGCTTTTCGTGCTCCTGGATCAGCAGGTCGACCGCTTCCTGGGGGATGGACACCCTCCGCACCGAGGTCTCGGTCTTGGGCCGGGAGAGGGTCAGCTTGCCGCTGGGATTTTTGATGTACTGCTTGCTGACCGAGATCGTCCTGTTCTGGATATCCAGGTCATCCCAGAGGAGGGCCACCAGCTCGCCCTTCCGCAGGCCGCTTACCAGTTCCAGGTGGAACATAGGGAGGACTCCCCGAGCGTTGGCGGCATCCAGGTAGGCTTTGAGGTGTTCAGGCCGGAGGGTTTTCATCTCCACCTTCTGCACTTTCGGGGCGATACAGTCATCGGTGGGGTTTCTGGCGATGAGCCGTTCCTTCACCGCCCGTTCAAAGGCGCTGTGGAGCATCAGGTGGACGCTTCTCACCGTGGTGCTGCTGAGGCCGGGATTGCCGTGGCCGCTTTTTGTGTTCACCCTGCCGTGCTCCATCAGGTTCTTGTACATCTTCTGGAGATCCCGGGAGGTCAGTTTCTTCAGCTTGATCTTGCCGATGCGTGGGATGGTGTAGGTCTCGATCATCAGCCTGTAGCGGTCTGCGGTCGCCTGCCGGATATTGGGCTGGGCGTAGAGGTCGTACCAGGCGCGGAGCCAGGTGGCCACAGTGTACTCGTGGGTGCGGGTGATGTCCACCTGCTGGGCCTGCTCCACCGCCGCTTTGAGCTTTTCTTTGGCCTCAGCCTGGGTGCGGCCCAGCACGTTTTTGATGATACGCTTGCCGGTATCGGGGTCATAGCCTGCGGTGTAGCGGCCCTCCCAGCGTCCGTCCGAGCGCTTCCGCAGGTTTCCTTCGCCGTTGGCGCGGCGTTTTGTCATTGTTTATCAACCTCCAGTTCTAATATCGCCATCGTTTTCATCCATGCATTCGGCCATCATCCGAACCCCCAGACGGAAGCCCAGGATGAAATTTTCCATGGCGGTGATGCTGTCGATTTCCTGCTGTGATTCGATGAGTTTTGTCAGGATCGTTTGTCCGGCCTCGTCAAGCTGCTCCGTGAGCTGATTCTCGAAGCGGGTTACTCGGTCTGTCGCCCGTCTCAACTCCGAATGGGGTGCCATGTCCTGCGCGTTGGGTGTGATGTTGCCATAATAGAGATCTTCCAAAGTTTTTCGCATTTTCATCGCCTCCTGCAGCGACACACCATACCACAGCTGGCGGAAATAGCTACGGCAAACGGGAAAGATTATCAGTTTGGACATATCTTTTTTGATTTGCGCTGGCGGCGTTCTCTTTGTAGACAGTGGTGCAATCCACACCCCCGCATAACGGCGCACAAAGGGGCCAATACCGCGCTTCTTTTATGGGAGGGGCACGGATGCCGTTTGATCCGTAGGATGGGCACATACCGCTTCACAGGGGCGGACACGGGGGAAATGTCTCGGGGGCCGCTCTCTGCGGAGCGGCCCCCGGCGATTTGCCGTGGCGGTGCTATTCCGGATAGCGTGTGTACATAGCATACCCAGGCTGTTCCTCCAGCCACCATTTGAAGTACTGCCCTCCCCAGCGGGCTTTGTTGTTCAGCCCGCTCTCGGTGACTTTGATGTACTCATCGGTTTTCTTCACCACCACAACTACGTGGCCGCTGGTACTATTGTCGTAGTGGATCAGGTCACCGGGACGGATCTGCTCCCAGCTTGGGTCAGTGATCCGCTTCCAGGGCAGAGTGCCGAACGCGGCATCGGAGCAGAGCATCGCCCAGCCCGCACAGTGGTCGCAGTTGCTGAATGGCCGGTTGAGCGGATCATTGGGGCGATAGAACGCACCGTAAACTGTGCCCGTGGGGTAGGTTTGCTTCAACTGTGCTAAGGCAGCCTGCACACTTTCTTCCGTGGGCCCGGGGGATGCGGCGGGGAGTTCCTCCCGGTAGGGCTGGGTGCTGTCAATGTGGACGGAGTTGGTGGCGGCATTGTAGGTCACTCCAAAATCCACGGCCTTTCCGATGTCTCGCAATTTGACATAATTGTTCCCACCGATGTTGTAGGCGGTCATGCTGATCCGTTGGTCGTCCACATAGATGGGTTGGTTGCTGGGACGGGCGGTGAGATGATCCGCCGCCTGGGCGGCGGGGCCGCTGAGTGCGAGGCCCGCGAGGATGCCGATTCCCATAAATACTGCTTCCCGTTTTCTGGTCATGATGATTCTCCTTTCAGTTGTGTTGTGCCTTTGGCAAACACAACCATGCGGAAGGGTTGCTTGGAAGTCAAGCACAATCAAGGCTACGGCGTGGAGAAAAACAGGGCCGCAAATGAAGCAGATTGCACAGCGAGGGATTCCTATATTGTTTTCTGTGGCGCAGATTTTACGGGAATCACATGGTCTGTTCCCAGCGCTGGTCGCCGCTAAACTTTTGGCCCAGGGCCATTTTCTTGATGGCCTCGCGGCGGCGCTGTTTGCTGTCTGTCCAGGTGGGCGGCGCGGGAAGCTGCCACTCATCGTCACGCTCCAGGTCGGCTGCCACCTGGAACCACCCGGCGGCCAGCTCTCCCAGCCATCCCTCATCCGGCTCCACCGTCTGGGGGCGGAAGCCGGTGGCCTGCCGGTAGAGGAACAGCATCTCAAGATTTTCCTTGAGGAAGGTTTCATCGTGGAGGCTGCTGTCCCGGCACTTGCGCCCGTTGGGACAGGTAAAGGTGATGTGCTTTCGGTTTGGAGACCAACTGACCTCGTAACCTTCCAGCTCCATGTTTTCGATGAAGTTCTCCCGGTCAGTTGCGTACTCCAGCGCCTCGTTGATGGCCTGGATGAGATCCAGTTTCCAGCTGTCACCGCGCAGGCCAGCCTGGTACTCACTGGGCTTCATGCGCTTCTTTTTCTTCCTGGGATCGCACTCCTCCAGCACCTGCAGACCGTGGGCCAGACAGATTTGATCGTTCACTTTTCGGTGTGTCAGCAGATCGTCAT
>ERZ779623.643-NODE-643-length-12297-cov-5.540026_pt1 | contig 12297 bp, 10 predicted proteins | sample MGYA00514189_ERZ779623 | MGnify/ENA primary metagenome ERZ779623 (study PRJEB29562, sample SAMEA4376712) | mouse gut metagenome | isolation source: Cecum | study: EMG produced TPA metagenomics assembly of the A DSS colitis mouse model was used to assess the... | reverse complement strand
TAAAATAGACCTGATGATTTATTTCAGGTAATCATTCTGTGATGGAATGATAACTTTATACTTGTCCATCTCTTTACGCTTAATCGGATACTCACTGCTGTCAACCATCGGAGGAAAACAATAGGCTGGCATTCCCTTTTCCATATAATATTTGCAAACATACTCGCTGACCGCTAAAACCGCATCCGCACCAAGATAAACTTCTCTCTCTATATGTACATCTTTTTTATACTTTTCCTCGCTTGCATAATCTTCAACGTGATAAAACTCCAATACTCCGCATATGCTCTTAAACCCGATCTCTCTCTCTAATTCAAATAATTTTTCCAGAAAGTACTCATTTTTAAGCCAAAATATCATTATCCGGTCTTCCCGACAAATGTTATATCTTTTTAACGCCCCGATTCTTTCGTCGCAAAATCCAGTCTGTTTCTGTCTTCTGCTTATTTCCCCATCTTCGCTTGCCACAATTGGTATCACTGTAATCCGACTGTTTGCCAAAATAACATCCTCAAAAGAGTACTCCTTGTTTATATCCGTTAACAGAAGAACATCATACCCCAGATATAAGACCGCCTTTGTCAGATTTTGTATAAAATTCGCCAATGCACCTCCATGGGGATATGAACAATATGCTTGTATAAATACACGGCTCATCGACCTTTCCCCCTTTTTGCATACCGTCAGTTACACATATATCGATCATACCACTGCTGAAATATAAAATACGCCCATACAAACATAGAAAAATTACGTCCGCTGTTTTTCCCTTGATCGCCGTTTTCCATATACTCGCTTATAAAAAGACAGACATTATCAGGATTAAAAATACCTTGTTTGAATAAATAATCTCTATTGGTCCAGTCCATAATCCGTTCTTTCAGTACAGTCCGCATCCATTTATCCAGAGGTATGCCAAAACCTGATTTTGGTCTTTCCATAATCTCTTTGGGAAAATAATCATATACGATATCTTTTATGATCCGTTTCTGATTCCCATGATCGTTCTTGTAATCTGGTGGAATTCGTAATGAGTATTCTACTACTTCCTTATCCAATATAGGGCATCTGCACTCTAGTGCATACCGCATGGATGCCCTGTCTACCTTCGTCAGTATATCCTCAGGCAGATATGTATCCATATCCAAAAGCATTCTGGTTACATCATATCTCTTTTCTTGATACCTCGATTCAAATTCATAATAAAAGTTTGATGTCTCGTTCAACAGCAATCCATTAATTATATCGAAATATGTATTCACTCCGCCTTGTGTTCTTGCCTCACGATTTCTGTCATCGGAAACAATCCTATACGTCAGATCTCTCTTCTGCCATATAGCAGACTTCTTTACCATCGGTATTTTCCCGAGATAATGCAGCAAAATACCCTGCATCCTCAATCTCTCTGCTCTCTGTAACGTAGAATAAATATTATATCCTCCAAATAACTCATCTCCGCCGTCCCCTGACAATACAACTGATACATCCTTTTTCGCCAGCTCTGAAACCAGCATCGTCGGAATCTGAGACGAGTCTGCAAAAGGCTCATCATAATATTGTGGAATGCTGTCTACGATCTTAAACGCGTCCTGCTCTGACAGGTACAATTCTGTATGATCTGCACCTAATCTGTCAGCGATCTGTCTCGCAAATACTGCCTCATTATATTTTGCATCGTGAAATCCGATCGAGAATGTTCGTAATGGTTCTTCCGATATTTCAGATGCAAGCGCACAGACAAGCGAAGAATCATATCCGCCGCTCAGGAATGCCCCCAGCGGAACATCCGCGATCATTCTTCTTCTGACTGCCTGTTTTAGCAGCATTTTTAATTCATATTTTGCCTGATCATAATCAATAACCAAATCATGCCTGAAAATATTATAACTTTCAGCCACATCCCAATACTTCCATCTGATCATTCCCCTATCCGATATTTTTAATAGCTCTCCCGGCCGCAATTTATATGTGTTTTGATAAATTGTGTCAGGTGCAATAATATATCCTCTATATAAATACCTTCCCAATATATCCTTATTAATATTTTTCCGAAACAATCCCGACTGACAGATTGCTTTTAGCTCGGAAGCAAAAACAAGATTATTGTCATTATCCATATAATAATACAGTGGTTTCTTTCCTATCCGGTCTCGAATCAGATATACTTCACCGTTCTTTCTATCCAAAAGAGCAATCGCAAACATGCCATTAATCTTTTTGACAAAATCGATCCCCCACCTCAGATAAGCGGCTATAATGATTTCCGTATCGCAGGCAGATACAAATATATAGTCTTTTAACTGCCTTTTCAGTTCGCCATAATTGTATATTTCTCCATTGAAGACAACACTGATCCGTCGGTCTTTAGAGTGCATTGGCTGATGCCCTTTATCTGACAAATCCAAAATAGAAAGTCTTCTATGCGCAAAACCTACATACTTACCGCCTTGAATCTGATAGATCTCCTCCCCGTGATCATCCGGTCCCCGATGTGCGAGCAGATTACTCATTGCTGCTAAATTATCTGCGGAGTCCAGTTTCCTAGAGATAAAACCACATATGCCACACTTTTTTATTCCCTGCTTCCCCATTCCTGAATACCTTTTTGGTAAAACGCAAGATATTTAGGATATAGTTTATCCGGCGCAAGTTCCCTTATCCGCTCTGTGGCTTTCTCCCACATTTTAACCCTGTCCTGCTCACTCATATCAAGCGCTTCACATACCGCTTGCAAGAATGAATCCGAATTATCTTTCTGACACAAGAACCCGCTTATCCGGTCTTCTATCAATTGTTCAAAGCTCGCTCCATCCGTCGCAATAACGATCTTTCCTAACGCCATCGCCTCAATACATGCGTTGGACAGATTCTCTACTCTGGACGGCAGTAGACACACTTCTGCCCCCTTAATCAACGGATAGAGCTGTTCCCTTACAAGGCGTCCAGCATATATTACCCTGTCTGCATACTCCCCGGCGCTTTTTCTGATCAGCTCATGTGCCTTTATCTTTTTTCCTTCTATGTCTATCATATCTGTACTGTTACCTGCAAGCACCATCACAACATCAGAATATTTGTTCAATATTGATTTTACTATTTGCGCTACGATATGCGATCCTTTTAAATACGATAATGTGCCAAAGTGAATAATATATTTCCTTCCTTTATAAATCATTCGATACACACTATAGTCCCACGCATTTTTATTCAGAACATACGGGCTTTCAATTACTGCAGGTCTTACTCCAGTAATACTTTTAACACTTTCTGCGACCAGGTTGCTGGGAGAGATAATGTACTTTGTACTTCTCAACATATACTCTTGCAATCTGTTTTTAACAGACAACGACCTATCCTCACTATCCTCCACGGGTAGAGATGCCTTGTCACATATACTTTCTGCGCAGGACATCCTTACTACATATGGAATATTACCGCTTAGTCTTACTGAAAGGGAGTTAAGATTGCATATATGTATAATATCTATTTTTCTGTCTTTATTTATTTTAGTAATCTTTTTGTTAACCTGTTCACTTTTATAGATATTTACTATCAATTTCCTTATTTCATCTTGATCTTTTTCCAACACAGTCGAGATAATTTGTGCCATACTATCAAATTTATCCCATAATGTCTTCTCGACATATATATTCTCCACTGTTATATCTTCATCAAATTCCACTTGTTCCTCTTTGGTTGTCACCAAAAGAATCGTTACTTCATGTCCATACTGCCGAAATATCCTTGCCAGATTGGCTGAAAAACTGGCTAAACCTCCCGATGAATGCGTAGCTGTTGCCAATTCTATTGTCACAATTGCTATATGCATTCTCACACTCCCTGACCGTAATTTTTTAATGGGTCTATCATTCTTTGTATATCTATTCTTGGTATCATATGCTCCTTTTCAAATCTCCAATATTTTCCGCCATTTATATAATTATATTTTTTTTCTATAACGCCCACATCAGATGACACATATCCGTTTTTCCAGAGAACATATGGCAATGCGATCTGATCCCTTGCAGAATATTTCTCTAGCTGCTGCCACCATTCCTCCATAATTTTCATACAGACAGGATTGTTGTGTTCCCTGATCAATATTCCGCACATAAACCCTCCATAGTCATCCGGCATGCCGCTCAGCCAATAAGCTTCGGCTTGCTTTCTCACCAATTGTTCATCATCTCTTCCATTTTGTAATACGCTTATCATCTCTCGGTAAACGCTGCTCCAATAATTAGGACAAAATGTTATTAATCTTGTCCTCGGCAGTTCCTTGATAAAATCAATAATTGTTTGTTCTAATTGTATATTGCCATCAATATATACAGAATATCTATACTGCGGAAATATTTTGTGTGCATTAATTTTGCAATATCTATTTTTTCTAGTGTTATCAGCAATGTAATATGGTAGTACAGTTTTGATATCAATATACTCAAATACCGTATCCTTATCCGGTTTTTTATCCGAAATCACAAAATAGTCACACGCCGAAGAAACAGATAACGGCTCCTGCAATTCATCATAATCTCCAACAATACATGTATATACCGCTATTTGTTTTCTCTTCATAAACACGAAATAATTTTCTGTTTCCTCATTTACCAGATCATTATATCGAACAACTCTCTTTATGCCCAACCTTTCAATCTGCGCAAGCACCTCATCACAATACAGCACGCCTACCATGACAAAACACACGACATTATGAGCTTTTGCCTTTAATTCATTGGGGGATATACACAGAATTCCATCTGCAATCTCCTTCCCCCAGAGTACTGGATTGTTGTCACAATAAAAGTCAATATGTATATCTCTCTTTTTCAAAAACGCCAGCCCAAACTGAGTACCTATATGACCAGCTCCCCATATGCATACTTCAAAGCTTTCATTTCTGGCTTCCTCCATATATTTCATAATCCGAGCGCTCCTCATGGCTTTTTTGTTTTATCTCTTTAAAGTACCGTATCGTTTTCTTGATACCTTCATTCAAACATATACATGGGCTCCACCCCAGTTCTTTCATCGCCAATCCTATATCTGGACGGCGCTGCATAGGATCATCCTGCGGCAATGGCCTATACACAATTTTCGAACTACTGCCTGATAACTGAATAATTTTCTTCGCCAGCTGCTCTATTGAAAGCTCTTCAGGATTTCCCAAATTACATGGTCCGGTAAACTCTTTTGGAGAATCCATTAACTTGATCAATCCGTCAATCAAATCATCCACATAACAAAAACTGCGCGTCTGCACTCCATCGCCATACAATGTAATATCCAGATCATCCAATGCCTGTGTAATAAAGTTAGATACTACTCTCCCATCATTTAATGACATGCGCGGCCCATATGTATTAAATATTCTAGCTACTTTTATTTCTATATCATGCTGCCTTTTATAGTCGAAACAAAATGTTTCCGCCATACGTTTTCCTTCGTCATAGCAGGATCTGATCCCAATCGGATTTACACATCCTCTATACTGTTCTGATTGTGGATGCACTTCCGGATCTCCATAAACTTCAGATGTAGATGCCTGCAATATTCTTGCTCTAACACGCTTTGCAAGCCCTAGCATATTCAATGTCCCCATCACACTTGTCTTAGCTGTTTTAATGGGATTATACTGATAATGAACCGGTGATGCCGGACACGCCATATTGTATATCTGATCCACTTCGATATAGATCGGCTCTGTTATATCATGTCGTATAAATTCAAAGTTCGGATGATGCAGTAAATGTCTGATATTATCTTTTCGTCCCGTAAACAAATTATCTACACAAATCACGTCATGTCCTTGCTCTATTAACTTATCACATAGATGAGAACCCAAAAAACCAGCTCCCCCTGTCACCAGTATTCTTTCCATCTTAAAAACATTATCCTTTCCAAGCTGTTATTACACCAAGTGCTTATTTAGTTATCAGACTGTTGATCCAGTCTATCCTATCGGTATTTCCTCTGTTACTTTCATTATAGATTGATAAATATCGATTCACTTTCTCTTTTAATTGTTCTTTCTTTTCTTGATTCCCGTACTTAATTGCCAGTTCCAGTGTTTTTCCACAGCGAAAAACATACATTCTTATAACCAGATCAATAATGTCTTGGTGCACCATATTCGCCTTAAAGTATGCGATGACCTCTTCATAGGCATGTACCCAAACCATTGTTTTGAGTAACTCTTTCTCATTATGTACAAAAGAGTTCTCTCTCTGACAATAGTAATAACAAGGATCATCCATATAAATCATTGTCTCACATCTCAAATAAAGTTTTGATAAGAACACTACATCATCTGCCCCACCAAATTCTTTTTCAAAAGCAACCAGCAAACTTCCGTCCGCATCTTTTATCAAGTCCGATTTTATCAGTCTTGTCCACAAATACCCGGCTACACCTTTGTATGTATCCCGTTCATATATGTATGGAAGAAACTCCATTGTTGTTACTTTATGTCCGAATACCGGTTTCTTATTTTCGGCACGCACTATCTTTCCGTCATAATCAAAATAATAATTTGATGTCACCATATCTGCATCTTCTTGTTCCAAAACAGACAGCATCTTTTGATACATATCCGGCGCAATATAGTCGTCGGAATCGACAAACCCTACATATTCTCCGGTTGCAGCCTTTAATGCAGTATTTCTTGTGTGAGATACTCCACTTCTTGGGTTATGAATTACCTTTACTCTGCTATCCTCCATTCCCAGCTGATCCAGAATTTTCCCGGAACTATCCGATGATCCGTCATCAACACAAATTATCTCCAGGTTTTTATATGTTTGTTTCAATATGCTATCTATACACCTTTTAATATACTCTTCAGTATTGTAAACAGGCACTATAATACTTATCAATTTTTCCTTACGCATCTCCACCACCACAATTTAAATACATTTCCTTCACACTGCACCGTTTATATAATCTTCTATGATATCTGCCACCCTTTTACTTGCCTGACCATCTTCTAAAACACCATGATGCTGCAAAAAAAGAAAAATATTCTCTTTGTATTTGTCCGGATCAAACTTTTTTATATTTTCCATAAGTTCATTGTTAGTCTCTGCTACTGAAAACGGCAGTCGTCTCATATTCCACATCAATTTTCCACGTTCTTCTACATATTCCGACAAATCGTCTGCATATAAAAAAACCGGAAGATACATATTAATCGCATCAAATGCCGAACTTGAATAATCCGTAATAAATACGTCTGCAGCAGCCATCAATTCATTCATGTCATCTGCCTGGCTGACATCTAACATATGCTTTAATCTATCCTGCAGCGGCATCTCTTTGTATGACACTGCAAGCTGCGGATGAAGCCGCAGCAAAATATACCACTCTCCTTCAAACTTCTCTTCCAGTGTCTTTATCAAGCGTTTAAAATCCAACGTAGGCGTTTCAGAAAAAACCTGTCTCTCTCCCTTTTGACTGCCCCCTCTGAATGTTGGAGAAAACATTACAATCTTAGCATTTTGCGGTATACCATATCTTGTTCTTATTTCTTTATAGATCTGCTCTCTTTTTGTCATTAAGATATCGCATCTCGGTGAACCCGTCTTTATGATCTCACCGTCATAGAGAAGCATCTTAGGATATCGCTTTGTGCACCACTCAGAGTTTGATATTACATAATCTGCAAGTCTCGAATCATATCTGCTTATCAAACACGCAATTTTAGGAAATAACTCTCCTCTGAATTTTCCCACCGGTTTCAATTCCAATGCTGCATGCCATGTCTGAATATATAATTGATTTTTTCTTTTTGCTGTTCCAAATGCCTTTCTGCTGTTGTCTACCCACACTTTCGCAGTTGCTAAATGGTAAGCCCTGCGCAAAAATGTATTTTTTACTTTTTTAATGCCTTTCGGAAACTGTCTGTTCATATCGTTGACAAGCCAAATAATATGATATCTGTTTCCTCTTCTCAAAATCTCTTCAGCTATATATCTCGGATTACAGCAAAATCCACCGTTACCCTCAAATGCAGTAAACACAATTTTTTTGTGATCCAACGGAATAACCCATAATAACTTATAAAAAACATATGTAAGTCTTGCTTTTCTTTTTCTCTTTCTTACTGTGATTTCATCCGAGATTTCTTTCAAACTAATTCCCTCTTTCTGTCTTTTAATGCTATATTTATCAGTTCTTGAGGCATCCCTTTTTGTACTGCCTGATAATCTTCCCCAAAATCAATCTCTCCCCAGAACCTGCCTCTGACATCCATTGTTCTTAGTATGTATTGATTATCATATATAAGCTGTGTAATCGCGCCTTCAAAATATGAATCAAACGCCTTTTGTTCCATTAGTTTCAAAGTCACCGATTTTAATGCTGGTATTATATTGCTGCCTATTTTGGCTATTCCAATGAACTCCCCTTCACTCTGGCTGCAAGGAATCTGTTTGCTTATCTCAATCAGTTTTCCGCTTTCGGTTCTTACTTTCATCGCCTCTTCATCACATTCTCTAAAATCCACAGGCAGTACCATATCCCCTGTCGTCCGCAGCATCTCCTCAAAAACATCAGGAGCACAGAGCGTATCCGCATGCAAATAAATCAAATCATCTGTCTTGACCATACCCTGCGCAATAAAAAACGAACCGAGCACATTCATAAACTCATAAAAAGGATTATACACAAAAGTAATACCCTTAATACCTTTCAAATAATCTTCTATTATCGTGTGTTTATATCCTGTTACGATCACGATATCATATATATTATTTTCATGAAGCAGCGCAATAATATAATCAAGAACCTTTACACCGTTGATTTCCAAAAAGCACTTTGGATTATCTTCTGTCAATTTCCCCAGCCTGCTGCCCTTTCCCGCTGCCATTATAATTGCCTGCATTAATATCCTCCCTATATTGAAGACTTCATTATTTTGAACAATATATTCTCACTTTGATAGAGTTTATCGTTTGTCAAGTTTCCTGTGACCTGTGATACCAGATGATTCACATCACTTTGCCTGATCCCGAATGTGCCTAATCTGTATTGAATTCCCAATTCATCTAAAAAACTGGCAAAACTCTTCTTTATATTGTTATCAGAACTTTGAATCTTTAATAATTTCATCACATGTTGTATTTTTTCTCGATTTGCCTCATGTTCGTATTGCATCCAGGAAGGATATAATGCCGCCAGACCTGACGCATGACTTGTATCCGCAAATGCACCTATTGGGTATTGCATCCTATGTGGCAGACACGTACCTGCATTTGCAAGATTCAATCCCATAATCATACTCGCATAGCTCATTTCCTCTCTGGCATCATGATTATTCAGATCCTTCTTTAACATTCTCAAACATCTGCCTACTATTTCTACTGCCTTTTCAGATAACATTTCCGTATAAAAGTTCGACTTTACTGACACATAACTCTCAATGGCATGCGCTAATACATCAAAACCTGTCTCCATTGTGATCTTTTCAGGCAGTGTCCACGTTAACTTTGAATCGACAATTGCAAGTTGTGGCTGTAATCTACTTCCTCTAATCCCTGATTTTATCTGATACTTCTCGCTTGATAAAATAGCTGCCTTACTCAGTTCACTTCCCGTTCCCGCTGTTGTAGGTATTGCTGCAATCGGGAGGACCTCCTTTTCCAAAGCTTTTTCATTTAACAGATACTCCTCCATACTTCCCAGATCAGCTTTCTGTGAAATACCAATCGCTGCCGCCTTTGCTGCGTCAATTGCACTCCCTCCGCCTAACCCTATAACAATATCTGTTTGGGCATCTATCCCTATTTTTACAGCTCCCATTACGTCTTCAAGTCTGGGATTGCTGCTGATAGAATCATATATATCCACTTTCTTTACTGTCTCAATATCCTTGAGATACTTTACTAAATTTCCTAGGTATCCATACTTTTTCACAGAATTTCCAGTTACTATAATCAGAATATTCCCCTTTAATTTTTCAGCAGACTTTCTTATTGCCTCCTCAAGTATACCTGTACCAAAATATATTTTTGTAGTACACTCCAATTCAAATCCCTGCATAAACTCCGCACTTTCTACAAATTTTCTATTCGGACTTCTCTATCGTTTCTGATCTTTTCAAAGATATCCAGTCGCCTTCTAAAAAGCCCTCTTAGATTTATGTATGTATCTTTGTACATCTCATACATGTATTGATATTTTTTGTGATTCTCTTTATTCGGTTTTATGATCATCCGAATAGTTACAAATCGATCTGCTGCCGCCTTCATATCTGAAAACACATTCTGCCCAACCAGTGCCAGCATTGCCGCCCCTGTAGATGTAGTCTCAAACTCAGATAAAACAAACACATCTCTATTTAAGACATCTGACTTAATCTGCGATATAAGATTCAACCGGCCAAGTCCTCCTGAAAGGCGGATCGCACCAACGTTGACCCCTGAATCCTGTATTGCATTGATCATATCCATATCTATAAATCCGGTACTTTCGAACACTGCCCTTGTCATATCCTTTCTGGTATGCATTCTTTCCAGACCAAAAAAGACTCCGCGGGCATTGTCATCCCATATTGGTGCTCTTTCCCCCAAAAGATACGGCAGAAAAATCAATCCCTTTGCCCCCACATCCGACTCATGTGCATCCTTCTCCATAATCTCATAGGGATACTCTTCTTTTTGATAATAACACTGCTTCACCCACTCAATTAATCCCCCGCCTAAGTTATTTGATCCCCCTACAATCCTCGCGTGTTCCAAATAAAACGGTATATCAGATATTTTGGGACTAGGTGTAATAGAATTTTTTTTGCTCAATGTGCGAAAAACTGTCACTGTTCCGGAGACATCACTCGAATCCCCTTCATCTGATGCCCCGCTTCCTATAAATGAACAAATTGCATCATATGACGAAAGTATGATCGCTGCAGTATCAGTTATCCCGATATCAGCTGCTATTTTTTTATTGATAGTACCCACCCTTTTCCCAGCATCTTCTACTCTTGGCAGCTTTTGATCTGATATGCCGAGCGACTTGATCAATTTTTGCGGATACATTTTTTCATTCAAAAGATAATGAAATTTTACAGCGTTAAAATAATCAGTCACAACTTCTCCGCAAAGCTTAAATACAAAAAAATCGTTTGATGTCAAAAAGTACTTTATTTGATCTAAAATCTCCGGCCTGTTATTCTGCACCCACATTATTTTAGGCAGCATTAGGCTTGAAGAACTATTTAACTTAGTCTTTCTCGCCACATCTTGAAACAAAGGATCTAATTGCAATTTTTCGGCTTCTTTCTCTGCTCTTTTATCCGAAACCATCAATGCTGGCATTAACGCATTTCCATTATTATCAACACACACTAAACAGGACGCCGACGTCGTAACAGTAATAAAGTCTATTTTATTTACTTTTGAATCCGAAACAGCTTTCCCCATTACAAGCTGCGCTTTATCCCACCATTCATCCGGACTCTGTTCCACGCATTTATCATTAATTGCAGTTTTGATCGACTCAGCTGCGCTTCCTAGTTTTGACCCATTATAATCAAATATAATACACCTAATACTTTTTAGTCCCATATTTAAGACCAGTATATTTCCCATTTTATGCCTCACCAGATCAATCCAATAAATCCAATTTACATGCTGCCACTTTTTTTATCTCATCATATATATTTTTCTCAACACATACCGGCTGGAAGTTATCCTTCAAATGTCCACTGTCTAATGCGTGCATTATACCTTGCTGATATGCTGTTTTCAAATCTGTCGATATATTTATCTTTCTTACATTTCTAAAACTTAATAATTTTCTTAAAACTTTGTCCGACAATCCACTTCCCCCATGCACCACAAAGGGGATTTTTGCAATCTTACCAGTATATTCAATTAAATCATACTGCAGAAATGGTTCTCCCTTGTACTTGCCATGTGCATTTCCAAATGCCACTGCAATCATATCAACATTCGTCTCATTCAGGAATCTAGCTATATCTTCCTTTTTTGCAACATTCTGTTCTATAACACTTCTGTTTTCCCCAGTACCACTTATTTTTCCAACTTCTGCTTCCACCAGGACAGACTTCTCATGTGCATATTGTGTAATTGCATTTGTTATCGCTATATTCTGATCTAAATCTTTATCAGAAGCGTCAATCATGACAAGATCCCAGCCCTTATCTATGGCATCCTTTATAACAGCAGCATCCTTACAATGATCAAGATTAAGCCATACTGTAACCTTTTTTTCATTGGCATAACTTGTAACAAACTCTCGGATCTGCTTTTGAGGAATACTGCTATATATACTCGCCGA
>ERZ779623.642-NODE-642-length-12301-cov-5.824432_pt1 | contig 12301 bp, 8 predicted proteins | sample MGYA00514189_ERZ779623 | MGnify/ENA primary metagenome ERZ779623 (study PRJEB29562, sample SAMEA4376712) | mouse gut metagenome | isolation source: Cecum | study: EMG produced TPA metagenomics assembly of the A DSS colitis mouse model was used to assess the... | reverse complement strand
GAACCCGGCATTGTGGGCTACCAGCATACATCCCTCACAGAAGCTGAGAAACTGCGGCAGCACGCTCTCGATCTTCTCCGCGTCGATCACCATATCATCCTTGATGCCCGTCAGCTTCTCGATCTCGAAAGGGATCGGCACCTCCGGATTGACGAACACCGAAAAGCGGTCCACGATCTTACCGCCGCAGACCTTCACCGCGCCGATCTCTATGATCCTGTTTTCCACCGGAGAAAAGCCCGTGGTCTCGATATCGAACACTACGAAATCCTGGCTGAAATCCTGCCCCTTGTCATTGGTGGCGATCTCATGCAGGTCGTCCACCAGATAGGCTTCCACCCCGTAGATCACCTTGAAAAAGTCCTGCTTGTCCGGGTCCGGATCCCCCGCCTCTTTGCGCCTGTTCTTTTCCGCCTTCCACAGATCTTCCCAGACATGATTGGCGTCCGGAAAGGACTGCACCACGCCGTGATCCGTGATGGCGATCGCCGGATGCCCCCACTGATAAGCCCTCTTGACAATATCCCTGGCCTCAGACACGCCGTCCATATCGCTCATCTTCGTATGGCAATGCAGCTCCACCCGCTTGCGCACACTGGTATCCAGACGTGATGTGGTAAAATCCGGTATCTTCTTGATCCCCGTCAAAGAACCGATGGTCAGCTCATGGTCAAACTTGTCCATCAGCGTCATGCCCTTGATCTTCACGAAAGCGCCCGGCTTCACATCCCCGGTCAGTTCCGCCACCTGATCGTTATGCAGAAACATCTTGATCGTCATCGTATCGGAGAAATCCGTCACATCGAAGATCAGGATCGTCCGTTCGTTCTTGATCTCCCGCTTGTCCATATTGAGGATCTTACCGCGGATGACCACCTCACCCATCTCGCCGATGATATCGTTGATCGGCATGGACTCCTCGTCAAAGTCCCGGCCATACAGCACGTCCGGATTGTCGGAACGTTTCAGCGCCCGCCGGAAATCGCTCTTCTTTCCGTCTTCGCCCTTTCTGCCGCCCTTGAACGACGACTTTGCGCCATAGCGGCCTGCCTGTCCCGCCGGCTTCTGCCCGCCGGCCGCGCTGCCCGCCCCGGACTGCGCCTGTAAAACGCCTCCGTTCCCGGCCTGTCCCTGCATGGGGCCTCCTGCCCCGTTCCGCCCGGGCGCAAAGCCACCGAAACCGCCTGCTGCTCCCTGCCCCTCTGCCATCGACTGGCCGGGAACCAGGTCTCCGGCAGCTTCCTGCATGTACGGTGCAAATTCGTCCTGATACACACCCGATGCCGCTCCCTGACTGTAGCCGGATTCAGAATTATGTAAACCTGTCATGCCGGTCTCTGTGTCCACACCTGCCACTGCACCGTCCACATACCCATCCGGCCGGCCGCCGCCATAGCCAGCTCTGGCCGAAATCTCCGCCACCTGCATGGCCAGTCTGTGCTCGTCCTCCTTCTTATACTTCCCCGTTATATGTTCCTTATAAGAAATCTGCACCGACACCGCGAAACCACAGCGCTCGTTATAGATCTTTTCCAGAATCCTGGTCAGCTCTTCCGCCTTGCTTTTGCCAAGCACCGTATCCTCCACGGTCAGCTGCAGCGTATTCTCCTCCGCAAAAGCGATATCCGCCTTCTTGAACAGATTGTACTCCACCGGAGAATACTCCCGCAGCTCCAACAGGATGCTGTCCCGGTAAATCTCCGTCAGCTTCTTCGGGTCATACTGGGAGGACAGATGAAAACGCTCATAGAACTTGATCACCATCGGCACATTCGGAAAAAACTGCTTCTTGATCTCTCCTTCCGCCCGGAATACGTCCTCCTTCTGGATCAGCCTGTCCGAAGAAATATAGACGCGCAGAAAATCTTTCCGCTTTGTAGCCGAAACCTTCTCCACCGTAACCTGCTCATACAGATCCCGCAATCCCGTATCCAGTTTTAAAGAAGGAAACACCTCGAAAAATTTCTTGCCCATCTATACTAAATATTCCTTTCCCAGGTATTCAATATACCCATTCGTACTCTGCTGCTTCATGCCTGCCCCCAGTTCAGGAGTTCCTCCCGCAAAGTGGCAAGCAGCTGGTCCTCCGGCACCTTCTTCACGATCTCGCCCTTCTTGATCAGCAGGCCCTCTCCCAAACCGCCGGCGATGCCGATATCCGCTTCCTTCGCCTCGCCGGGACCGTTGACCGCACAGCCCATCACGGCTACCTTGATATCTAATGAAATATCTTCCACCATCTTTTCCACCTGATTGGCCAGCCCGATCAGGTCGATGCGGGTTCTGCCGCAGGTGGGACAGGATACCACTTCGATACCGCCCTTCCGCAGTCCCAGCGTGCGCAGGATCAGCCTGGCGGACTTGATCTCCTCCACCGGATCTCCGGTCAGAGAGACCCGGATCGTGTCGCCGATCCCCTGATGCAGGATAAGCCCCAGCCCGATGGCCGACTTGATATTGCCGCTTGTCACCGTTCCGGCCTCCGTGATGCCCACATGCAGCGGATACTGCGTCTTCTGCGCCAGCAGCTCATGCGCCGCCACGCACATCATCACATCCGAAGACTTGATGCTGATCACCAGATTATCATACCCCAGATCCTCGATGATCCCCACCTTATCCAGAGCGCTCTCCACGATGCCCTGCGCCGTCACGCCATGATACTTCTCCACCAGCTCCTTCTCCAGAGAGCCGCTGTTGACCCCCACTCGAATGGGAATATTCCGCTCTTTCGCCACCGCCACCACTGCGGCAACCTTGTCACGGCTTCCGATATTGCCCGGATTGATGCGGATCTTGTCCGCCCCGTTCTCCATGGCCGCGATCGCCATCTTATAGTCAAAATGAATATCCGCCACCAGCGGAATGTGTATCTGCTTCTTAATCTCCTTCACCGCCGCTGCCGCCTCCAAAGTCGGCACCGTACAGCGGATGATCTCACATCCGGCCTGCTCCAGCCGCAGGATCTGCCTAACCGTCGCCTCCACATCTTCCGTCTTCGTGTTCGTCATGGACTGGATCAGGATCGGATTCCCGCCTCCGATCACCCGGTCGCCTATTTTTACGATCTTTGTATTGTCTCTGTGCATGTCTTTCCTTTCCTCTCCGCCTGTCGGTCTGCCGTCATTTTTCTCACGGCAGGCAGACAGCTTTCCCTTTTTTCATGATCCCGGACTGTTTTCATTATTTTATACCGCATTTCCCCTAATGTAAACAGCTATACAAAAAACAGCGGACACCATGCCCACTGTTTTTTGATATTGCTATACGGTCAACTTTATCAGTCACGCCAGTCCGCATCTGATTTCCACTGACATTCCGTGATCTGCATGTTGGAAAACACAGCCTGATAAGATCCTTCTGTCGGACTGCAGGCATAGATTCCGTAGGTAATCTTTTCCGCCCCTTCCCACATGTGAAAAATCCGCATCTGCACATAATGAATGCCGTCCTCGCTGCACTCGATACAGTAATCGCTGTTCCTGCGCGAGAAACGATACCACATACTCTTGATATCGGAGGAAATATCCGTTGTCGCCCAATCGGAATAACCGTGATTCGTGACGACGCTTCCAAGCCTCTGCACCTTCTCGTCTTCATACTCGATAGACGCTTTGAACCAGTTATCACTGTCTAAATACATAACCACTCCACACTGGTCAAAACGGCAGGAACTCTCAAACTCCGTCTTAATGATAAAAGAGAAAAACGGCTCGCTTGTCTCTATCTGCAATACCGGTGCATTATCATTCTGAAAGCCATAATAAGTACGTGCCCAAAGGTCAGTCCCCCTTTCTGTCGTGATCACAACTTTGTCCTCACAGATCTGTACCTGTTTCGGTTCTCTTGTCCATTTCGGACTGCATTTTAAGAATTCCATCTTCTTCTCCTCTCTTTCTTCTCCTCATTTTTTATTCTTTTGCTTTTCCTTTTGTTTTCCTGCTGAGAATAATACCGCCGAGCAGCAGCGCCGGAAATACAACGCCCGCCAGAACGCCCTTCTTCAAGTCATCTCCCAAAGCGCCCGACACCATGCCGACTACCGTCGGGCCGCCGGAACAGCCCACATCGCCGCCCAGCGCCAGCAGGGCAAACATGGCCGTCCCGCCTTTTGGCAAAGCCGCAGACGCCTTACTAAATGTTCCCGGCCACATGATTCCCACCGACAGGCCGCAGACCGCACAGGCAAGCAGGCTCAGCTGCGGAACCGGAAAAAGTGAGATCCCCAGATAGGACAAAATGCACAGGCAGCTGCTGTAGACCATAAACCGTTCCAGATGAATGCGGTCGCCGTATTTGCCGTAGAACAGTCTGGACGTCCCCATCAGGACTGCAAACGCCAGCGGCCCGGCCAGATCTCCCGCCGTCTTGGAGATGCCAAGTCCCTGCTCCGCGAATGTGGAGGCCCACTGGCTTACCGCCTGTTCGCTTGCCCCTGCGCATATCATCATCACAAGCAGGATCCAGAAGATCCGCAGGCGAAACAGTTCTTTTAACGTCAGCCCGCTCTCCCCGTCTTCCATCAGCGCCGCGATCGGCACCCTGGCAAATACAAAGGCGTTGACCATGGGAACGACCGCCCACAAAAGGGCCAGCATTTTCCAGTTTTCGATACCGACCACATAGAAAAACAAAGTTGAGAGCAACACAACGCCCGCATGGCCCCAGCAGTAAAAAGAATGCAGCATACTCATGGCCTTCTCCTTGTTATCGGAAGGACACGCTTCCACCACCGGACTGACCAGAACTTCCAGCAGGCCGCCGCCGATGGCATAGATCATCACGGAAATCAGGATTCCGGTAAAAGGCGTCGCCGTAACCTCCGGCAGGACCGTAAGCAGCGCCAGCCCTGCCGCCGCCAGAACATGCGCCGCGACAATGGATATGCGATATCCGATCCTGTCCACGAAGCCGACGGAAAGCAGATCCACAAGCAGCTGTATTCCGAAATTAAACGTCACCAGCAGCGTTATCTGAGACAGCGGTATCTGATAACTCCTCTGAAAAAATAAGAACAGCAGCGGCGTAAAGTTATTGACGATCGCCTGTACAATATAGCCCACGAAACAGGCCGTGACTGTTTTATTATATTGATTCTTCATTTGCATTTCCTCCCTGTCCGGCGAATATATGCCCGTAAAAGGCATCACACCAGCTGGTATTATATCGCAGTTTTTATGCAGAATCATTGCATAGAATCCCATATTTATGATACAATATCCCAAAACCAGCCTGTTCACGGCATACATGGAGGCGCTATGGGAACTTATAAGATCATGACGGACGAAACACTGCGGGAAACCGTCCGGCACGGAGACGACCGCTATCCTTTCGCATATTATCCGGAGAATATCTGGCAGTTTGACTTCCACCGCATCGACTGGCACTGGCATCATGAGCTGGAATTCATCTATGTCGCCGAGGGCGCCGCCCTCTGTCTGATCGGTGCAGATAAAATAGAGCTGTCAAAAGGCTGCGGCCTGTTTATCAACAGCAGCATCCTTCACCGTTTCGAGGCAAAAAGCAGCACCTTTTTTCCAAACATCGTTTTTGCACCATCTCTGCTGGCGCCAGAGGAAAGCCTTATCTACGATAAATACATCAGTCCAGTCATCCATGCCGCCCTTCCCTGCCAGATATTTGATCCGCATACGCCCTGGCAGAATGATGTGCTGCAGCTCTTATTGCAGATCTTTGCGCTGCAGGAAGGCGAAGAAAAAAAGGAACTGTGCACGCTGCAGCTCCTTTTCCAAATCTGGGATATTCTGTGGAATCATCTGGACCTGTCTGCAGACCCGCAAAATCCGCACCGCGTAAATCACAGGCAGGCCAGGCTGCAGACCATGATGCAGTATATCCATGACCATTACACAGAGGAGATTTCACTGGAGATGATCGCCGCCTCCGCCTCGATCAGCAAAAGCGGCGCCCTGCATATCTTCCAGACCGGAATCCATATCGCGCCCGTGTCATACCTGATCCAGTATCGTCTGGCCCAGGCTGCCGGGCTGCTCTACACCACCCAGAAATCCGTCTCTTCCATCGCGGAAGAAACAGGCTTCACAAGCGCCGGGTATTTTTGCCGCAAGTTCAGGCAGCACTACCATATGAGTCCCAACGCCTACAGACGTAAAAAGGCAGAACCGGACTGAGCAAACCTCTACTCCGCAATATAAACAGCCAGCCGTTTCTCAATGGCATCCAGAGTTTCCTCCAGCCCGCGCCCGCCGAGGAGAAACAACGCCCCCTCCTCAAAAATACCTTCCTCCAGCACTCTGTCTTCTATATAAGGTATCGCTGCCGTCTCCATCCATTCTTTGACCGCCGCGGTCTCGGCGTCTGTCGGCAGGAAAAGTTCCAGTGAAAACTCGCTGCCGTCTTCGTACATCATGCCGACTCTGCCATACACCCCGTTTTCGTCAGCTTCTTTCCCCTGCAGTGCTGCCGCCTCCTCGAACGCGACTCTGTTTACCGCATAACCGCTCAGGCTGCGCTGATTTTCTTTTCCCAGAAAGAGCCTGATAAACCCTTCCGCCTGCTCCTTCTTCTGCGTAGCCGCGTTGATGCCGAGCACCGTTTCCGGCAGGAACACACTGCCGTCCTCCCTTGTTACAGGCACAAGCACCGTGTCCTCAAATCCGTCTGCCCGGGAGATGGACGCCAGCTCCGCATAGCCGCCGGGTGAATGGCTGACCCCGGCATAGACAGCGGTATTCCCCGCCGCATAGTCCATATAAAATCCATAACTGGTCAGATCATACATCCAGTCTTCCCCTTCATACTGCTCGTGCGCTTCGATCGACTGCTGAAGCCGCTCCACGCTTTTCTCCTCAAGGCCGTCCATCTGCGCCTCATAGATCCTCTTTCCCTGCGTCAGAAACCCGGCGATGGCATCTGTGTCAATTTCTCCGTTCCCGTCCTTCCAATCCTGGGCGGAAAAAATGGCGCAGATCTTTAGAATCGCCTTCTCACAGCCATGACCGATCAGATCCTGATGCGGCAGTTCCCTGCGCATCTCTTCGATCCTGTCCGCCAGATCCGCAGCCCCCGTGATACCGGAAACCGCATCCGCCCTTCCCATCACAACCGGAAGTCTGACCTGTCCGGGCACCGCATAGATCCTGTCCTCCTTGGCAAAAGCAGTGATCAGATTCTCAAACACTTCTGTACCCAGCTCCTCGACAAGGGCATTCAGCTCGGCAAGCATCCCTTTTTCCATATAGGAATCCACCGGCAGCCCGTCCAGCAGCAGGACATCCGGGCCTTCCCCCGCCAGGATCTTCGTATTCAGCTTCCTGACCGCATCCTCTCTGGTAACGGCCTCTCCTTCGTCCATACCGACTTCATATTCCACAAAAACATCCGGGTTCTGGATCTGGTAAAAAGAGACTGCTGTGGACAGATCCACATTTTTCTCCAGACTGTACACCTTAAGATTTTCCTGCGGTACGGCCACCCTGTCGGGATCATACGTAAACTGGATCAGCTTTCCGTTATCTGACGCTGCCAGAAATTCTCCTGTTTCCAGAAATACCATGCCCCGCGTCCCGTACTGCGGATTTCCCAGACGTGACAGCCTGCCGTCAATGATCTGTTCCATGCCGGCTCCGCCTATTACATGCCGGTGCAGGCCCTTCCTGCCCGCCAGATAGATCACGTCGTCTTCTCCCGGAAAAAGGCACATATTCTGCCAGCCGGCACCGTTGAACCCTCTGTCCGCATAATTGTCCTGCACAAAAGCCGCCAGCGTTTCGTCCTCCACATAGGCTTCCTTTTCCATATCGTAAAGAAGCGGCGCCTTTAGTTCATACCCGTCCAGGATCATCAGGCTGCCCTGAAAACACACGGTCTGCGGATAGCCTTCTGCCGTCAGATACAGCCTGCTGCTGCCGTCCTCTTTCACCTCGTAGAGATTGCCACTTGTCGTTGAGACGAAATACCGGTCATCGCCCGAGATCCAGAACCGGTCGATGCTTTCCTCCGCTGCTGCCCCCGAAAGCGCAATCGGTACAACCGTATCGTCCGCCATCAGCAGCACGCACTTTACCGCCGTCTCCCCGCTCTCCACGCCGTCATCCTCCGCATAAACGATCCCCATATTCCCTTTTGAATCCATCTTCACATCCATGATATAGGCCTCGGCGGCCGTGGCAGTCTCCTTAAGCCACTGTCTGCTGTCCTGCACCCAGACGGCGCCATTGTCCTTTGACACAAAAAGCTCCCCCTGCCTGCCGATGAGCACCAGCTGTCCGTCCGGCAGCTTATAGATGCCGCCGGCCTCCTCCAGCGGGTCCGGAAGATTCCTCTCCGTCTCCACATACCTTCCCATCGTCGCCTGCTGTCCCGTTCCTTCGCCGTCCTGCCCGCCGCTGCCTGCTGCCTCTTCCTGTCCGCCGCATCCTGCTGCCAGCGACATCATCATCATGATGACCGACAGTAAACATACCGTTTTCTTTCCTGCTCTTTTTCTCATTGCTTCCATCCTTTCCGCTGTTTCCATCTTTTTCTCTGACTCCAGTCTTTCCGCTGCTTCTGATCTCTCTGCTGCTTTCATTCTCTCCGCTGATTCCACTCTTTCCGCTGACTGCATAACCCCCGTGTCCTGCCTGTTACAGGTTCCTGTTCTCCATGTTTTCCACATATTCCTCCAGACAAATGCCCTGTTCATAAATCTCGGCAGCCGCCTCAACACCGACATAGCGATAATGCCATACTTCCTCCGCCACGCCGGTAAGCTCTGTTTTATGCCCCGGATAGCGGAAAATAAAGCCGTACCTGTAACTGTTTTCCTGCAGCCACAGATAAACATCATAGGTGGCGCCGTTGATATCCACCGCAAAACCAAGCTGGTGCTCACTGAATCCCGGCATCGCCACCCATTGCTGCGCCAGCTCTTCCGCCTCGTCATCCGGGTAGCCCTGCCTGCGGTACTCCGCAATCTTGTCGTCATAGAGCTGTTGCTGCTTCTCAGCCGTCCGATACCCGGAAACGACACGGGGCAGCTGCCCCCAGTTGGCCTCTCTCGCATCCTCCAGCATTGTCATCAAAGGCTCATAGATGCGCCTGTCCACCTGCTCGCCGCCGTCCACTTCCACCAGATCGACTTCGCAGCTCTCCGGCACCGGATGCCAGTTGTTCACCAGAAGCAGATTCCACTGCCCGTCAAAACACTCCTCCTGCATGGCCGCACCGCCCGCAGTCTCGTTCGCGCTGCCCTCCGGCCCGTTTTCATACAGTGGATTGTCGTCCTGTACGGCATCGCCCTGCCCGTCGTGATATACCGCATTCTCCCAGGTCCCCGCCACCGGACTGCCCTCTGTGTCCGCGGCAAAAATCTCCGGGAGCAGTTCCCGTCCCGTGCTCTTTTGCCATGAGCAGCCGACCAGAAAGCCTCCCAGAAAATCCGCCGCCATGATACAGAGAAACAGCGCCGTTACAACGGCCCATGCGCGCCTTCTCTGCCGCCTTCTCCTGCGCTTCCTTACCTCCCGCACCGTTCCGCTTCTTTCACCCATGCTCAAAAACTCCTTTCTCCGGCAAAACAAATATGCCTCTGTACAGTAACCATTGTACTGAACAGAGGCATAGAGAACTTTAACAGGAAATTGTTTAAACTTTAAGAAAATATTAACAGGATCTGATGATTTCTTTAACCCTGCAGCGGCAGCCGGACAACAAACGTGACAGTATCCTTCCCGCTCACGGCCCAAATCTCCCCGCCGTGAAGCGAAAGGATCTCCTTCGCGATCGCAAGCCCAAGACCTGTCCCGCCCGTATCCGACATGCGGGCGGTATCCAGCCGATAGAATTTATCAAACAGCAGCGGCAGCTTTTCCGGCGGGATCGTTTTTCCCTGATTCTGAAAAGAAAGCAGGATATCCGTGTCCGTCTTTTCGGCAAAAATGCGTATCCCGGTATGCGGATAACTGTAGGCCGCCGCATTTTTCAAGATATTGGCAAATACCCGGGCTATCTTATCCGGATCGGCCCGGACTGCCAGATCCTCATCCACCTCCAATGCCACAAAATTGCCGTGCGCTTCCAGCACAGGCGTGACCTCATCACAAAGCTGCACCAGCATATAGTAAAGATCGATCCGCTCCCTGGAGAGCCGGATCTGTCCCGTATTCAGACGCGTGATCTCAAAAAACTCATTTATCATCTCTTCCAGGCGGTTCGCCTTTTCCAGCGTTATATGCACATGCTTCGCCCTCTGCGCTGCCGGCATATCCGGATCTTCTTCCAGCAGATTCAGATAACCGATCACCGACGTCAAAGGCGTGCGGATATCATGCGCCAGATACATGACAAGCTCATCCTTGCGCTGCTCCGCCATGGCACGTTCCGCCTTCTGCTCCTCCAGCTCCTGCTTCACCGCGTTTAACTTCCGCTCAAACGGCAGCATCTCCGGTGACAGACAGATCTGTCCCTGATCCTCCTGCAGCAGTGCGTCTATCCCCTGGTCGATCTGAGTAAAATAGCGGGTCATCCACCGGAACAGATGCCAGAGCATCAAAACAAATACAAGGATGATCGCCGCCGCAAAGAAGATCTCTTTATATTCCCGAAAACAGCTGTGGTAGATGTAAAAAGCCTGCTCATGCCCAATCTTCATAAAATATTCCAGAGCCTTCACAGTCCAGTCTCCAAACCGCCGCCTCCACAGAAACAAATACAGGATGATCACAACAAAGACCGAGCCGAAGATATTAAGACAAAACCGCCGCATGATCTTTCTCTGAAATGCCGTATATTCTTCCCTTTTATGATTCTTCAATTTTGTATCCGACTCCCCATATCGTCTTAATATATTTTGGCTTATTCAATGTATCGTTTAATTTCTCCCGCAGGTGTCTTATATGAACCGGAATCGTATTGTTCGACTTGCTGTAATACTCATCCTGCCATACCGCATGGAACAGTTCCTCCGCGCCGATCACGCGTCCCCTGTTTTCCAGAAGGATACGCAGGATGGCAAATTCGGTGGGCGTCAGCACAAGCGCCTTCCCGTTCAGGGTGCACTCATGTGTTTTCCCATTCAGCACAAGCCCCAGATGGCTTAGCAGCTCCTGCTCCCCCTCTCCTGTGTGGGACGGATTGTATTTCTTGTACCGCCGCAGCTGGGATTTGATCCTTGCAACCAGCTCCAGCGGCAAAAAGGGCTTGGTGACATAATCGTCCGCCCCCAGCATCAGCCCTGTGATCTTATCCGTCTCCCCATCCCTGGCTGTCAGCATGATGACCGGATACGTATAGCGCTCCCTGATCTTCCGGCACAGAGTCAACCCGTCAATCTCCGGCATCATAATGTCCAGAACAGCCAGGTCAAACTCTGTTGTCTGAATACAGTCCAGCGCTTCTTTCGCGGAATAAAATTTGGATACGGTATAATTTTCACTTTGCAGATAGGTCTCGATCAGATCCGCGATCTCGACCTCATCATCAACGATCAGTATTCTATCGGACATCTGGCAACAAGCTCCTTTATTTAAATACAGCAAAATATATTTATCTATCTTATCATATCGGGTGGCGATTTACCATCCATTTATTTTTGCTTTTCCTGCTGTACCTCTCCCACGCTGTTTCCAAACAGGAAACGGCGGTGCTCACTTGATACCGGACAGCGAACAGCACGGCGGTCTCCAGGCAGTTGTGCTTGACAGAGTGCATGGTGCAGGCCGTCCGGGAGCGGTTCCTGCAGGTGGAGCGGGAGGGCACGCATCCGGTCAAAGGTTTCATGGATGATGACACATTCACAGGGTTTCCTGAATTCTTGAGACAAGCGTGATTAGTCATACTCATATAGTGCATACCCTTTTGAGGCCCCATCTACTTCATACATGTCCGTACGAATCAGTCTCCCCTCGGCGTCATAGGTATTGTTAAAGGTTCCGTTGCTACTAAGCTCACCGTTCAAAAAGCTTTCCGACCTGATCCTACGTCCCTGCTCATCGTAATATTCAATATATACCATATCTGCATCCCCGCGTACCATCTTTCGGTGGTCCGCAGTATTTTCAGTAACTGTATATATCACGCCATTGTCACTCTCCCTCGTCTGTAAAGTCCCCTCGTCGTTATAGATATATATCGTTTCTAAAGTTACCTCCATTCCAGTGTTGGGGTTAGATGCATGAGACACCTCTCTGCCGATCCGTCCCTGTTCATCCGGGAAGTACTCCGTCTCATTAGTCAATACACCGTCTGCATTGTAGTGCAACATCCTGGAATAGGTATACATATCCCGCCGATATAAGGGGTCAACGGAGGCCAGCACGTCGATGCCGGAGTCAGAGTC
>ERZ779623.640-NODE-640-length-12342-cov-10.703182_pt1 | contig 12342 bp, 9 predicted proteins | sample MGYA00514189_ERZ779623 | MGnify/ENA primary metagenome ERZ779623 (study PRJEB29562, sample SAMEA4376712) | mouse gut metagenome | isolation source: Cecum | study: EMG produced TPA metagenomics assembly of the A DSS colitis mouse model was used to assess the... | reverse complement strand
TAGATAGTCCACTGCGGAAAGGCATGGTGATGCCGCTCAAAATTTGCCGTGCCATAAACAAAGAAAAGACCATGGCCGGATTTTGCTGTCAGAGTGTTTCCTCATACAGCTCCGGCCGGGAGAGATAGTGGTCGATGAGCGCCGCCGCGCCGCCCAAGGCGTCCAAATCCGTCAGGGACCGGGTGTTGTAGGCAATTTCCATGGGCTGGCTCAGGGACAGATAGCGGAACGAGGAGAGCTGCTGGCGTATCCTCTGGTCAAAAAATTCGTCCGCCACGGCGTAGTCCCCCACGAAGACTACCTTCTCCGGGCTGAACACCAGGGACACGTTCCGCAAAAGCGCCGCGAACCGGTCCGCCATATAGGCCACGTATTTCCGGGCGTAGGCATCCTCCTGCCGGGAGGAGGCGAAGAGGTGCCGCAGCTCCACCGCCTCCGCCGGAAGGCGGGACAGGGGAGAGCCCTCCGGCGGAGGGTCCCCGGCGATCATCTTCCGCACCCGGGCAACGGACACCAGCCGTTCTGCGCAGCCCCGGCTGCCGCAGCTGCAAAGCTCCGGGTCGTTCTGGTCCAGGATCATATGGCCGATCTCGCCCACCAGGGAGTTCCGCCCGTTCAGAATGCGCCCGTCCTGAATCAGCGCCCCGGAGAGTCCCCAGGAGGTGAACAGAACCAGAATGGACCGGTTTGGGTCCTCCTGCTCGTTGAGTATGGCCCGGCTGATGGATTTTCCGGCGTTCTCCTCGGAGAGCGCCGGGCCGGGACCGAAGATGCCCCGGAGATAATCGCCAATTGGAACGTTCGCCCCCCAGTTGGGCGTGTGGACGCTGTATTTCAGCGTCAGATGGTCATAGTCCACGATGCCGGAGGAGGACAGGCTGACGCCATACAGCTCCTCCTGGTCGACCCCGGCCCGGGCCAGCAGCGCCAGGGCGCTGTTCTCGATGATGCGGAACGCCTCCTCGGGCGCGTCCGGGATGATCCAGGCCAGATGGGAGCTGTCTACCTTGTTCATGCGCATGTCGAACAGCGTCAGGCCCAGGTCCTCCGGCCACATGCGGATAGTCAGCAGGTACTTCCCGCAGGAAAAGCGGAAGTACTCCGGCTTCTTCCCCCCCAGCTCCGTGGAATCCCCTTTGCCGGAGCTGGCCAGAATCCCCTTTCCGCAAAAAAACTGGATGGCCTTCATCACCGTCAGTTTGCTGATGCCAGTGCGGGCCACCACGTCCGCCACCGAGTGGGGCCGGTTGTCCCGGAAGCAGGAGAGCACCATTTTCCGGTTTTGTATCTTTAAATTCGAGGGCAGCGCGGGGACAGGTTCGCCTCCGCGCTCCTTCGTTCTCTGGGCAGCCGCCTTCTCCATAGTTGCCCCTCCTTGTTGACTTGGTTTGATTATAACACAGCCTAATTTCAATTTCAACACGGGGTTAGATAGGTTATATTATTGCCAAACCAAAGAGCCCTCCAGTGGCGGAGCTAGGAAAAACTATCATCTCCTACAAAATAACAGTCATCTCCAGGGCGTTCTGTACAAAATTTGGCGGATTGCTATGGTTTCTGTTGACATTTTTCTGAGCGTCTATTACACTAGGAGCAAGGTCGGGCGGTAAATTTTTTAACCTAAGTTAGTAAATTTAATCGCCTAACATACCAAAATTTTTGATTGGAGGAAAAGGTACATGAAAAAGAAAGTCTCTGCGCTCCTTCTGGCAGCCGTGATGCTGCTCTCCCTGGCCGCCTGCGGCGGCGGCTCCGGTTCCGGCTCTGGTGACGGCGGCTCCGGCGGGAGCTCCGCCAGCGGCAAGACCGTGCTGAATCTCTGGGCTTTCACCGACGAGGTGCCCAAGATGGTCGACAAGTTCCTGGCCAGCCGTCCGGACTTTGCCGAAAAGTATGAGGTCAAGACCACCGTCATCGCCACCACCGACGGCGCCTACCAGCCCGCCCTGGACCAGGCCCTGGCCGGCGGCGGCTCCGACGCCCCGGATATGTACTGCGCCGAGGCCGCGTTCGTCATGAAGTACACCCAGGGCGACGCCGCCCACTATGCCGCCCCCTATGAGGACCTGGGCATTGACGTGGCCGGGGATATCCAGGCCGCCGACATCGCCCAGTACTCCGTGGACATCGGCACCCGGCCCGACGACGGCAAGGTGGTGGGCCTGGGCTATCAGGCCACCGGCGGCGCGTTCATCTACCGCCGCTCCATTGCCAAGGAGGTCTTCGGCACCGACGACCCCGACGCCATCGGGGCGGCCATCGGCGCGGGGAGCAACGGCTGGGAGAAGTTCTACGAGGCCGCCGAAACCCTCAAGGGCAAGGGCTACGGCATCATCTCCGGCGACGGCGACCTGTGGCACGCCGTGGAAAACAGCTCCGAGCAGGGCTGGATTGTGGACGGCAAGCTGAACATCGACCCCAAACGGGAGGCGTTCCTGGACCTGTCCAAGGAGCTCAAGGACAACAACTACCACAATGACACCCAGGACTGGCAGGACGCCTGGTTCGCCGACATGAAGGGCGAAGGGGACAAGGGCATCTTCGGCTTCTTCGGCCCCGCCTGGCTCATCAACTACACCATCGCCCCCAACTGCGGCGGCTCCGCCGTGGGCGAGGGAACCTACGGCGACTGGGCGGTCTGCGCGCCTCCCGTGGGCTTCTTCTGGGGCGGCACCTGGCTGATGGCCAGCAACAGCTCCGCCAACAAAGAGGCCGTGGGCGAGATCATCCGCTGGATCACCCTGGACTGCTCCGAGACCGGCCTCCAGTACATGTGGGCCAACGGAACGCTGAACGGCGAGGGCGGCACCAAGGACTGCGTGGCCTCCGGCACGGTCATGGAAATGAGCGACGGCTCCCTGGACTTCCTGGGCGGACAGAACATGTTCGACGCCTTTGTCCCCGCCAACCAGTACGCCAACGGAAAATGCCTGACCCAGTACGATGAAACCATCAACACCAAGTGGCGGGATCAGGTCCGGCAGTATACCTCCGGCACCAAGACCCGGGATCAGGCCATCAAGGACTTCAAGCAGGACGTGGCCGACAACCTGGACGTGACGGTGGATCTGGGCTGAGCCGATTTCTGGGCCAGTGGCCCAGACCATCTCGGGGCGGGCTCCGAGATGATGAGAGACTGCTTCCAGGCGAAAGGGGCCCGGAACGGGCCCCTTTCGCTCCGTTCTTCCTCTCCGGCCATGCCCGGCCAATCTGATTTCAAGGAGCTGAGATTTCATGAAGCAGCGAAAAGGCTTCAGCTACGCGAGGTACGGCTATTTGTTCAGCCTGCCCTTCATCGTGGCCTTCTGCGTCTTCTCCCTGTATCCCACCATTTACACCGCCCTCCTGGGCTTCACGGACTGCAAGGGCCTGGGAAACACGACCTGGCACTTCCTGACGGACGAGCCGTTCAAGAACTTTGTCAGCGTCCTTCAGAACCCCTCTTTTATTAAGTCCCTGGGCAACACCGTGAAGCTCTGGATTATGAACTTTATCCCCCAGATTACCTTGGCCCTGCTGCTGACGGCCTGGTTCACCAGCCACCGCCACAAGCTGGCCGGTCAGGGCTTCTTCAAGGTCGTTTTCTATATGCCCAACATCATCACGGCGGCCTCCGTGGCCATTTTGTTCAACGCCCTCTTCGGCTATCCCACCGGTCCGGTAAACGATCTTCTTGTGACCACGGGAGTACTGAGCACGCCCTTCAACTTCTCCATCAACGCGACGGCGGCCCAGCTCATCGTGGCCTTCATCCAGTTCTGGATGTGGTATGGCTACACCATGATTATCCTGATCTCCGGCGTCCTGGGCATCAGCCCCGAGATTTACGAGGCGGCGGAGATTGACGGGGCCAACGACGTGCAGCTGTTCTTCCAGATCACCATTCCCAACCTGAAAACCATCCTGCTCTACACCCTGATCACCAGCATGATCGGCGGACTGAACATGTACGACATTCCCAAGCTGTTCCTGCTGGGCGGGCCGGACAACGCGACCCTGACCACCAGCGTGTTTATCTACAACCAGGCGTTCAGCGGGAGCTATCTCTACAACCGGGCCGCCGCGGCCAGCATGATTATGTTCCTCATCATCGCGGTGTTTTCCGGCGTGATCTTCCTGCTGATGCGGGACAAGGACGAGGGGAGGTAACCGGATATGAAACACGCGAAGCACTCCAACGGAAGGGCCTTCAAGATCGTGGCCTATACCGTGTGCGTCCTGCTGACCATCCTCAGCCTGATGCCCTTTATCATCATGCTGATCAACTCCACCCGCAGCACCTATGAGATTCAGCAGCACGCCATTTCCCTGGTGCCCTCCACCTACCTGATGAGCAACCTGAGCGTGCTGCTGGGCAAGACCTTCAATCCCATCCGGGGCTTCATAAACTCCATGATTATTTCCGTGGGCTCCACGGCCTGCACGGTGTATTTCTCCGCCCTCACCGCCTATGCCCTGGTGGCCTACCAGTGGAAGGGGCGCAAGACCTTTTTCACCGTCATCATGTGCGTGATGATGATCCCCGCCCAGGTCACCAGCATCGGCTTCTACCAGTTCATGTACCAGATCCACATGACCAACAACTTCCTGGCGCTGATCCTCCCCTCCATTGCCGCTCCGGCCACGGTGTTCTTCATGCGGCAGTTCATGCTGTCCTCTTTGCCTCTGGAGCTGCTGGACTCGGCCCGGATCGACGGCTCCGGGGAATTCAACACCTTCAACCGCATCGCGCTGCCCATCATGAAGCCGGCCATGGCCACCCAGGCCATCTTCTGCTTCGTCTCCAGCTGGAACAGCCTCTTCCTGCCCACCATCCTGCTGACGGACAACAGTAAATACACCATGCCGATTATGGTGGGCCTCCTTCGGGGCGATATTTATAAGACGGAGCACGGCGCGATCTATTTGGGCCTGACCCTGACGATCCTGCCCCTGTTCATCGTGTACTTCGCCCTGTCCAAGTACATCATCGCCGGCGTGGCCCTGGGCGGCGTGAAGGGCTGAGGCTATGGCGGACACGCGTAAGGCCGGTCCGGAGGAGGGAAGCCCCCTCCGGACCTCCCTGGGCCAGGCCCTCCGCACCCTGGGGGACCTGATCGTCCTCAACTGGCTCTGCGTCCTCTGCGCCCTGCCGGTGGTTACCGCCGGGCCCGCCCTGTGCGCGCTGTACTATGTCACCTTGAAGCTGGCCCGGGGGGAGGAGGTCCGCACCCTGCGGGGCTTCCTGGACGCCTTCCGGGCCAACCTCAAGCGGGGCGCGGCCCTGGGTCTGCTGGTGCTGGCCCTGGGGGCTGTGGCGGCGGGGGACGCCTTTTTTGCCCTCCGGCAGGAGGGGGGCCTCCGGGTCCTGTTCCTGACCGTCGCCACCATCGTGGCGGTGATTGCCCTGACCCTGCTGTGCTATGTGTTCCCCCTTCAGGCCAGGTTCCAGAACACCTGGAAAGGGCAGGTGAAGAACGCCTTTGCCCTGGCTTTCTGCTCCCCGGGGCGGACGCTGCTGCTGTGGCTGATCGCCCTTTTGCCCGTCGCCGTCCCGCTGCTTCTGCCCCCGGTGGTCTTGCGGATGCTGGGCTTTGTGTATTTCATCGCGGGGGCCTCCGGCCCGGCGTGGCTGGCCTCCCGGGTGCTGTGGAGAATCTTCCGCCGGGTGCTCCCGGCGGAGGACGGAGAACCAAACTGAACCCAAAGGAGAATTGCTTATGGATCGAGAAACCGCGCGGCGGCGGGCCAGGGCTCTGGTGGCGCAGATGAGCCTGGAGGAAAAGGCCGGCCAGCTGAGCTATAGCGCGCCGCCGATTCCCCATCTGGGGGTCCCCGCCTACAACTGGTGGAACGAGGCTCTTCACGGTGTGGCCCGGGCGGGCACTGCCACCAGCTTCCCCCAGGCCATCGGCCTGGCAGCCATGTTCGACGAGGAGCTGCTGGAAAAGCTGGGGGACGTGGCCGCCACCGAGGGCCGGGCCAAGTACAACGCCCTCTCCGCCCAGGACGACCGGGACATCTACAAGGGGCTGACCTTCTGGTCCCCCAACGTCAACATCTTCCGGGACCCCCGCTGGGGCCGGGGGCACGAGACTTACGGCGAGGACCCCTTCCTCACCGCCCAACTGGGCAAAGCCTACGTCCGGGGTCTCCAGGGCAGCGGCGAAACCATGAAAGCCGCCGCCTGCGCCAAGCACTTCGCCGTCCACAGCGGGCCGGAGAGCCTGCGGCACAAGTTCAACGCCGTGGCCTCCCCCAAGGACATGGAGGAGACCTACCTCCCCGCCTTCGAGGCCTGCGTCAAGGACGCCGGGGTGGAGGCCGTCATGGGGGCCTACAACCGCACCAACGGCGAGCCCTGCTGCGGCAGCGAGACGCTGCTGAAAGACATCCTCCGGGGCCGCTGGGGCTTCCAGGGCCATGTGGTCTCCGACTGCTGGGCCATCCGGGATTTCCACACCGGGCACATGGTCACGGAGAACACCGCCCAGTCTGTGGCCCTGGCGCTGAAAAACGGCTGTGACCTGAACTGCGGCGACTGCTACCGCTGTTTGCTCCTGGCCCTGCGGGAGGGGCTGATCTCCGAGGAGGATATTACAATTGCCGCCGAGCGGCTCTTTACCACCCGGTATCTCCTGGGCGTCCTGGGGGAGGGCAGCGAGTACGACTCCATCCCCTATGAGGCGGTGGAGTGCCCGGAGCATTTGGCCCTGGCCCACAAGGCTGCCCTGGAGTCCTGCGTGCTGCTGAAAAACAACGGGCTTTTGCCCCTGAACCCGGAGACGGTGGGCACCGTCGGGGTCATCGGCCCCAACGCCAACAGCCGGGCGGCTCTGGTGGGGAACTACCACGGCACCGCCTCCCGCTATGTCACCGTCTTGGAGGGCATCCAGGACGCCATGGAGGGCCGCGGCCGGGTGCTGTACGCCGAGGGCTGCCACCTCTGGCGGGACCGGGTAGAGCCCCTGGCACAGGCCAGCGACCGCATGGCGGAGGCCATGGCGGTGGTGAAGCACAGCGACGTGGTGGTCCTGGTCCTGGGCCTGGACGAGACTCTGGAGGGCGAACAGCCCGACGAGGGCAACGCCGCCGGTTCCGGTGACAAGGAGGATCTTCTCCTGCCCTCGCCCCAGCGGATGCTGCTGCGACATGTGCTGGCGGCGGGGAAGCCCACGCTGGTGGTCCTTTTGGCGGGAAGCGCCATCGACCTCAGCGAGGCCGAGACCCAAGCGGACGCCATTCTCCTGGGCTGGTATCCCGGCGCCGGGGGAGGCCGGGCCATTGCGGACCTGATTTTCGGCAAAGCGTCTCCCTCCGGCAAGCTGCCCGTGACCTTCTACCGGGACGGGGCCCTGGAGGAGCTGCCCGCCTTTACCGACTACGCCATGACCAACCGGACCTACCGCTACTACCGGGGCGAGCCCCTGTATCCCTTCGGCTATGGCCTGACCTACGGCGACGCGGCGGTCACCGCCGTCACCGCCGGGGAGGGCTCCGCCCGGGTCACAGTGGAGAACCGGGGCGGGCGGGCCGCCCAGGAGGTGGTGCAGCTCTATTTGAAGGACGAGGCGTCCCCCGACGCGCCGCCCAATCCCATCCTCTGCGGCTTCCGGCGGATCGAGCTGGGGGCGGGGGAGACGAAGACAGTGGACATTCCCATAGAGCCCTCGGCCTTCACCGTGGTCAACGCCGCCGGAGAGCGGATTCCCGGCAGCGGGGCCTGGACCCTGTACGCGGGCCTGGGGCAGCCGGACGCCCGCACCGCCCGGCTGACGGGAAAGACCGCAGTCAGCACTTCTATCCGCCGGACATAAGGAGAAACGACATGCTGTATATTGGAATCGACCTGGGCACCTCCGCCGTGAAGCTGCTGCTGATGGACGAGGAGGGACAAATCCAAAACATCGTCTCCCGGGAATACCCGCTGTCTTTTCCCAAGCCTGGCTGGTCCGAGCAGAACCCGGCGGACTGGCTGGAAGCGGTGGTGACTGGCATCCGGGAGTTGACGGCGGACTGCGATAAGACCCAGATTGCGGCCATCGGCTGCGGCGGGCAGATGCACGGGCTGGTGGCCCTGGACGGGGAGGACCGGGTCCTCCGCCCCGCCATTCTCTGGAACGACGGCCGCACCGCCGAGGAAGTAGAATACCTTAACGAAACCGTTGGCCGGGAAAAAATCAGCCGGTATACCGCCAACATCGCCTTCGCGGGCTTCACGGCCCCGAAGCTCCTCTGGATGCGGAAGAACGAGCCGGAGCTGTTCGCCAGAATCGACAAGGTGATGCTGCCCAAGGATTACATCAACTACTGTCTCACCGGAGTTCACTGCACCGACGTCTCCGACGCCTCGGGGATGCTCCTCTTCGACGTGGAGCACAAGCGCTGGAGCCCGGAGATGCTGGAGCTGTGCGGTCTGAGGGAGTCCCAGATGGCGAAGGCCTTCGAGAGCTATGAGGCCGTGGGCACCCTCAAGCCGGACATGGCGAGGGCCCTGGGCCTGGCGGAAACGACGGTGGTCTGCGCCGGGGCGGGGGACAACGCCGCCGCCGCCGTGGGCACGGGCACCGTGGGGGACGGGGGCTGCAACATCAGCCTGGGCACCTCCGGGACCATCTTCATCTCCAGCAAAACCTTCGGCGTGGACCCCCACAACGCGCTGCACTCCTTCGCCCACGCCGACGGGGGATACCATCTCATGGGCTGCATGCTCTCCGCCGCCAGCTGCAACAAGTGGTGGATGGAGGATATCCTGAAAACCCAGGATTACGCCGGGGAACAGGAGGCGATCACTCCCGAAAAGCTGGGGCGGAACCGCGTGTTTTTCCTCCCCTATCTCATGGGGGAGCGGAGCCCCATCAACGACACCGGCGCCCGGGGCTGCTTTATGGGCATGACCATGGACACCACCCGCGCGGACCTGCTCCAGGCGGTGCTGGAAGGCGTGGCCTTCGCCATCCGGGACAGCTTTGAGGTGGCGAAAAGCCTGGGCGTCGCTATTCCGCGCTCCATGCTCTGCGGCGGGGGCAGCAAGTCCGGCCTCTGGCGGACCATCATGGCTAATGTCCTGGGCATTCCCCTGGATATCCCGGCTACCGAGCAGGGGCCCGGCTACGGCGGGGCCATGCTGGCCATGGTGGCGGCGGGGCGCTTCCCCTCCGTCCAGGCGGCGGCGGACGCCCTGGTGCGCGTGGCCGGCACCGTGGAGCCGGAGGCGGAGCTGACCGCCCGCTATGAGGAGCGCTACCGGCGGTTCCAGAAGATTTACCCCGCCTGCAAGGCGCTGTTCCCCCAGCTTCTTTAAAGGAGAAAACCCATGAAGATTGAATCTGTTTACAGTCCTGCCTTCCGGGCCTACGGCCAGGTGCTCACCGGCTATGACACGGCGGAGCTGCTCCGGGCCATGGAGGCCATTCCCCTGCCGGAGGAGGGCACGGCCTATGAGCCGTCCATCGCCGCCCTGGAGGGCTGCGGTATCTTCCGGTGGCTCCAGGACCACGCCTACGGCGGTATGCCGGTGCAGATCGGCATGTGCTGGGGGCGGAACACCAGGCTCAACTGCCTGGAGTACCACCGGGACAGCGAGGTCAATATTGGCGCGTCCGACTTTATCCTCCTTCTGGCGAAGCAGGAGGAGATTGTGGACGACCGCCTGGATACTGCCCATGTCCGGGCCTTCCGGGTCCCCGCCGGGGCGGTGGTGGAGGTCTACGCCACCACCCTGCATTACGCACCCTGTCATGTGGACAGGGCGAAGGGCTTCCGGGTGGCGGTGGCGCTGCCCAGGGGCACCAACCAGGAAAAACCCGCCGTCACGCCGCTGAATATGGAGGACGACCGGCTGTGGGCGAAAAACAAGTGGCTGCTGGCGCACCCGGACTCCGGCGAGGCGGGGCAGGGGGCCTGGGTGGGCCTGATTGGCGAGAACATTGATATCCAAAACGATCTTTGACAAGGAGGAAGACCCTATGCAACTGACCAATATCCCCCAGGTGAAGCTGGGCGTCATCGCCGTCTCCCGGGACTGCTTCCCCGTCGCCCTGAGCGAGGAGCGCCGGGCCGCCGTCAAGGCCGCCTATTCCGGTGAGCTGTACGAGTGTCCCGTCACCGTGGAGAACGAACTGGGAATGCTGAAAGCCGTGGAGGACGTGACCGCCCAGGGCTGCAACGCCCTGGTGGTGTTCCTGGGCAATTTCGGCCCCGAGACGCCGGAGACCCTGATCGCCAAAAACTTCGACGGCCCCTGCATGTACGTGGCCGCCGCCGAGGGAGACGGGGACCTCATCAACGGCCGGGGCGACGCCTACTGCGGCATGCTGAACTGCTCCTACAACCTGGGCATGCGGCATCTCAAGGGCTACATCCCCGAGTACCCCGTGGGCACCGCCCAGGACATCGCCGGTATGATTGCCGAATTTGTCCCCATCGCCCGGGCCGTCATCGGCGTGAAGAACCTGAAAATCATCACCTTCGGTCCCCGGCCCCAGGACTTCTTCGCCTGCAATGCCCCCATCAAGGGCCTCTATGAGCTGGGCGTGGAGGTGGAGGAGAACTCCGAGCTGGACCTGCTGGTGAGCTATCGGGAACACGCCGGGGACCCCCGCATCCCGGCGGTCTGCGCCGAGATGGCCGCCGAGATGGGCGAGGGCCGCTACTATCCCGACCTGGGCGAGCGGATGGCCCAGTTCGAGCTGACGCTGCTGGACTGGGCGGAGAAGCACAAGGGGGCCCGGAAGTACGTGGCCTTCGCGGACAAGTGCTGGCCCGCCTTCCCCGGCCAGTTCGGCTTTGAGCCCTGCTACGTGAACTCCCGCCTGGTGAGCCGGGGCATCCCGGTTTCCTGCGAGGTGGACATCTACGGCGCGCTGTCTGAATACATCGGCATGTGCGTCTCCGGCGATACCGTGACCCTGCTGGATATCAACAACTCCGTCCCCGCCCGGCTTTGGGAGGAGCAGATCAAGGGCAAGTTCGATTACACCCTCACGGACACCTTCATGGGCTTCCACTGCGGCAACACCCCCGCCTGCAAGCTCTGCGCGGACCGGGCGGTCAAATACCAGCTCATTCAGAACCGTCTGCTGGAGAACGGCGGTGAGCCTGATTTCACCCGGGGCACCCTGGAGGGCGACATCGCCGCCAGCGACATCACCTTCTACCGCCTCCAGTGCGACAGCGACGGCGTGCTCCGGTCCTACATCGCCCAGGGCGAGGTGCTTCCGGTGGCCACGGGCAGCTTTGGCGGAATCGGCGTGTTCGCTATTCCCGAGATGGGCCGGTTTTACCGCCATGTGCTCATCCAGAAGCGCTATCCCCACCACGGGGCTGTGGCCTTCGGCCACTACGGCAAGGCGCTGTTCGAGGTGTTCAAGTTCCTGGGGATTCAGGATATCGCCTACAACCAGCCCAAGAGCCTGCCCTATCCCACGGAGAACCCCTTTCAGTAAGTGTCATGCTTCCATTGCCCGTCAGGGCGCGTGAATCAAAACCATGGGCCGGTCTGCCGCTCCACTTCCACGGCGGCCGGCACCTAAAAAAGGAGGAAGACCGCGTCGGCCTGCGGTGCGGCAGTGTGGAGACCTGTCGTAAAGCCCCCTGACCGGGGCGAGGCGAAGGCGGCGGAGGCCCCTTCGCCAGGGCCGAGAGTTATGGCAAGTTTGAATCTGAAGGGCATCACCAAAATCTATCCCCACAGCGGCGGACAGAAAAAAGGCAAGAAGAAGGCCGGAGACACCGAGAAGAAAGTCAATCTCCAGGTGACTGCCGAGGGCGTCATTGCTGTCCAGGAGTTCAATCTGGATATCAAGGACAAGGAGTTCATCGTCCTTGTCGGCCCCTCCGGCTGCGGCAAGTCCACCACGCTGCGGATGGTTGCCGGCCTGGAGGAGATCTCCGGCGGCGAGCTGTACATCGACGGGAAGCTGATGAACGACGTGGAGCCGAAAAACCGGGACATCGCCATGGTGTTCCAGAGCTATGCCCTCTATCCCCATATGACGGTTTACGAGAACATGGCTTTTCCCCTGAAGCTGCGGAAGGTGGACACGGCGGAGATTGACCGCCGGGTCAAGGAGGCGGCGGAGACCCTGGACATCACCCAGTACCTGGACCGCAAGCCCAAGGCCCTCTCCGGCGGCCAGCGCCAGCGGGTGGCCATTGGCCGGGCCATCGTCCGGGAGCCCAAGGTGCTCCTCATGGACGAGCCCCTTTCCAACCTGGACGCCAAGCTCCGCAACCAGATGCGCGCCGAGATCATCAAGCTGCGCCAGAAAATCAATACGACCTTTATCTATGTCACCCACGACCAAACGGAGGCCATGACCCTGGGCGACCGGATCGTCATCATGAAGGACGGCTTCATCC
>ERZ779623.629-NODE-629-length-12462-cov-9.804304_pt1 | contig 12462 bp, 3 predicted proteins | sample MGYA00514189_ERZ779623 | MGnify/ENA primary metagenome ERZ779623 (study PRJEB29562, sample SAMEA4376712) | mouse gut metagenome | isolation source: Cecum | study: EMG produced TPA metagenomics assembly of the A DSS colitis mouse model was used to assess the... | reverse complement strand
CTAGGGCCTCCACATTGCGGAACTTATCCCCAGCGGAGAGGATGGGGGAGTAGGCGGAGCCGCTGTCGATCTTGTACCCCTCGTCGTCCGTCAGCGTCCAGATGACCTCGCAGTTGGTGTCGGTGTTGGTATAGCGGCCCGTGCATTCACCGGTGAAGGACAGGGTCACGGTGACCTCGTTGCTGTATTCGTAGTATTCCTGCTTCACATCAATGGCAGTGATCTGATAGGTGGCTACCAGCTTGTCGTTCCAGTCGTGCTCCTGCACTGTGATGGGGGTGGAGGGCAGATTGATGGTGACGCCGTGGGTGGCCAGGGTCTGAGCCTGCTTGGCAGCGTCAACGGCGGCCTTGGTGGTCAGTTCCACACTGCTGGCCCTGACCCTGTGTCTTGGCCTGCTGCCCGTTTCCGCTCTGGCGGCGGGGAACCGCTATGGCCCGGACGGCGACGGCTGGGGTTACACTACCAGCGAGAAAGTCATTGACCTGGGAGATATCTCCTATGATGGGACGGAAAAGGCCAAGTGCGGCAGTTTTGTCATCTCCATTGAGAACACCGGCTCCCAGACTTTGGCCTCCGAAGCCTTTACGAGCATGGCCAACGGCCTTGTCTACTATCTGCCCGCCATCTCCATCCAGCCTGGGGACAGCGCCGATGTGACCATTCAGTACACCGTCCCCGCAGGCAGGGACTATAAGGCGTATGAGGATTACTTCTATATTCTTTTTGACGATGCACCTGTGGAAACTATGATCCAGTTCCTGCCCCAATTCACACTGGTGGAAGCTAAGTCCTCCTCCGGCAGCAGCGGCACCAGCGGTGATGCCGGTACCCTCTCCCCCCGCGAGGCCAAAAGCCAGTATGGCATTTCCATCAGCCCCAGCTATGTGGACTTTGGCTCCTGCTTTGTGGGAGACAAGGTGGACCCCGTCACCATCACCATTACCAACAACGGCAGCCACACCGTGGACCTCGACTAATTCTTCTTGCAGCTTTTTTAAGTTCATCTCTCCTCTCTGCGCCTTCTCCTTCAATTCCTGTATCACCGCCACCTGGCGGTTCCAGTCGTCCGGGGAGAGCTGGCCCCGGTTCTTTCTGGTCTTCAGGCGGTTGTAGACCCGCTTGTACTCCCCAATGATAGGGTCCTCCCGACTCCTGCGCCGTTCCTTGCCGTGGGCGCCCACCTGGGTGCAGGTCACATCCAGAAACAACGGCAGGTCGTAGGACTTGTACTTGGATTCTTTCATGTTGCACCTCCTGTATTTTGGGAGAAAAATTCCTCCACTTGCATACGGCTCGTTTTGATGTGGTTGACCAACTTTTTTGAAAAGTTTTTTGAAGTTTAGAGACCTGCACGAATTGACTGTTCTGTTTTTGGTATTTCGCATACTGAACTGGAAAGCCCCCATGGCCTTACGACCATGGGGGCTTTCACAGGAAGGAAGGATGGATGGGAAGCGCGAGGGTAGACACATAGCGACCGATGGACCGGCCTGCACGGCAAAAACAAGCGAACGCCGAAGGCGTGAGCGGCATTTTGCCAAAGGCCGGAAAGCGGGAGCGGCCATGCGTCCAACACGAGCGCGACAACGCTTATTTACGGATCAGGGCAATGAACCGGTCGAGCATGACGGCCACTTCCGCGCGGGTGACTTCCGCTGTGGGATCAAGGGTATCGTTGCCCTTGCCCTTGAGGATGCCATTCTGGACGCACCAGGCTACGCCGTCCACTGCCCAGGTCCCGGTGGTATCGCCGTCCACGAACTGGTCGAGGGCTTTTGCGTCCGCCTTGGTATCCAGGCCCACCAGCTTGGCGTAGCGCGCCATCATCACAGCCAGCTGCTCCCGGGTGATGATATCATCGGGAGCAAAGATATCAGCGGTGTACCCGGTGACTACCTTGGCCTTGGCGGCCCAGGCCACGCCCTCGGTGTAGTACTTACCCTGGGCCACGTCCTGGAAGGTCACTTCGTAATCCGTCTTGCCCTGAGACAGGCGGTGGAGGACAGTAGCCAGAGAGCCGCGGGTCATGGGAGCTACGGGGCTGTACTTGTTCTCGCCGGTGCCGTTGACCAGCTTGAGGGCCGCAATGTTGTGGATCGCCTCATTCGCCCAATGGGTCTCGGACACATCCTCAAAACGGGTCTCAGGGACAACGATGGTGGCCGGGATCTCCGCCTTGACCAGCTCCTCGCCGTTCTCATCGGTGACGGTGATGGTCACGTTTCCGTCCTTGGTGGTGACGGTTTCAGACTTGGTCCCGTCGGGCTGCTCCACGGTCACCGTCTTGGAGCCGTCAGGCTTGGTCACCGTAGTCACTTTGCTGCCGTCCTCGCGGGTCTCATAGGTGGTGGTCGTGCTGGGGGCGGAGGGGCGGCTGGAACTGCCGGTGGAGGTTTTGGGGGTCACGGTCACCCGGCAGGACGCGGAAACATTGTCCATCCGGTCAGTAGACACGGCTGTAATGGTGGCCGCGCCCTCGGCCACACCTCTGACCACGCCGTTTTGATCCACGGTAGCGATGGCCTCATTGCTGGAGGACCAAAAGAGAATGGGACTGGTAGCATCATCGGGCGTAGCAACAGCATTGAGACGCAAGGAGCTGCCAACGGGCACAGAGGCGTCCTGCGGCGCCACCGCAACCTGATCCACAAAGATAAACGGCTCAGCCGCCGAAAGGATCGCAGCCGTCGGCTCAGAGGTCAGGGTTCCCTCATAGCTTCCCGTGCCGGTGACCCGAACCTTGATCTGCTTTCCGACCGCCTCAGCGGGGATGGTGTATTCCTGTCCGGTGGCTCCTTCGAGCTCGGTCTCCGCACCGTTTTCGTCCACCATGATCCACTGGTATTCCACCGTGGCGTTGACAGGCACAGTGTTTACCGTCAGCTTGCGGCCCACCCGCGCAGGGCCGACCATCGCAATTGTCTGGAGGGTCAGGGCGCTGGCCTCGCCGGTGGCGGTAATGTCCACATTGCCCGTGACCCGCTCGCCGGGGATGGTAAGCTCGCCGCTCTCCGCGTCGTACTTATAGTCGGTGTCCGCCAGCTCTTCGCCACCCACCGTTACGGTAATGCTGTCAGGCAGGGCATAGCCCCGGGCGGCGGAAATGGTGGCGGTGAAGTCTGCAAAGTGGGTGGCGGTCTGGGGCGCGCCGGGAGCGGTAACACCGTTAGTCAGATGATAGACCGCAGTATAGGTCCTGGGAACTGCCGCGCCGGAGATGGTGATGTTGCAGATAACGCCGTTACGGAAGGTCACCACCATGGCGTTGGGGTCGCTTGCATCGGTACGGTAGGTAAAATCGGTGAAGGCTGCACCGGTATCGGTGTTGGTGACAGTGATCCGCACCGGCATGGCGTAACCCTCGTCAGGGGTGAGGGTGATGGTGAATTCCTCGCCATGGGTGGCGGTGTGGTTTTCCTCTGCACCCAGGCTGCAGGTGATGTGGGTAAGGTCGTGTTCAATGACGTAGGTCTTGCGCCTAAACACCGCCGAAATGGTCACGTCGGTGATGCCGTTCGGCATGGTAAAGGTGTAAAGCCCCTCGGTCGATGTGGCATCAGCCACGATCTCACTGCCATCATCCGCCGTAGCCTTTAAAGAATCAGGTTCCAGCTCATACCCCGTTTCCGGCGTCACAGTCAAACGGACCGCGTCTCCCGCGGGGATCTGGGTGCGGCCTACGGTGACCCGACCACCCTCGAAGGTCTGGGGGTTATTGACCACAACATTCGCTGCCCCCCGCACGGCAATGGTGACGGTGCGGTGGGGGCCGGCCTCGTGGATGTCTGTCTCCGCCCGGCGGATGATGTATGTTCCCACCCCCAGATTCTCGATCCGGGCGTTGCCAAAGGTGCCCGTCACGCCGGAGTCGTCTCCCTCCGGGGAGAAGGGCGTCCATCTCGTCTCGTCCACGGGATCGGTGGCGTTGGCTACTTTCTGATATTCATAGGCGCGGCCCAGGAACAACCCGGTGATGGCGCCGTCCTCAACTTCCTCGTCAGAGGCGTTTTCAAAAGTAGGAACCGCCTGGAGCGCAGGGCCGACGGCCTTTTTCACCGCGGCGGTGACAGCCGTGGCTTCGCCTTCATGGTATTGCCCCTTGGGGGTGACGGTGACGGCGATAAACTTGCCCACATATTCCTTGTCCATGGGAACGGTAAACTGATCCGTGTCCGCGCCGGAGATGACCGTGCCCTCGCCATCCTCAGTGTCGCTGACCGACCATGTGTAGTTCAACCCCGCCTGCTTAAACTCCGACACAATGTTGTTAACGTTGGCGGTAAGCATAGAGCCCAAACGGACCTCGCCGTCTCCATCGGCATCGATGGCTACACTGCCCTCAATGGTACGCTTGACGGTAACCGAGCAGGTGGCGGAGATATCACCGGCCTGATTGCTCACGGTAATGGTAACCATACCGGGCGCAACGGCGGTGACCACGCCATCGCTGACCGTGGCTACAGCGGCGTTGTCAGATTCCCACACCAGCAGTTCAGGGGAATCTACAGGGGTCACCTGGGGCCGCAGGGTAACGGTATGGTCGGGATCGTTCTCATTGACGTAGATGGTGTGGGTCTCGCCCTCCCCAAAGGCCAGGGCTGTAATGGGCTTCGCGTCCAAATTCTCCAGCAGGGGGATGATAGTGGACAGCTTCACATCCGTCCAGTTTCCGTCCGCGTCCGTAACCGACGTGCCAACAGCGGTAGTACGCAGAGCCAGCTTTCTTGCAGTGTCCAAATTTACGGTAAAAGCCTCCGGAGCCGCCGCGTCCTTTGTGGAGGATAACAGCATCGCTTCCTCACCGTCCAGAATCACACGGAACTGCAGCTCAGGAGTGTTGGCCGAGCTACGCTGTGCATAGCTGACGCCCACCCGGCCGGACAGGGTGTCAAAGCCCGTGTCAGACAGGTCATACTCCACAACAGTGTTGGCACGAACACCCAGGCCCTTATGGGAATCAGAGATGATCTCGCTGCCGTTTTCCCCAATCAAGGACAGCGCGTTGTAGCCCCAGGCCCGGTCCCGGATCGGGGTGTTGCCCACGATAGCAGACCAGCCCAGGTCGGAGAGATAAGCCGACTCCCGCACCTCCACATGTACGGTGTAGGTGGCCGTATTCCTCCCATCAGGAGAGGTGACGGTCACAGCGACCTTGTTGTAGAGCTTACCATCCTGCGTATAGAGCTTTCCACCGGCCGCGGTCTCGTTTTCGCTCTTAAAGAAGCGGCAGACCGCGCCGTTCAAGGCTCCGGTCCCATCCCCTGCGTCAGCGACGGCTTCAAAGGAGAGCCCCGCGCCTGTCTGGGCGGCGACGGCGGTCAACCCGGCGGTACGGTTTCCGTAGTTCACGGCGTAGTACTCGGTCACGGCGGGGTCAAAGGCGGGATAGAGCTTCATCGACCCCAGAGACAGGGCGCGCAGCTGAGCGTTGGCGTCGTTTTCCTTCACCAGCGCGAGCGAATAGTCCTTGGTGGTGACCGTGTCCTCCGCCGCAACGTGTAGCTTTACAAGAGTCACGTCCTGCGCCAGGGCGATCTTCACGTTTCCTTCCTCGTCCTTGGCCACCGGGTAGCTGTTGACCAGTACGTTGCACTTGGCCTTGTCGCTGACCGTCGCGCGCAGGTCCGCGGTGTTCCCGCTCACGGTCAAGACCCCCAGGTTCGTGTCCGTGCCGCTGACGGCCACGCTCTGTCCGCCCACGGACAGGGAGGTCAGCGTTGCCGCGTCCGAACGGTGCGCCGCCTCGCCCACCGCGTAGATCCGGATGCGCTGGGCGGTGGGGTATGAGTTGCCGCCCTGAACCGGCCCCACCGCCACCAAACGCATATGGGTGGCGGCGACAGGCTCATCCAGCGTAATGGTTTGCGTAGCCGTGGTGTTTTGCAAATTACCGCTCTTCACGGTTGTAAAATCAGCGTCGGCCGGCTGGGCAGTGGGATCGCCCAGGCAGGCAAACTGCAACTCATAGGCGTTGATAATGCAGCCATTGCTGCTGCGAGGCTGATAACTCACCGCTACGATCTCCCGCTCCTCGTCAAAGCCAGTCTGGATCCAGATGGGCTTTTCTTCAGAGGGATTCTGTCCGTTGATATTCTCGTCTGTGGCAGTGCCGTAGTTCCCGTGCCACCAATGAACAGCGTTGTCAAAGGCCCAGGCGGGGCCGCCGTCAGCGCCGGAGGCAGATTCCATCCAGGAGTTAGCCTTGGCGTTCTTCGCCAGGACAGCGGCATTTAGTTCCTCCGTGGGAATCTCCGTCTCCAATTGATGCTTGTAAAGGGCGTCGATGTCCGCCAGAGTGAACTTGGCCCGGCGGATCCAGCAGCGGTCCATCGTGACGTTAGATTGTGTTTGCGAAAAATCCTGGTCCCAGTGGCCGTAGGTGTCCAGCACGAAGGTACCGTCGGGGTAGACCGCCATACCTGTATAGCCCGTGTCGCCGGATTTTGTGCTGGGTGCCCAGTCATAGTCCAGACGGATACGGTACTGACCCTCGTTGCGCTCCATCAGATCCTCATAGGTGCCCACCCAGGCCATCCACTCACCGCACGTCCAATTGCCGAAACCGCCGTTGGCGGTCACGCTTTCGCAGATCATCTCCCGGAAGGTAATGACCAGCCGTCCGCTGACGGGGTCGTAGAGCGCCTTGTGCCGCTCGCCATACAGCGCGCCCTGCATCTCCACCGGCTTGCTCCAGGTCTCTCCCTCGTCATCCGACCAGAACATCACCGACATGCAGTTGTGGGCCTGAGTGCGGGCCAGAGCCATGATCCGGTTGCCGTCAGGGGAGCGGAACATTCCCACCTCGCAGATCTGCTTGGCCTTTTCCACAGAATCGTATTCTTGCAGATAACGTTCCGGCGCGGACCATTGCATATTGCCCTGCTCGTCAAAGGTCAGATAAGTCTTGTAGTTGTTGTAGCCCAAGTCGTGGCAAACACCCATCCACTTGTCGATGAAATTACCGTTTTGATCCTTGAGCTGCACAAGGCTCGCCATTGCCACGACAGAGTATAAGCCGGAATCCCGCTGATACTGCGTGTACTCGCTCCAGTGGATGCCGTCATCACTGATAGAGACGTCCCAACCGCCAGAAGCGCTGGCGCCTACATTGTGGTGCCATTGGGGCCGTCCCGCAATCAGAACATACTTCACACTGCCGTCGGTAAAGTTGAGGCGGTACATGGTGGGAGTCTCCAGAGAGTTTTCCCAGCTCGCCGGGGTGTCTTTAATCTGTTCCCAGCTCTCTCCCCGGTTGTCGCTCTTCATTAGGAGCAGCGGCCCGCAGCCGTGCCCCTGAGGAAATGCGGTGACAAGTGTACCGTCGGTGAGGGTGATCGTATCGGGCTGGCCATAATACTGCTTGGAGGCGTCCAGAATAGGGCCGTACACATCCCCCTGGTACTGCTCGGGCAGGTTCACCAGCGGCACGTCCTGGGGCTGGAGGTTCAGCTTCTTGGTATCTCCGGTGGCAAGCCGCTCCTCATACTCCGCCGTAAGGGTGACGATTCCCTGCCGCAACGCTTTCATATCGTTGGCCAAGGCGGTTTTGCCCGCGTCAGTGAGATAATAGCCCGAAGAATCATAGGTGGGTCTGACCGTGGCCGCCAGAGTGGCCACCGCGCTCTCCATGGCGGGGCAGTTTCCCTTGATAATCATGAGCTTGTTCACGTCCCGCACGCCTTGGGCCATCTTCTCCAAACGGAGGCTGGAGTGAATGACAGGATTCTGGGCCGTCTTCTCATCGGGGAAGATGAGGAAGCAGTCCCCGGCCTCAAACTTGGCGTGGGAGGTGTCCCGCAAGGGATCGGCTACCCAGGAATCATAGGCCCAGCGCAAAAAGCCCGTTCCGCCTACGGAGTAGGAGTAGAGCATGGTCCAATAACTCTCGCCGGGGGCGCTGAGGGAAAAATTTCCGGGCTTGTGACCGGTGCAGGAGTAAACGGTGGTGCGCAGCCCCGTCTCCTTCCGCGCGGCCAACATACTGTCAAAGTTGCTGCGACTACCTTTAATCGCCATGGATCCTACGTTCAGATCATCGATGCGAATGGCGAGAGCTTGATGGCTGGCGTCCATGGAGTCCATGGCTCCCGCTTTTTTGAAGGACTTGCCGTCGGTCCCCTTTACGCTCTCAATCAGGGTCAGCGCCGCGTCGTCGATCCCCCGCTCGTCGATGCCGATGTAGGTCCGTTCCTTCCAGCCGTTGGCCTCCATATGGGCCATCAGATCGGTGAGGAAGGCCGTCCAGCCCTCGTTCCAGGCGGCGGTGTCGCTCTTGCTGATGACCTGCTGGGCCCCGCTGTTGTCCAGATAGCGGATCTCGTTGGTCCATGGAGCCGTGCTGTAGCACACGATCTTGTCTCCAATACCGATCTCATCGATGTTAAAACGGATCCAAGCGTCGAAGTCGGTGTAGTCAAAGACCCACTTCCCCGCCGCGTTTTTGCTCCACGCCACCATGCTGGGGATATGGACCTCATTTTGGCTGTAAGTCTGCCGCGCCCATGCGTCCTCGGCAATGGTGGTGGTAATAGCGTGACCGCCGATGTCCCTGTACTTCTCCATAATAGGGGTCAAAATGGCAAAATGCGCCTCGGAGAAAGGCGTAACATCGTAGTATTCTGCCGAGGCATAAGGATTCTGCCACAGCTCGATGTCAAAGCCGTCCTTAAATTCCGTAGCATTAGGAAGGACGGGGGAAGCTACGTTAAGGGTGTACGTAAAGGTGAGCTTTTGGGCGTCGGTCAGGCCGCTCGCCGTCACGGTAACTTCACCCTGATATGTACCTGGCTCGGCGTCCTTGGGAACGTTGACCGTGACCCAAAGGCCCTGCACCTTCCCCGCCTCCATGTTCACAGGTGCGTCGCCCATGAGCACCTCGGCAGCGTCCTTGCGGCTGCCCTCCGGCACGGCCACACCGTGGGAGTCTCCCCAGCCGTTCATCCCAGTATACGCCTGCACTACTTTTATAAAGGAAAGATCTACGTTTTCAGCGGCAATGGTGTTGCCGTTGCCGTCGGAGAATGCCCCAGCGGTGGCAACGACGCCTGTCTGAGCGGTTTTCCCCGTTGCCAGGAATATCTGGGATATGGCGGCATCGTTGCGCCACGCGTTCAGGGTCGCGCTCTTGGCATCCGCGGCCAAAGCAGCGCTAAAATTTGCCTGGACATACTGAAGGTCGTCGTCCACAATGGCGCCGTACAGCGGCTCGGTGAGATCTTCAAGGTCAGGCGGCGCGTCAGGGTCCACCACGGCGGCAGCGATGGTGAACATCCCGCTCTCTCCAGTGCTTACCACGGCAAACTTGGTGGGAGTGGTAGTAAGGTTTATCTGGTTGTAGCTACCCACCGTGACGGAGCCGATGTCCAGATACTTGCTGTTATCCACGCTCTGGATGGTGTACCAGCCGCTTTCATCCACAGTCAGCCGGAACATATGGTTGGTCTTGTGTTCCAGGCAGCCGTTGGTAAGGGTGTAGGGATCCCCGGGCACGGCATCCTCCCCGCAGGAATCCGTAGCTGCCGCTTGGGCATACATCTTCCTGTATTTGTTAGTGGAGCCGACCGGCTCCGTGTCCCCGATGATATAGATACCACCGCTCTCAATTTCGGTAGCCGCACTGCCCGAAACAGCGTCTTGGTCCACTAGCTTATAGAGCTTGAGCGCATGGGACTCCGTACCCACGCCCCACTTGCCGTGGTTGCTGACATAGACCCACATGTTGCCCGTGGGCAGAGCGGGTCCGTTTTCCCCTGCGGCCAGCACAGTGACAGGCAGCAAGCCAAACATCAAAATTGTTGCCAACAGCAGTGCCATACAGCGTTTGGTGGTGTGTTTCATCGAAATCATCCCTCCGTTTTGCAAGCTTCGCCCAAAGGAATCGTTTGTTTGGCAAGGCCAAACAAGCAAAAGGCCTGCCTTTTGCTCCTTTCTCTAGGCAATATATACGAAAGGATTATATTATTTAACTTTAAAAATGTCAATACCGCCCATATGAATGTTAAAGTTTGTTCTCATCTATACCGATAAGATCATACCTCCACTGATCCGCACGGTTGAAATGTGTAAGTCACATCATTAGCTCCAAAAGGCCTCGATTCCACAGGGAATCTATGCCTTTTGTTTGCATTTTGTGTTTCTTTTAATGTGCAAAAATTTTTACTCCCCGCTGGCGCCGTAGTTGGCCAGGACGCGGGCAGAGGGGTCGTTGACGTCGCAGCCCTCCCACTCCTTGTTGGGCATCCAGAAGTCCACCACCATTTGGCTCTGGCCGGGGTAGTACCGCTCAAAAATCTCCCGGTAGAGCAAGGACTCCTTGGTGAAGGGCCTGGCGTGGCCGTACTTTTTGCAGGCGGCCTTAAACTCCTCGTCGGTGTATTGCCTCTCGGCGTATTCCTTCAGGTAGTCCACCATGGAGTGGCCCACCGCGTCGGAGAAGGCGGCCTTTTCCCGCCACAAAACTTCCTCAGGCAGATATCCGCCCTCTTCAAATGCCTTGCGCAGAAGATATTTCCCCTTGCCATAGGTGTTCAGCTTTTTGGCCGGGTCGATGGATATGACATACTCCACAAAGTCCAGATCACCGAAGGGCACCCGGGCCTCCAGGGAGTTCACCGAGATGCACCGGTCCGCCCGGAGCACGTCATACATGTGAAGCTCAGAGACCCGCTTCTCCGCCTCTGCCTGAAAGGCCTGGGCAGAGGGGGCAAAGTCGGTGTATTTATAGCCGAACAGCTCGTCGGAAATTTCGCCGGTGAGGAGCACCCGGATATCCGTTCTCTCATGGATGGCCTTGCACACCAGGTACATCCCGATGGAGGCCCGGATGGTGGTGATGTCGTAGGTGCCCAGCAGCGCTACCACCGGCTCCAGAGCGGCAATGACATCCGCCGGGGTCATGTAGACCTCAGTGTGGTCGCTGCCGATGTAGTCCGCCGCCTGGCGGGCGTATTTCAGGTCGATGGCGTCCTCGCTCATGCCGATGGCAAAGGTGCGGATGGGCGTTTTACTCTTGCGCTGGGCGATGGCGCACACCAGAGAGGAATCCAGCCCGCCGGACAGCAGGAAGCCCACCTTAGCGTCTGCCACCAGCCGCTTCTCCACTCCGGCGATGAGCTTTTGGCGCAGGTTGCCGCAGAGGCTGTCCAGCTCGCCGTCAATGACCCGGCAGGGATGGGCCACGTCCCGGTAACAGACAAATTGGCCGTCCTTGTAATAATGCCCAGGCGGGAAGGGTACGATCTCAGCGACCAGGCCCACCAGACTCTTGGGCTCGCTGGCGAAGACGATAACTCCCTTGGGGTCATAGCCATAGTAGAGCGGGCGGATGCCAATCGGGTCCCGGGCGGCAATGAACCGTCCCGTCTGCCCATCGTAGAGAACGCAGGCGAACTCGGCGTCCAGCATGGCAAACATGTCCACTCCGTACTCCCGGTACAGGGGCAGCAGGATCTCGCAATCCGAGCCGCTTTGGAAGGTATAGCCCTTGGCCGCCAGAGCTGTCCTCAGCCACCCAAAGCCGTATATCTCGCCGTTGCAGACGCAGCAGCTACCGTCCAGAGAGAAGGGCTGCATCCCCTCGGGGTGGAGGCCCATAATGGCCAGCCGGTGAAAGCCCAACAGGCCCTCTCCCGCGGAGGCAAACCGGGTGTCGTCCGGCCCCCGGGACTTGGTCTGCCAAAAGGCCGTTTCCACACAGGTAAGGTCGGGCGCCGGACCGCAGTAACCGATGATAGAACACATAGCAAACGCCTCTTTTCCGCGTCGTCCGCGCTGAAATTGCCCTCAGTATAGTCTCTCCTACCCAAAAAGTCAAGAAAATTCTGCAAGTCACTTTTTGTTTTGTTGCATTTTTCGGCGTAGCGCCCCGATGCAGCCTGTTGTTTATGCAACTTTTCATCTAACATCTTTCAAATTTATCTTTTGGCTTGTTTGCGCCCAGGCAGCAGAGCGGGCGGGTCAAGCCCCTCCCGGAACGTGGGGCGGTGGACGGCGGACCGTCCAGGAGGACGGTCCCTACAATAAAAACGAGAGGTTTCGGTAGAATGTGTAGGGACCGCCGTCCTCGGCGGTCCGCAACAAAAGGGCCTCGGCTTACCGCCGAGGCCCTTTGATACGTTGTGCGCAGATCGTTTAATTATTTCAACAAGGCAATGAACCGGTCGAGCATGACGGCCACTTCCGCGCGGGTGACTTCCGCTGTGGGATCAAGGGTATCGTTGCCCTTGCCCTTGAGGATGCCATTCTGGACGCACCAGGCTACGCCGTCCACTGCCCAGGTCCCGGTGGTATCGCCGTCCACGAACTGGTCGAGGGCTTTTGCGTCCGCCTTGGTATCCAGGCCCACCAGCTTGGCGTAGCGCGCCATCATCACAGCCAGCTGCTCCCGGGTGATGATATCATCGGGAGCAAAGATATCAGCGGTGTACCCGGTGACTACCTTGGCCTTGGCGGCCCAGGCCA
>ERZ779623.628-NODE-628-length-12464-cov-4.658957_pt1 | contig 12464 bp, 6 predicted proteins | sample MGYA00514189_ERZ779623 | MGnify/ENA primary metagenome ERZ779623 (study PRJEB29562, sample SAMEA4376712) | mouse gut metagenome | isolation source: Cecum | study: EMG produced TPA metagenomics assembly of the A DSS colitis mouse model was used to assess the... | reverse complement strand
ATAATACAAGCAAGTTTACATTTGAGACGCTTTTGGCTGATCCGGATAATATAGAAACGAATTTTAAAGACTATTTAGCTGGTTTCTCTGCAAATGCGCAGGATGTTCTTTCAAAGTTTGACTTTGATAATATTATTAAAAGAATGGTGGAGAGCAATACACTGTATCTGATTATTAAGGAATTTAATTCTGAAAAAGGGTATTTAGGCGCTGACAAAATTAGTGCCGTGGATTGCGGTTATATTTTTGAAGATTTAGTGCGCCGTTTTTCAGAGTCATTTGGGGAGGAAGCTGGAGCGCATTTTACCAGCAGGGATATTATTTACCTTATGACGGATTTGCTGCTTGCGGATGCCAATTTAGACGCCGGCGGAATGACTGTTTATGATATGACAATGGGAACATCTCAGATGCTTTCCTGTATGGAAGAGAGAATCCATGATTTGAACAGCGATATAGAAGTTACTTGTTTTGGGCAGGAGTTTAATCCGTCTACTTATGCGATAGCAAAAGCGGATATGATGATTCGTGGCGGAGATCCGGATAATATGCGATTCGGCGATACTTTGTCAGACGATCAGTTTGAAGGTTTTACATTTGATTACTGTATTTCCAATCCACCTTTTGGGATTGACTGGAAACGGGAACAGAAAAAGGTGGAAGAAGAAGCTGCAAGAGGAGAACAGGGCAGATTTGCGCCGGGACTTCCTAAAATCAGTGACGGACAGCAGTTGTTTGTGTTAAATGGGCTTTCCAAACTTGCACCGAATGGGAAAATGGCAATTATACAAAATGGATCTCCGCTATTTTCAGGGGATGCTGGCAGCGGTCCGTCGGAAATCAGAAAATATATTTTGGAAAATGACTGGCTGGATTGTATCGTGCAGCTTTCTACGGATATGTTTATGAATACGGGTATCAGTACATACATTTGGATTTGCTCCAAGAATAAACCGACATATAGGGAAGGGAAAGTACAGCTTATAGATGCCTCGCATTGTTATGAGGCAAGGAGAAAGAGCATTGGAACGAAAAGAAACGATATTACGGATCAGTGTCGGGAACTGATTGTAAAGGCTTATGGTTCTTTTGAAAACTGTGCTGTGTATGGAGATAAGAGTGGCATCTATTGTGAGAGTAAAATATTTGAGACGGTAGAGTTTGGATATAACAAAATTGTGGTGGAAAGACCTTTGCGAGATGAAAATGGAGAAATCGTCCTGAAAAAAGGGAAAGCTGTTGCGGATGTAAGTCTGCGTGATACAGAGAATGTACCGTTGGTGCAGGATATTGATAGATATTTTGAGAGAGAAGTTCTACCATATGCAGAGGACGCATGGATTGATAAGAAAAAGACGAAGGTGGGTTATGAAATACCTATGACGAGATATTTCTATGAGTATCAGGCACCGGAAAAAGTGGAGGATATTGTGGCGCGGATTCATGTGTTGGAAGCTGATATTTCTGCTTCTTTGGAGAAGTTGTTTACGGAGGAGAAATAGGTATGGCTAGAGAGATGAAGGATAGCGGGATTAAATGGATTGGGGAAATACCGAGAGAATGGGAAATAAGAAATATAAGGAATCTGTTTTCCTTTGGAAAAGGATTAAACATAACAAAAGAAAACTTAAAGGAACAAGGGGTTGCTGTTATTAGTTATGGTCAAATTCATTCTAAATTGAATCCATTTTATAAAATATCTGATGACTTAATAAGGTTTGTTGATGAATCTTATTTGAAAACTGGTACTCTATCTTTGGTGAATCAGGGAGATTTTATTTTTGCAGATACATCAGAAGATGTACAAGGATGCGGCAATTTTATATATGTTGATAGGCAACAAGCTCTGTTTGCTGGTTATCATACGATTATTCTTCGGTCATTGGCACTGAAGGATAATAAATTTTTTGCATTTCTTTTTATGTCAGATTGTTGGCGAAAACAGATTAGGGAATGTGTTAATGGTGTGAAATTATTTAGCATATCCCAAAAACTAATAAAAAAGACAAGTATATTACTTCCACCTGAAGATGAAAAAGTTAGAATTGTGAATTACCTAGAGGAACATTGTGCTACAATTGATAATGTGCTTGAAAAAACTCGTGCAAGTATTGAGGAATACAAAAAGCTAAAGCAAGCTGTTATTACAAAGGCTGTTACAAAAGGAATAATAGGTAACAGGGAAATGAAGGATAGCGGTGTTGAGTGGATTGGGAGCATACCTATTGGGTGGAAACTTATTCCGTTTCGCCATGTACTTAAGGAACGCCAAGAAAAAAATAGTCCTATAAAATCAGAGGAGCGATTGTCTTTATCTATTGATTTGGGAGTGACGCTTTATGCGGAGAAAACCACAAATTTGGATAGATTTAAAGATGATTTTGAACAGTATAAATTAGCCTATGAGGGCGATTTGGTAATGAATAGTATGAATATGATTGTAGGTGCAACAGGGGTATCTGATTATTTTGGATGTGTAAGTCCGGTATACTATACTTTTTATGATGAATTAGAAGATCATGTGACAGCAAAATATTGTGAGTATATATTTAGAAGTAAAACTATGTTGAGAGTGTTATATAGTTTGGGAAAGGGTATATATGCGATTGTTCGGGGAGATGACCGGGTAAATACTTGTAGACTAAAGGTGTCGAAGGAAGATTTAAAAAGTATTATAATACCGGTTCCACCAGTGGAAGAGCAGAGGGAGATAGTGAATTATCTTAAGAAAAAGTGTTTAGCAATAGATGAACTTATTGCAAAGAAAGAACAATACCTCTCCGAGATAGAGAATTACAAAAAATCTTTAATCTACGAATATGTGACAGGGAAAAAAGTAGTGCCACAGAATTGCTAAACATAAAAGAAATTGCCGAAACAGTGTTTAGGCAATTGGATAAAAAGGAGATAAAAATACATGAACGATAAAAAATATCAGGTGTTTATCAGTTCAACATATACTGACCTAGCCGAAGAACGTAAAAAGATTCTTGATGTTCTTTTTATGGCAGATTGTATTCCGGCAGGAATGGAAGCATTTGTGGCGGCAGATACAGAGCAATTTGAAGTAATAAAAAAAGTCATAGATTTATGTGATTACTATGTGGTGATAATTGGAAAGCGTTATGGTTCAGTTCATCCGGATACTGGAAAGAGTTATACTGAAATGGAATATGATTATGCAATAGAGCAGGGGATTCCGGTTTTGGTATTTGCTATTGATGACAATGTGAAGCTTGCATCAGATAAAACAGAAGCGGATGAGGATAAGAAAGATAAATTAAAGAAGTTTCGCACAAAAGCAATGACGAATAGATTAGCAAGTATATGGGCTTCAACAGAGGACTTAACCGGTAAATTGGCAATTTCAATTATGAAGGCAAAAACGGAAATAAAACGTCCGGGGTGGCAGAGGGCAGTTGATTTTGATGAGGCGTCTCTCCGACGGGAAATTATGACATTGAAAAGTGAAAATGAACAATTAGCAAATGATTTAAAGGCTGCAAGAGAAGAGATTTCTTCTTTAACGGAGCAAAATAATATTGCGTTTGAGAATCAAGAGATAAAAATAGAATATCATTATTATGAAGACCATAGAACACGATATGGAAGCGTTACGACGGATTTGAAGGAAATTTTTAAAGTAATTGCTACGGAAATGATGGATGTGTCAATCACTGAAAATAGTATTGAAGAGACAATAAAAACAAAATTTTATTCGGGTGATTATTCGGTGTATTTGAATGATAGCCAATTTGTTAAAAAAATATTGAATCAGTTTCGGGCATTAAATTTGATAAAGTCCTCATGGAGTAAAGATAATAAAAAATTGTTTTGGGGGCTAACATCCAAAGGATGTAAAGTAAGAGATGATTTAATTTTAATTAGGAATTAAAAGGGAGACTTAAATGGAAAACAAATTGATTTTGCCGGAAAATTATAAACAAACATATGACAAGATTGTGAAAATGATTGAAACTGCAAAACATAAAGTATTTGAGACGGCTAATTTTCAGACCATATATTTGTTTTGGCATATAGGACAAGAACTCAAGGATAATATTTTGAATGGACAGAAGGCAGAATATGGAAAATCAATTGTGAAAAATATGAGTAAAGATTTAGAGTTTCAATATGGGCGTTCTTATGAAAAGAGTTCTGTTTTCCGCATGATACAATTTTATGAGGAATTTCCAGATTTTGAAAAAGTTGCTACACTGTCGCAACAATTGACATGGTCTCATTTTAAGGAGTTGTTGCCTGTTAATGACGAACTGAAAAGAGATTTTTACGCTGTTTTATGTAAAAATGAAAAATGGAGTGTAAGAGTATTAAGAGAACGAAAAAAATCAATGTTATATGAAAGAACTGCGATTTCCAAGCGCCCTGAAGAAACAATCAGGAATGATATTCAACTTTTGGAAGAAAAAGATATGATGACGGTAGATATGTTTTATAGAGACCCTTGCATATTAGATTTCTTAGGATTGCAGGATACTTATAGTGAAAAAGACTTAGAAAACGCAATTTTAGCAGAATTGGAAAAATTTATTTTAGAGATGGGAACGGATTTTGCGTTTATGGCGCGGCAGAAAAAGGTTACTATAGATGGAAAAGATTACAAAATAGACTTGTTGTTCTTTCACAGAAAATTGAAAAGACTTGTTGTAGTGGAATTGAAAATTGGAGAATTTGAACCGGAATATAAGGCGCAAGTAGAACTTTATCTGCGATGGCTTAATAAATATGAACGGATGGAAAACGAAGAAGCACCAATTGCACTAATATTATGTGCAGAGAAGTCAGATGAAGTAATTGAATTACTTGAATTGGATAAGGGAGACATTAGGGTAGCTCAATACTTGACAGCTATGCCGTCAAAGGAAGAACTGGAAGAAAAGCTGCGTTTGGCAATTCAAAGAGCAAAAATACAATTAGAGCAGCGAAAAGAGTAAAAGTCGCTACATGTAGCAATTTTTATGAGAGAGCGATTTGCGGAGGAAAATCATGAGCATAACAGTTACCACAGAAAAGCAGTTCGAATCGGATGTTGAGGCTTTTCTCATATCAGATGAAGGAGGATATACACGGGGAAATGGAACATACAATCCGAAGTTGGGATTATATCCGGATAAATTGGTTTCTTTTATTCAATGTACCCAGCCGAGGGAGTGGGCAACGTTTGAACGGCAGAATGACATAGACCCTGTGCGCAAATTCTGTGTTGCTTTTAACAATGCCTGTGATATGGACGGAGTGCTGCATGTTTTACGAAACGGATTCAAACATAGAGGAACTACTTTTAAAGTCTGCTATTTTAAACCCGAATCTGCATTGAACGATACAGCAGGGATTCAGTATGCGGAAAATGAAGTGGAATGCTATAGACAATGGTATTATTCTGCGGATACGAAAAAGTCGGTGGATATGGTTCTTGTAGCGAATGGTATTCCGGTGTTTGCTTTTGAACTAAAAAACCAGTACACAGGGCAGAATGTAGATCATGCTAAAACGCAATGGATGTATGACAGAGATCCACGAGAAATATGTTTTCAATTTAATAAAAGAATATTGGCGTATTTTTGTGTAGACCATACAGAAGTCTGATGACAACGAGACTGGCAGGAAAAGACACTTATTTTTTACCCTTCAATCAAGGCTCTAATGGAGCCGGTTCGGACGGTGGTGCGGGCAATCCGCCTAATCCGAACGGGTATCCTACAGCATATCTTTGGGAAAATGTATTTCAGAAAGACAGTATGTTGGATATTATCCAAAAGTTTATTAATTTGCAGAAAAAGAGGACATTGATATTTCCGCGCTATCATCAGTTAGATGTTGTTCGGAAACTGATTGCAGATGTACGGATAAACGGAGCAGGAAAGAATTACCTGATTCAGCATAGCGCAGGTTCTGGCAAATCTAATTCGATTGCGTGGACAGCATATCGCCTTGCATCGCTTTTCAATGAAAACAATAAGCCGGTATTTTCCAGTGTGATCGTCGTGACGGACCGCACTGTTTTAGACGCGCAGCTTCAGGAGACAATTTCGGGATTTGACCATAAGTTAGGTGCCATAGAAACCATAGGAGAGGATAAAAATTCTCAGGACTTGAAAAATGCAATTAATGACGGTGTGCGCATTATTGTTACCACTCTACAGAAATTTCCGGTAATTTATACGGAAGTGGATAAAGCAAATGGCAGATGCTTTGCGATTATTGTAGATGAGGCACATTCTTCTCAGACAGGCAGTTCGGCGCTTAAATTAAAGATTGCGCTGGCAGATACGAAAGAAGCCTTGCGGGAGTATGCGGAGCGTGAAGGTTTAGCGGAGGAAGAAGTTGATCCGGAGGACAGGCTTGTAAAAGAAATGATTGCCCAAGGCAAGCATAAGAATTTGTCCTTTTTTGCGTTTACTGCTACACCAAAGGCGACCACGCTGGAAATGTTTGGGCAGGAACAGGAGGATGGCTCTTTTCATCCGTTCCATGTATATAGTATGCGGCAGGCGATTGAGGAGAAGTTTATTCTTGACGTTCTTCAAAATTACATGACCTACAATACCTGTTTTAGAATTGCAAAGACTATGGTAGATAATCCCGATGTTCCGTCCAGTAGGGCGGCAAAGGTCATCCGTAAATATCAAGAGCTGCATCCTTATAATATCAGTCAGAAATCGCAGATTATTGTGGAGACATTCAGAGATACCACAAGGCATAAGATTGATGGCAAAGGAAAGATGATGGTAATCACATCGTCAAGGCTGGCTGCTGTCCGCTATTACCACGAAATCAAACGATACATAGAGGAAAAGAGATATGATGATGTGGATATTCTGGTTGCTTTTTCCGGTGCGATTGATGATAAGGGCGAGGAATATACGGAATCAAAGCTGAATGTACGCAAAGACGGTTCTCATATCTCGGAGAATCAGACGAAAGCGGAGTTCCATGACAATTTTAATGTGCTGATTGTAGCGGAAAAATATCAGACAGGATTTGATGAGCCGCTTTTACATACGATGATCGTGGACAAGAAGTTAAAGAATGTGAAAGCAGTACAGACCTTATCCCGTTTGAACCGCACTTGTGAGGGCAAGACAGATACTTTTGTATTAGATTTTGTAAACAAGGCGGAGGATATCAAGGACGCATTTCAGCCGTTTTATCAGGAAACATTCCTGCAGGAAGAAGTAAACGCAGACTTACTATATCAGACACAGAGGGAACTGCGGGCGTATGGTATTTACTCGGATGAGGATATTAAAACATTTACGGATGAGTATTACAAAAAAGGCAGGCAGGACGATAGGGCAATGGGGCGGATGAGCAGCATTTTACTTCCTGTTTCTAACCGTTATAACAAAAAGACGCAGAATGAGAGATACCAGTTCCGCAGACAGGTTCGTAATCTGATTAAATGGTATAGCTACATATCGCAGATATTGAGAATGTTTGATAAAGAGTTACAGAAAGAGTATGTTTTTTGCTCTTATCTGATTGGTTTATTACCCAAAGACCCTGTGGAGTTGGTTGATCTGGAGGGTAAACTGAAGCTGGAATATTATAAGCTACAAAAAACATTTCAGGGTGAAATTGCTTTGGATGAAGCAAAGACGGTATATGTTCCGGCGAAGCATAAAGGTGTTAAGGGGATGGATGAAAAAACACCTTTGGATGAGGTGATTGCGAAAATTAATGAAAAATTTAAGGGCAATTTTACGGAGGGAGATAAAGTTATTCTGTCATCATTAAAGGATAAACTGCTTTCTGATAAGAAGCTGAAAAAGATGGCGCAGTCTTCTGACCCGCAGATTTTTGTGGAAAGCATTTTCCCGAAAGCGTTTGGTACGGCAGCGCAGGACGGATATATGGAAGCGCAAGAATCGTATCAGAGTTTGTTTGAGGATACGGCTAAGTATAATGCAATAATGAGTGCGTTGGCTGAGGTTGTGTATCGGGAGATGAGAAAGAAGGATATAAAGACTTTGGATGAGACAGGTGCTTATACATATGAGATGCCGCAGAATTTATCTATGGTAGCGGAGCCTACAATACAGTATGGGAAAAACGATAATGAAACATTATAACCTAAATTCCGAATTTTAGTCACTAAATAACACAGAACTTTTGTGAAAATTAGTAAATTCAATCTAGGGTCTATAATTATGGTCACTCAAAATAATTTACGTTACAAACTCACTGCTATAGGCATTCTTTGGTATATTTAGTGACCATTGTTTAGATTTTCGGTTATAAGGGGCAATTAATAAAACATAAGTCATGCGATATGTATGGTTATAATACGAGGGATAGAATGGGCGATAATATAAGTAAATTTGATTTATTAAAGCAAAATATTAAACAGTTCTTTGTTGAAGTAAAATCTCGAAAAGAATCGAAGAAAGATTATAGGTTAGATAAGTTGACTAGAAATATCCCCGTGGATAATAGTTCTGGATATGAAGATTTTGCACCAGCGTCAAAAATAGAAAATGGGGAAGAATATATAAAGGTTTTGCATTGGGCACTAAAAAATGAGGATGTGAAAAATATAGCTTTAGCGGGGCCATATGGCTCAGGGAAAAGCAGCGTTATCCAATCTTATTTAAAAGAGCATCCAAGTACTAATGCGTTGAATATCTCATTGGCAACTTTTGACTGGGAGAAAAAAGATTATGATGAATTTAAGAATGAGATTGAATTAGGTATATTAAAACAATTGTTTTATAAAGTTGATTCGCATCAAATACCACAGAGTAGATATCGAAAGATTCATAAACAATATTACAGGCGTTTTTTGTGCGGGATAACAGTAATTGCTTTTTTATCTTTATTAGTATTTGGATTTTTCTTTCCAGAAACTTTTCATAACTGTATTGACAGAATTGCTCAATGTGGAAATTATTATCATTTATCCGAAGAAGAATCGTATATTATTGCAAGTATATTTGGCTTTTGTGGTATATTTGCAATTTCATATGTATGTAAATGGATAGTAACACATTTAAGAGTAAAAGAGGTAAATATAGCTGATAAGGCAACTCTTTCTGATGAACATGAGGAAGATTCTATATTCAACAGAAACATGGATGAAATTATGTATTTTTTTGAGGAAACGACTTATGATACGGTTTTTATAGAAGATTTAGATCGTTTTGATAGTTCTGAAATATTTGTCAAGTTGCGTGAATTGAATACCATTCTTAATAACTATGATTTGATTAAAAGGCGTATTGTTTTTGTATATGCAATTAAAGATGATATGTTTAAGGATGATGAGAGAACGAAATTCTTTGATTTTATTATACCGGTCATTCCGATAATAAATTCAACGAACTCAGGTGAAATTTTAATAGACAAGTTGAAAATAATTATGCAGGAAGACGGAACATATAGAAGCTCTTTGTACGATATTTCTTCAAGTTACATTACGCTTGTTTCTCCGTTTATTGAAGATATGCGAGTGTTGACGAGCATTTGCAATGAATTTTTTGTATATAAGAAAACTTTACAGAATTTACACCTTAAAGATGAAGAAATGTTTTCTATTATGATCTTCAAGAACCTTTTTCCATCGGATTTTGCAGAATTGGAAGCAGAAAGAGGAATTGTAAAAAAGGCGTTTAAAGATAAAAAATATTTTGTGGATAAAAAGATAGAACAGTTGAAAAATCATAATGAAGAACTCTTATCTATTTTGGAGGGGATAGCTCAGGATATCCTTTTGGATTCAAATGAGATAAAAGCTGCATTTATGAACTTTCTTACAGAGTATCAGGGGGCATTTAACTATTGTGATTTGGGTGGTAAACGCTATACTTATACTCAAATTATGCAACCAGATTTTGATATGAATGTGTTTAATAGTAATTCACGAGCACTTATATCTTATTATTATAATACAAATGGCTATGATCAAAGGAGGTCAATTGAAAGTTTAAATATTGAAATTGCACAAAGTAAGAAAAATTATATTCAAAGATTCAATGATCTAAAGAATAGTGAGGAAGATCGAAAAGAAGTAATACGAAAAGAAATCGAGGATAATGAGATTTCTACTATAAATTTGCGAGTATTGTCATTGAAATCAGTATTGGAGAAATATGGAACAGAAGAAGTGTTTTCTGACGAGGTAAAAAAGAATAAGGTGTTAGTGTTCTTGTTAAAGAAAGGGTTTATTAATGAAAACTATGCAGATTATATTAATTACTTCCATCCGAAAAGCATTACAAGTGATGAAATGAATTATATTCGTGGTATTCGTATGGAAGAGGCTGTCGGAGATTTTTCATATAGAATAAAGAATGTTGAGCAAGTATGTGATAGAATTGAGGATTATGAATTTAGACAATTTGAAGCATGGAATTATGATGTGACCGATTATTTAATCACAAAGATGAGTCGTGATGCAAGGTGTATAAGATTGTTTGAGGGACTAGCACAGGGGTCTAACAGAGCAATTGAATTTATTAGGTCTTATATTGAACGAAAACAGCATATTTCTACTTTTATAAGTATTCTTTGCAAATCCTACCCGGCTTTTTGGCACGATATATGCCACAATGAATCATTTTCCGAGGATAGCAAATTTCAATATTTGTCATTATTTTTTTCTTATGCAACTATAGAAGATGTAATATGCATGAATAAAGTCGAAAATAATGACAGTGTAAAAAATTTTATTCTGGAAAGAAAATATGCATTGGCTAAGTTAAAGGCTGTTTGCTCTGAAAAAATGATTTGTATTATTGATCAGCTTGATTTGCAGTTTGCATGTGTGGATATAAATGGTGCAGATCATGCTGTTTTGGATTACATTTTTAAAGAAAGCAAATATGTTATTAATATAGATATGGTTACAAGTCTTTTTGAGTATAAGTATCCAGAAAAGGTGGCGGACTTGAAAAGTGCTAATTATTCAACTATTTGTTCAGTATATGATGAACCGTTAATGAGACGTATATATGACAATTTTGAGAAATATTTAACTGAATTTGTTCTTGGACAAGAAACAAATATTTGCGAGGATATTGACGCAGTAGAAGATATTCTTGAACGTTTATATAAAATCAATTTACAAATATGTGAGGCAGTTCTTGATAAGGAAAGTGTGACTTGGGATAAATTGAGCGATTGTTGTAATTGTGGTGACGATGAAGATGATAAAAAAGCAAGACAAGCCATATGGAATTATGTATTAAAGAATAAGATGACTGTTGTTTCATGGAACAACTTTATGTGTTATTATAATTGTTATCAATTAACAGGTGCCTTGATAGATTGGGTTAATGATGAAATCGATATTTTAATTGGGGATGTTCGTGCGGAATTGATCACAGATGAAGTTATAAAATCTATTATTGTTAATGAGGTGACGCTCGGAACATTTGAAAAAATAATTAAAAAGTTCAGAATTGAGGAATTTAATGATAGTTTACATGAGTTTACTCCTGAAAAGATAAATGTAATGGTAAAAGAGAGGTATATCCCGTTTAGTATTAAGTTACTTGATGAAATGAAAGAAATAACTCCTGAGTTTGTGGGAGAATATATTGTTTATAATAAAGAATGCTTTTTTGAAAATATTGATAGTATTTCATTGGATTTACATACTATAGCACAATTATTATGTACTAATGAACTTGATAACAAGGAAAAACTGAAATTGTTCGGTTTATTTAATGCGGAAGATGTTGATAGGGAAGTGGCATTAGTTATAAGAAACATGGAATTTACAGTGCCTAAATCGTATGTTGAATCTGCTTGGGAAATTTTAGCAGAGAGAGATAGATATCAACTACTTCTAAACCAGTTAGAAGTCTATTCTTTAGATGAGATTTCTGATAAGCTTTCATCATTGGCATGGGTATATCAGAAATTATCGGGTAGGGATAGAAGACATAAGGAATATTTAGATATTGATAGCTTGGGATATAATAAACATCTCTTACAGAAACTAAAGGAAGTGGATTATTTGACAAGCGTAGAGACTGAGACTTTTATACATGAAAAAGAGGAAAGACAAAGATTTGTTGTTTGGGTTAAGAAAAAATAGTAGTGAGTTGTACAGTTAGAATGATTGTGTGAAAAATAATTTCGAAAATGAAAGAACAGGGACTGCTAGAAGCGGTAAGTGGTCATAGTAAAGGGAAATACCGATTTAAGATATAAAATATCCGTGGCTACAAATTGGCTACAAAAATCCTGAAAATACAGAGAAAATTAATATTTTCAGGAAATATGATGACAAAAAAACCCGAAAACAAGCCATTTGTCATCCAAGGTTCTCCCAACCTAATCCGTGAGGGTGGTAGAACTGTTGGTTCTGGTCGTGTGGCTACGATTATTGAGTAATTTAAAATTCATTGAATTTATGGGACTTTCCGAGGTTTCTCGGAAAGTCCTTTTTTCGATGTTTGGTGGGATTGATAAGTCGTGATAACAGAATGATAACAAAA
>ERZ779623.625-NODE-625-length-12490-cov-5.819140_pt1 | contig 12490 bp, 11 predicted proteins | sample MGYA00514189_ERZ779623 | MGnify/ENA primary metagenome ERZ779623 (study PRJEB29562, sample SAMEA4376712) | mouse gut metagenome | isolation source: Cecum | study: EMG produced TPA metagenomics assembly of the A DSS colitis mouse model was used to assess the... | reverse complement strand
GCTGGGTGTGCTCAAGGCTGATTATTGAGTGACTATAATTCGGATTTTGGGATATAAAAATCGGCATCAGTCCTTCTGCAAAAGGAATGATACCGAAATTTTGTAAGTGATTTTACCCAAAAGGCTTTGTAATCACCCTAGACAAGTAGATTATATCATAGCCTTTGGATAAATGCACCTGAAATCTCAATTTTCTGAACAGGTGCAGTACACACCACAGTCTTGTGGTTCAGCTTCAGAGCAATACAACAAATAAGTGATTTTGCATTTCACTCTGAGGATTACTACACTTTAGCAAAGGAGATGATATTTATGCCAGCTTACAAAGATAATAAGACTGGTAAATGGTTCTGCAAGTTCTACTATACGGACTGGCAGGGCAACAACCGGCAGAAGTGGAAACGGGGTTTCGCCACCAAAAAGGAAGCCCTGGCATACGAAAGGGATTTTCTTGAAAGACAGTCCGCTAACCCAGATATGACTTTTCAGAATCTCTACGAACTTTATATAGAAGATATGGATGCAAGGCTCAAGCAGTCAACCATTCTGACCAAGAAGCATATTTACGAAACACATATTCTCCCATTCTTTGGCAGCAAGCCAATCAATGAGATTAAGGCTTCGGATGTACGCAGGTGGCAGAATCAGCTGATGAATTCCCCAAATGGTTATTCCAATACTTATCTAAAAACCATCAACAATCAGCTTACCTGCATCATCAACTACGCAAAACGCTTCTACGATTTAAATACGAATCCCTGTGGTCAGGCTGGAAGCATGGGACAGGCAAAAGCTGAGGAAATGGATTATTGGACCTATGATGAGTATACCGCATTTCGTGAGGGCATCAAAGACAAGCCTCTATCCTATATCTGCTTTCAGGTACTCTACTGGACAGGAATGCGTGAAGGAGAACTGCCGGCGCTTACCGCTGCCGATATTGATCTTGTCAAAAAACAGATTGATATCAACAAAACCTATCAGCGTCTGAATGGAACGGATATCACCACGCCGCCTAAGACAAAGAAAAGCAGGCGGAAAGTTCCAATCCCCGATTTTCTGTGCCAAGAGCTACAAAATTTTATTAATACCAGATATATGCTTGACCCTAACGAAAGACTGTTCCCGGCTACCAAGCACTTTCTCTCCCATGAGATGGAACGGGGCTGTAAGAAAACCGGCATTAAGCGGATACGGATTCATGACATCCGCCACTCACATGCCAGTTTACTTATCAATCAGGGCTGTGATGCACTTATCCTCGCCGACAGACTGGGACACGAAAAGGTATCCACAACACTGAATACTTACTCGCATCTGTTTCCGCACAAACAGCAGGAGCTTGTCAGCAATCTGGAGCAGCTTGCAGCAACGGTCGGTGTTACACCGACACCGGAGCCGCCAACGAGTAATCCGTTACTTGAAACTATGGGAATTTCCTATGATGATGGCACAACTGACGGTTTAGCTACTTCAGATACAGCATGTGCCAATACAGGACTTCCATACGGCCCGGCGCCACTGCCAAAGGAAACAGCACCGGGAAAGGTTATCCCTATGCCCCAAAGAAAAGTAATCTGATCTTCTAGACACTGTTTGGAAAAATTCAAACTTATAATAAAGCGATGCGAAACAGAGTAGTTGCGTTTAGTAGCAAAATAGTAGCAGAGCAAAAAGAAAAGCCCGGGAACGCCCTGTTTATAAGGCTTCCCAGACTTGTAGCTACTATTCGAACTCTTTTTCCTGTCCGTTGTAAGTCATGTTTTACATTGCTTTTCCTTACAAAAACGCATCATTTTGATACGGTTTTATTTCTCGTTTATATGGTTTCAAAGCTGGTGTACCCAAATTGTACCCAAGATGAAATTTTGCCAAAAGTTGTGACACGTCACAACTTTTTAAAGATACGCCACGTTATCGCAATTCGCTACACAGCGTGTAGCAAATTTATATTTGTCTTTGCATATGCTTACCCAATACTGCACAGCATTCAGCAAAGGCAAGTTGCTGATACTGTGCATCTATCTCCTCCGCACTTTTAAGAAAATCATCTAACTTCTTTGCACAGTCGGATACTTTCCATATCTGCTCATTATGATATTGCTGTTGCATTTGTTGCCATTGCGCCTGTATCTGTTGTTGATTAAATATATCATATATTGGATTTTGATTAAACATTCTGACACCTCTTTCATAACAATAATTTTCCGTTTTTATTCTTTTCCTATCATGACCACATCATAACCATTTTGGTCATGATGTGGTCATGAATAATATTTTGGTTTTGTAAGGAGAAGTGAATGTGTTCCTACAGTTTATTAAACTAATAGATATCACAATTATCTCTAAAGTTTTAAAAACTGTTTTTATTATATAATATTGTACAATCTATTTTGAATCAAAAATTCATTGTACTCAAAATACTTTCACTAATTTTCAATATTATGTATCTTCTGTGGAACAAAATCATTTTCCTCTTTCCAAATATCCCCTAAATGTACTGCAGCAGATGAACAAATAAAGAACAAAATGTTCTTACAAGCTTTTAACTTTTCATTTACCAAATAATTTTTGCAATGTTCTGAAAATAATGTATAATCAAACTTTTGGTTCTTTAACATAAATTCAAAAAGGATAAAATCTATGTTTCGTAACATATCAATATACCATTCTGGGTTATTGTAAGCTCTCTCAATAATTGCAATACAACTTTTAGTATAATGTGGTGCTGGAATCTCCATCCTATTCACCAAATTTTTATTATAGTATTCCTTTGGAATTTTCTCAGCTAACATTTCATTTGCATATCTCGTTACACTTTCTATCAATCCATTTATATATGTAGCTTCAGAATCTCCATAGGTCAATTTAGCAGAAATATATTTCTCGCGTAACTCTTGATTCATTCCAAATACGTCCCTGCATATATCAAGCAGAGCATACGCTACAACCGTAGCACCCTCTGCAAAAATCAATTTTTTTCCATCATCACTCCAATTTCCTTGTGACAATTTGTTTAAAATTAACAAAGCAATATTAAGCGTTACATATGGATTATCCGAAATATATTCTTTCTTCAATATTGGTAAATAATGTAACACCTGTGAATCACCTGTTTTTTTGTCTTCCAGTCTTTGCATGAATTTTCCATAATATTGATAATCAGCATATCCTATTTGTTTATTTTCATAATTACTTAGCTCATTTTGAGAAATTACCCTAACCTTACTTTTTCTAGCAAACTCAATTATGTCAGATCCTATCTTAGGTAATGCTATATATTCATCATCTACACCAACATATTCTCCCAAACCTTTAGTCCAAAATATTCTCTCAAATGGTTTCGGCTTAACTTTATTTTTGCAATCACAAATTATAACCTTTTTCTCAAAGGGATATGTATATTTAATTCCCAATACATCTATGTCTGTAATATCCTGATTTATTGTAGATCTTATAGGAATAGATCTTCTAGTAAAATAATTTTGCTCTGTAAAAAGTTGGCAAACATCGTACTCAAATCCTGTACCTTTTCCACTATTATTCGCCATCAGAATATACCTCCTGTTCTAATAGAAGCAATAAACTTTTCCTGTATATTTTTAACTGGTACCGTTCTGTCCGCTTGAATAACTTTTCTTCTTTCTTCTGGAGCTATGTAACCAGTTGGCAAATTGTTAAAAACATCAATTTCATTTACAGAATCATTTACCACCATATTATATTCTAACATTTGCTTAACCAACTTTCCTACCTCAAATTGACGCAACTTCATTTTATACATTCCGTTATATGGTTTCACGGATATAACTCCATCCAGCTCCAATAATTTATAATCTTCTCCAATGGCAGTACATGGTCCAACCCATTCACCTCTAAGTAATTTATTCACAATATTCATCATTTTACTTGACGTATATATTGCTCCTCTAGACGATACAGATTTATATTCGCCATATCTAAGACTGCTCAGCAATAACTTTGCATGATTAAAGACATCTGTTGAAATTTTCCATGTACCAATTCCAGGTCCTATAAGCTGTGGAGTAGTATAAAAAACAGCCTTTCCAAAATCTGAATTCACCGTAATTCCATCAAGCAACCCCACTCCCTCCATCATAGATATAATATTAGGATTAATTTTATCAGTCAAATTGTCTGCCAAAAACCCTTGTGACTGTTTTACCTGTTCCATAACAAAATTAACATCATTCCTTTGGCTATCTGGCAAAGATGCGATAGCCTTAGCTATCTTAGAACCGTCACCAGCAAAAGCATATTCATTGTAATATATATCCGAATTCTCAATACGCTCTTTTTTTATAAGCGAAAATGCTGACTCTAATGCCAATATCTCATTTACATTTTCTTCTGAAATACCCTTTCCGGATGTTAATGCCTGCGTCAACTCTTCCCTTGAAGCAGGAAATTCAAAAGTTGTTTTTAAACTTTCTAAATTTCCCCTTTCAATTTCATCCGGCTCATAATATTCAAAAATATCCGACACGGTCTTTATCGCATCCTCTGTGGTCAGACAATATATTTCCATCTCAGATACATTCCCAAATTTATCCAGCTTAAAATCAACTTGACCAAATTTTTTTAAAATTTCAGCATATGTCTTTACTGCATCTGGTGATATATTTGCAGTTCTCGCAAACACGCTAAGTTTCTTACCAGTAATAATTTCTTGCTTATCCACCAACAGTTTCCCTAGTAAAATTCCAGATTTTCCAGCTCTTTCTGTCACTTCTAAATCATTTAATTCTACGGTGTCAGTTCTCACACCAGTTGTATGTTTTATTGTATTAATTATCCATGACCCTTTTTCTAGATTATCCATAATTTCCTCCTTACTAAACTTTTTCCGTTGTAATTGTTTTTTCCTTAATGTGATAAAGTATATTCCTCTTTTTACAGAACTCAATTACATATTCCGCCTGTTCATTATAAAACTTTTTATGTTGCTTATAAGAAGATACCTCCTTGCAGTAATTAGTTCGCCCAAAGATAATTTTATCCGTAAAAGATATTTCTTCTAATAATTCATCTAACCTCTGATTAATCAAATTCGGTGTTGGATACGGCTCTATGCTTACCCACGTTTTACAACCAGCATCATGCAATGCTTTCATTGCCGCCAATCTCGATTGGTATGATGCCGTATATGGCTCCATCTTTTTTCTATAGTCCTCATCCAAAGAAATCAGTGTAATACCATATTCATTATCACAAGAGTAATTTGCAAGCTCTATCGGAAGTATTCCCTTTGTCAAAACTGTACATTTTATATCTGCTTGATTAAGCATTTGAATCGCAGCTAAACTCATCTGTGCAATCTCATCATATTCATACATAAACGGATCTGTTGTAAAGCATAGCTGAACTGACTCAATTTTATCTTTCAATTTTGGTATTTCTTTTTGAAGAAGCTGTAACGTATTCGATACTAAATAAGGCTGAATCCATTGTTCATATGTTTGAATTTTCCCGAATCGTTTTTTCTGTAAAAAAGCATAACATGGAAATTTACAGCCATGCGCACACCCTAAAACATGATTCATAGTATAATCTCCATACTCTACACCCGTTTCATAGAGCATTGTTTTTCGCTGTATATAACCAGCCACTTTCTTCATGATTGCAGCCTCCTAATTATAACGCTACGACCTCCCTTTTCTTCCATATATCTTAAAGGTTGACCAGTTTTTTCTGAAAATTGTGGCTGTCTGCAAATCTGTATAAACCCATCTGCTTCCAATTCTTTAAGAGCATCATTAACCATATTAATATAACCAATCAAACCATAACGCCCATAAAATTCCGCCAGCAATTTATTCAAATGCACGTCACCTTTATAGTTTTGTAAATAGGAACACATCTTCTTTTTCACATCATAAATCGTTGTCTGTTTTCCTGAACTATCGGTACTCACATCAGACATAAAATCAAAAATCGACATCTGTCCCTCTCTTTGTATGTTCAGCACTAATTCATCTGTCCTCTTCAACATATTTTGTGCCATCAACAAACATCCATCTTCATGATTACATACATGAACCAGCCTATATTTCGGGTGATTTGTCTTTTTTATCTGTATTGGCTTATCAAGGACATATGTATATCTTTTCTGTAATTGTTGCTTATAACAAGTTGACAATCTCTCTTCTGCCTGATAACCATCAATTTGCCCTGTGTTAAAATCATTGACTATATCCTGCCAATAAGTTCCATCTGCAATTTTATTAAGCAATTCAACTGACTTTTGACTGGAATCAACCTGTATCGGCGAATATTCAATCAAATCATCAAGGTCTGTTAATGCGGCATCTTTCGTATAATCTACCTTTAAAACCCTGCAAGCCTCTCTAAAAAATCCAAAGGAATTAAAATTTATCAGCATCTCGAATGATGCAAAGTCAAACATTGAAAACTTGTCAAACAATTCAGAATCCAATGCCTGAATCCCATATGGATCAATATATAGAAACACATTACAATTTCTTTTATTCTCAAGAACCTTAATTATTTTTTCTTCATATTTTCCAGATATTATAATAGGCTTCCACCTAGAATCCCCATAATCTCTCAAATTCATTTTAAGTTCTGATGCATAATTTAAATCAATGAAACACATATCAATACTTGCTTTTTCTGATTTTGTACTTGCCATACACTCTTTCCGTACATTCAAAGCTATAATTGGCGAACCCGGTTTCCCATCGTCAAATCTTCCTTTCCCCGAAAAACAATCTACATAAAAAACTGGATGCCTTGTCATTAAGATTTTTTGAAAGTACGGTTTCAGATATGCTCCAAGCAAAGTATCTTTTATTTCCGACCAATCTTTTTTCTTTTCAAAAAAATTTCTATTATCTTTTGGCATTAGAATCCCCTTATTACTTATCATTATTTAAATTCACTACACAGAGTGTAGCAAATTATTCCGATTTATTTTCACTATATATCAATTGATTACGTTCTAATTCATCTCGCAGTTCTTCTACCGTAGGCAACACCGTCATATACTTAGATGCAAATATTTGTTCACTTTCATTTAAAACAGAATACTTAACCATCGTTTCATCTTTATCTGTACAGAAAATAATGCCGATTGTAGGATTATCATCCGCTTGCCGTTTCAAATCATCAAACATTCTGATATACATATCCATTTGCCCAATATCCTGATGAGCCAACTTATGAGTTTTCAAATCTATCAGCACAAAGCATTTCAGTATATAATTGTAAAACACTAAGTCGATATAAAAATCTGATGTTTCGGTACATATATGCATCTGCCTGTCTACAAAGCAAAATCCTCGCCCCATCTCTAATAAGAATTTCTGCAAATTACTGATAATTGCATTCTCTACATCCCTTTCGATAACCGCATTATTATCCTTTATACCCATAAACTCTAAAACATATGGATCTTTTACAAATTTAGATGTCTGTCCAATTTTCTCAGGAAATTGTGTTGAAAGAATACGTTTAAAATAGCCTGACTTTATATTGCGCTCCAATTCTTTGACAGACCAGTGTTCATTTGCAACCTCATTCAAATAAAAATTCCGCTCTTCTTCATTATCCAATCGCATAATAGTTCTAAGATGTGACCAATGAATTTTCCCAATCAACGAATAACCATAGGATTCCTTTGGAAATGTCAAATACAATTGTCTGCAATTCCTAATATTGGCAACCGAAAATCCTGTGCCATATTCATCGGACAATTCTTGCGAAAGACGTTTTATAAGATATGAACCATACTTTGCTTTTCTGTTACCCTTTTGTTCCTGCTCAATAATCCTTTTTCCGACATTCCAATATGCATATGTCATAATATTATTAGCCGCTTCATATGTTTTACTTTTTGCCTCATCCAATATCGCATGAACATCCTTATAAAATTGCTGTTCTTCTTCTGTATCCATCAATTCTATATTTGTCATTTTTTCACTCTCCTCAATTCGCTACACGCATGTAGCGAATTCAATTTGAAAATTATTAATCAACTCTTTCAATGAATTCCTTAATACAAGAAATCTTTTCATGTTTTAATAATACAGATGCAAGAATCCCATATACATCACTATTCAAATCGCTTAAAATTGCATCATATTCAGAAAACGTTTTTTCTTGGCGCAATCTTATAGGATTTGTCATATTTGATGCTATTTTATGCATTTCACCTATCTCCGGATAATCCTCATTAATTCTTTTATTTAACCGCTTTGCCGCATTAACAAACTCCACAGTCGGTATTGCCGTTTTAATCACAAAATTTATTTCGTTTACATCATTCAGAGCTTTTATATCATCCTGCTTACTTTTTGTATCAATCAATTTCTTTGCTAATTCTACTTGTTCCCTATAAAAATGTATCATTCCCATTTCTCCATTTTACAACTTATTTACTGTTACGGTTCTCTCATTATATCTGCAAATTTCGCAAAATAAAATAGCGCTTCTAAAAACTTCTGTTTCAAATATATACTTTTACCAATTCGCTACTCGCGTGTAGCGAATTCAATAAATTTGAATTTCATTTCAAAATATTACATACATTTTTCAATCTTCTCGCTTAAAAGACTAACATTCTTCCTAAATGCTCTCCGAAAACCTTTTCGCTAACTGTCCAAAGGAAGAATTGATGTGTATCTCTCCTGCTGGAATAAAAAGATACTGCCACTGTTTATATCCATTTGCCTTGCTCCATTCAGAAACAGCTTTGCAGTATTGAATCGCCCTTTCCTTCTTGGCAATCACATCCATATCACTTATTCTGTCCTCACCTTTTACTTCGACAAGATATATTATATCTTCCGCTTCCACCACAAAATCCGGTTCATAACGACGCCCCTGATTATAGGTAATGTTAAACTGGCTTGATGCTGGGCGAAGCCAATTTTTAACATCATTATCCTGCTCTAAAACACGAGCAAACACAAGCTCAGGTTCACTGTCAAACTTTACCTCCTCGAACACACCCTTTTTGATACCTGTAAACACAATATTTTGGATTCTTGTTTCATATGTTGCAAACAGATTCAGTTTATATTTACAGTTATACCGCTGACGGACATTATAATTTATAACATCAATAACCTCTTCCTCCAAGAATCCTGTCTTTACCTTAAAGTGCCGTAATATCTGCTCATATATTTCTTTCCCAATGCTGACCTTGTTCATCATTACAATGTTCTGCATACCATTCTGTCCATACCTATTTTCAAAGTAATCGCATACTTGTGTAATTAGTTTGTAAAGAAGTTTTGAACATTTTTCGTAGTCCACTTCCGGCTGTATTCTTATTTGTTCCAAAATGACTTTTTTCGGTTCATATGCTCCAAAATCAATTTTATCGCCACGAACACGCTGTAAATCACTTGGATCTTCCAGATTCTGTATCAAGATCTGATTGTCTATGGGTGTCTGTGTAAATTTACTTAAATCCAAATCGAAATCTTCATAAATGTAATCATCTACTCCATTATCAGTAACCTTGATTTTAGGTATGGGAATATATTTATCGACAACTGCACGATGAATTTCTTTTGTCTGATAATCTGTCCATGCACTGATTGGATCTGCATTTCTACGAAACGTTTCGCCTAAATCAATATCTTCTGCCAATTCTTTTTTGACGCATTCCGCAATCTTTTTCTCATCTTCTGCCGTAACTACATGGTTAGAACTTGCCTGTATTTGTTCTGAAACTTTTTCATATATTTTTTCCGCCACTTGTTTTAATACTAAATCCGTTTCCTGTGTTTTTTGAATTTGAATATATTCATATGCAGCCTTCAAATTGTGTTTCTCTTCTATTTCAAAGGATAGCTGTGTATAAAGCGTTTCTTCTTCCTCTTCTTTATCGAGATTAATAATATTCCCCCTTTTAAAAATAGAATCTCCCTTTTGTGCCTCTGCCAATATCTCCTCAAATTTATCATGGGCGGTCAGCATTACTGCATCAACTGCTTTGTCACCTGTTCTTTTTCCATATGGCAAACGCAATCCTCTCCCCACCATCTGTTCACGCATTATTTTTGATGCCGCAGTACGGAGTGGAACAATTGTATAAAGGTTATTAACATCCCAGCCCTCTTTTAGCATATTTACATGAATAACAATTTCCACAGGGTTATCAGCCCGTTCCACGCCAAGCAGCAATCTGGTATTAAAATCACTTTCTGCGCCGCTTTTCTTTGAATGTACAGTAATCACTTTATTTCTATATTTCCCTGACCTAAATTCATCTGATTTAATATAGTTTTCCACCCATGCCGCATGATTTGTGTCTGAACATACTACCAGCATAAAGGGTTTCACTTTTTCTTTATCATGGGATAAGGCATATTCTTCCAAACTACGTTTCGTTTTTTCATGCTGTGCAATACCATCCTGCAGCATCAGTTTGTCAAGCGCTTCATTTCCAAAATGAAAGAAATCAATATCCGACCTCGTAATAGCATACGGAGTTCTTGTATACCCATCTTCAATCGCCTTTGACAATGGATACTCATAAATAACATTCTTAAATGGAATTTGTTTTGTTCCGGCTTTTACCAATGGCGTGGCTGTCAGCTCCAACCCAAACACAGGCTTTAGTTCGTCCAAAGCCTGTGCGCCCTTTTGCGCCCTGTAATGGTGCGATTCGTCCATAATCAATACCAAATCGTCAAAATCCGCTAACGATTGTAAAAAGGAGCCGCCAAAATATTCATCTTCTTTCCGCATATTAACATTTTCTTTATTGAATTTATCAATGTTAAAAATATAGATATGAATATCTGTATCAAAAACATATAAATTTCTGTTGCAGTATTCTTCGTCCGTAATAACTCTTGGAGGCAGCGAAAAACATCCTAATCCTTTAAATACATATTTCGTATTGCTTGGATCGCCTAAATCACTTTTTAATTTTTCATAAACAGTTGTTCCCGGCGCAACCACAAAAAAATTCTTTATCCCTTTCTGTGTATAAAGATATGTAATAAAAGCACCCATTAACCGCGTTTTCCCGACTCCTGTAGCTAAAGCAAACGTTACGGAAAGGAAAGCTCTTTCAAAATCAGAGCATGTTGGAAATATATCCCTAACACATTCCAGTGCCTTTTCCAAATTCATATCTTTATTTAATGAAATCGCCTCTGTAATCTGTTCTAATCTTTTAAGAGACTCTTTCTGCGGTTCCCGTAAAGACATCACTCCCGAAATATAATCTGTTGTGTATTGTGAAAATTCAATATCACTCATCACAATCCTCCTCATCATACTCCAATGGGTGTATAATGTTTAAGTTATAATTTTCCCTTCCAAATTCACATTTTGAAAGGAGCATCTGCGGTATTTTCTTGACCGTAATATTTCTATAAGACTTCTCTATTCCTCTGTCATAAGAGCGGCACGCAATAATCAGATATTCACTGTCTGTCATCATATCCCTTATAGAATCTATGTATGCACCCGTTATGTGCTTTGTTGTTACATAAAGGAATGAATCTTCATTTCCTTTAGACTGTTTCCAAAATATGCTCTCGTCCGGCTGATAGGTAAATCCCTCATGCAGTGCAACTGTCGCTGCCAGCATATCGGCATTATATTCAGGATTGATAACTTTTTCACCGAACATATCATCCACAATCAATGATGGTGCAAGTTCATAGAAATGATAACCACCGCCGCCCTGCCAATTTACAGTTCTTGTTATTCCTCCCTCGTCTTTTCCATCTATCACTTTATCCAATCGCACCTTGCAATGTGTGAATGCATGTTCTCCCATTTCAATGCCTATCCAGCATCTTCTCATTTTATGGGCGACTGCCGCGGTAGTCCCTGAACCAAGAAAGCTGTCTAATACGATATCTCCCTGATTTGTGGCAATGTTAATAATTCTCTCAATTAATCGTTCAGGCTTCGGAGTCGTAAATGCATTGCTGCTTCCAAAAATTGCATTGTTCTCTTTTTTAGCTTCCTGATTATGACCTACCTCTTTGTTTGTCCACCATGTCCATGGCGTAACCCCACTACTCTCGGATAAATATGTCTTTTTTCTTGGTACTCCATTTCCATCTTTTCCCAACCAAATCCTGCCCGCTGCTATTTCCTCTTCAAGCCTTTCCTTAGTAAATCTCCAGCACAAACTGTCTGGCAAAGTAATTTCACGTCCGGCAGGCGTAACAAATGTATAAAACTGGCTTGCTGTTCCATGTCCTGCCTGTGCAGTACAGTCTGTAGAAGTCCATGGACCTCTTGGGTCATTGTCTGGATTTTTATAATTTTTTGCCTGTTCTTCACTCAGTGGCAATTTATTTCTTATCTCTTTAAACCTTTCCTTATCTTTCGCATATACCAAAATATAATCATGCGCATCACTTATGGCAGCTCTCATATCCGGAGATGTTCTTTTTTGCCATACCACAGATGTTATAAAATTTTTCTACCTGTGCGGTTAGATTTTATAACTATACCACAAAATTAGGCG
>ERZ779623.617-NODE-617-length-12565-cov-6.362750_pt1 | contig 12565 bp, 9 predicted proteins | sample MGYA00514189_ERZ779623 | MGnify/ENA primary metagenome ERZ779623 (study PRJEB29562, sample SAMEA4376712) | mouse gut metagenome | isolation source: Cecum | study: EMG produced TPA metagenomics assembly of the A DSS colitis mouse model was used to assess the... | reverse complement strand
TTTGTAACAATTAACCAGTAGTCATTCTTGACTACACCATTATTATACTAGGAGACTTGTCGATGCAGTTGTCCATACAAGGTTATTTACAACAGAGAAAACGTTTGAATCCAGAGATCTTTCCATATCTGAACCGTAACTATCTTATGGATTTTTATCATTCTGATGAACCGAAACTATGGAACGGGTATCTGCTGGTCGCAATTGGCGGAAGCAAGGCAGAAGTTCCGAATTCAAAGGAAAACAGGGAAACGTTTGGAAACAGCGGCAACCAGCATTCCAAAACGGGCCAGATACGGGCACTGGTAAGTGGAATGTATGATATTTTAAACCATTTTTATCTGGACATTGAAACAGAACATATATCCGCCAGTGAAAACGAGCTGGCAAAACGAAATTTAAAACATTTAAGGGCAATGGAAACCAGGCAGCCGGTTCTCGCAGTTTTTGATTGAGGTTATCCTTCTTTAGAATTTATTGACTTTCTGGAGACGGAGGGGATTCATTATTTAATGCGCCTTTCGTCCAATGATTCTAAGGCAGAGCGTAAACAGATGCAGTCAGCAGACGACAAGGTAATCCTAAAACATTCCTCTGCCCGCCTGCAAAAAACATCCAGAACAGCGAAGACGAGGAGACCGCGGTATCGGGGCAGAAAAAAGGAAATAAATATCCCATTCATACGAATGAAAATATAGTAATTGGTCTTTTCAAAGAGGCTATGCTAAAGCTCCTAACAACAAAAAAGAAGTCCGCTAAGCAGACCTCTTTTTGCTTCACTTAATTCAGTTGGATATACATAACCCCTGACTCATCAGACATATCAAACATATCAATATTATCTACCACATATTGTTGATATCTGCCAAAACCATTATCGAACAATCCCCCTGTTATACTCGTCCATGTCATTCCTGTTACAGTAGTACGTATCCTGTATTTACCACTAGCATCTGCATGAATATGGTATATATCAAGTCTGGGAACACTTACCTGCAAAAACCATTTGTACATTCCCTCATTCATAGAAGAATTCTGATTCAGTTCGAGCATAGAAACCCAATTGTTGTTTTCCCATCTATCAATCTTTGCTGTAAAATGCTGCTGTGTCTTGTCTATATTAAATGATGTTGGTGATACCTTAACCATAAAGTGCTTATCATAATTCTGGTTAGTAATATCATTGTTTAACTGCTTAGGGCTGGAACTGCTTCCTACTGTCTTAACCTTGCCATCAATCGTCTCATAATTACCCCACTGATTTTCCACCTGGTCAAAGAAAACCTTTGTCTTTGGTATCAGATAATTATGCGGATTTTGAGGAGTATTCTTCACTATGTCATATACTTCCTGATATGTTTTTGTTCCATTATATCCCCATGTCCCATCCCACAATTGATAGCCTGCTTCCTTCCATCCTTTCCCTGATTCAAGGAGACTCGCATCCTGTGGCCAGTATATGACCTTCTGTCCTTGCGGTCCAGTACCATATACCACATTCACAATTTCAAGTTCATAGGCTCTATCCGGAAGAAATAACCGTGATCCGTAATTTCCCGCTAAAAATGCCGCCCGCTCACCATCGCTATCCATTATCCGAAACTGTTGATTAGAAACATTCCAATCTGTTCCCTCCTCCTTATAACGGAAAAATGTACGCTGTATTGAATTATAAATAGTATCTGTAAAGTACGCTCTCATGGCAGGAATATCTGAATCATTTGTTGTATACTTATTATTCGAGGCAAAATCCCAGTCATCCGCTCTCTGAAATCCATCTGCCACAATGAAACCGCTGACCTTGTAGATATCAAATACCTCTTTGTCATAAGGCTGGCCTCCACGGTTTTCACCGATCGAGTGAAGGGATGTCATCTTAATCTGGACACCGTTCTCAAGAGTCTTCTTTAAGTTCAGCGTAAGCGTCCCCTCTGTTGCTGCATTGCTGTCTGTCGGATTTGCAATCTGAATACTGTCAATATAATTGTTGACATAGCTGTCATTCTTGTACTGTGCACTGTTTTGGTCTAATGGTATCCATGTCTTGCCATCATCATAGGACAACTCCCATTTGTAACTATACGGTGTCTTATAACCTACAAAGCCATTGGTCCCCGTCGAATCCCACTCTGCATTCTGTTTGTTAAAATATGTTGACCAGTTCTCTCCACACCCCTTTGTCACATTCCCATTTAATACAAGTTGGGAACCTGAACTGCTTTTTTTGCTTATCTGAACTTCCTCAACCCGGCGCAGATGAATGGGTATCTCTACCTGTCCGATACTTTTATGTACTTCATTTACTCCAATGGCCCTTGCATTCAATATCAGGAGCATATCACCGTTGGCACAGTCATACGAAATCTCCTCATTGCTGTTTGCCATCTTATATGTACCCTTACCTCCACCTACTTCCGCAGGATCGATCGCAAGATATACATAAGCCGTTCCTTCTTTTGATGGTACTATTGTCATATCAGACAAGAATTTGGTTCCTGCCTGCTGGTTCCCGACGATCTGACCGTCCAATGCCCCAATAGTTGACTTAATCTCGATCGGCACACGCAGTTCATATCGATGGTCTGCCACAGACATACCCTGTGTCGGATCTGCCACAATATCTGTCGGCTCATCAAATATACTGTTGAGCGAAACCCGCCCCGAAACGTCATCATACTTTTGTCCCGTTCTGTTCTCATAATGAATTCCATTATAGTCATATGTTCCCAATGGGTGAAGCGCCGTCGCATAGATTGTAAATTCCGCATCTCCCGGAAAATCCTGTAACAATTCAACAACAATACTTGGACCGTCATCGGTCTTCTGCAGGCTCCTTATCTTCAAATACTCATTCTGGTATGAACCCGCAACGATCTTCGAGGGATCATTTGACGTTGTTACCTGACCGTTTTTATCAATTCGTGTATCCAAGTCAGTACATACGTACTTTCCCTGCATACTGATATTTCCGCCCTTCTTAAACTCCCAATGTATCTCCAATGCATATGGTGAAATATATTGGGTCATATCATTCTCCAGCGCACTTTCCTTTTTCAGGTTCCATCTCTGCACATCGACCTTGAACAGGTAGGTCGCACCTTTTCTAAGCGGAGGAATATCCGGATGATCTTCTGCTTTTGTGCTTACTGGTGTTCTGTAACTCATCTTCAGATACTCGACGCGTCTTACCCGCACTCTCACAAACACGGCACCATTCTGGGGATTATCTGGATCACCCGGATCTTTGCCAGCAGGTACTATACCAACCCTAAACCACCGATAAAAATTACCCACCTCATTATTGCCGATATGGATCTTTATCTCATTTGTACTGCTTATATACTTTGCATAAGTCGTCTGACCATAGTAAGCTGCATCGGCGGCATTGTCATCATCAGTGTTATTTCTCGCTACGAGGACTTTGGCACTTGGAACTGGTTCTCCTTCTGCATCCAGGGCGGGGGTGTCACCATAAGCATTTGTACATTCATAGAGATAGCAATCCAAATCTGTGCTTCCGCCCTTCACATCAATTGATATGCGTCCATCCTCATTGGGTTCCAATATCAGATCGTTTGCATCTATTTGAAGCTTTGTCGCCCGCGGCTGAATGACACAGACACCTTCCGTGAGTGCTGCATCATCGGGATATCTTGAACCAGCCTTGTTCAAATTATTTCCGGCAATATCTTTTCCAAGCGCATGTTTTGATGTCGCTGTCACTGTGAGGACAAAATCACTTGCCATATCCTGCATAAGTTTTACCCTGAGCAGCGGTCTGTCCACATCCTCCTCACTCTTCACAAACATAATATACTGTTCCATATCTGCCTTAGCAGAAGAAACCTCATTTCTCGTATCACCCGTATATTGAAAATAGTGATCTCCCAGTGCATCGTGCTCATATTCATAAGCTGTGCCGCCGACTTCAATCTTATATTTCCAGTACACTGCCTGTGCCCGCTTGTAGCCGCTGTCCCACGACGAACCAGGACTCTTTGCCAGATGTGATCCGTCTACATTTGCATAAAAAATATACTCTGCACCATTTGACTCATAATTACCGTCCGCAGCATCCTGGGAATTAATCGCATAAGTCAATTGAATATCACGCACTCTTCGGATCTTGATGTTTGTTCCGTTGACAGCCTTGGGCGTCGTCCCATCCTCTGCCCTGTCTTTTGTCTGAATCTGGACATATCCCTCTTCTGCTGTTGTATCTCTGGGGACAGTCACATCCACATACTCTGTTGTGATCGTCCCCACATCGACATTTGATGTGCTGCTGCCATTCTCCAAACCCTGTGACAGCTTGCCAACCACCACGATCGGAATACTGTATGTCTCCCCCGGAACCAATATAACATCGGATTCCAGGAAAATGATGACTGGATCGTTCGAAGTTGACTCAAACGTCATATTTGCTGCAACCTCGTTCCTCGAAGTCATCGTATATTCCATCGGAATCGCTCTTCCAGTGTTTTCATCCTCCACAGTTATCGTCAATTTTATCGTTCTCGTCTTCTTAAAATCACTTGTATCTGCCTCAAAAGCGGTGATATTTTGCGCCATAAGCTGAACATTGCCTGACACAGCCGGATTCTTCCGGTCAATCTCCTGATACAACAGTGTTTTTGCATCCTCCACATACATTATAGAATACTGCATCTCTTTATTTGTAATGATGGACAGCTCTGTCTGCCCATCCAACTGTACTCTTGCAGTACCGTCTTCATTCGTCACCAAATCCTCGCCATTCTGTATGAATTGTTGATTGGATTCCCCATACAGAACACTGCATGCATCCTTAACAATATTACCGATATTGTTTGCAGCAAACTGTGCTTCCTGCTGTACCGTGGTTTCTGAAATGCCCCTTTGATAGGAGCGGGCACTGAAAACGATTATCCCACCGATGGTCGACGAAACCAGTGCAAATATGGCAACTGCACAGATCACCTCCACAAAGGTCATTCCACTGTTATTTTTCCTACTCTCATTCCACTGTTTTAAGAGCCCTCTCATCATCTTTCCCATATAAAACTCCTTTAAAGCTTTACCGACATCCAACTCATAAACGTTCTCTCAATCTTATTATGGTGTACCTGGCAGCGTATCTGATGCCGTCACTCTCCCCGTAAGCGTCTCGATGATAACATACTTTACTTTATCTGCCTTGGATATTCGAAATGTTGTGTAATACGCATCTCCCGGGGCAGTCTTTTTCAATGCGCCGCTTCCCGAATCAAACCGCAGCATGATCGAGCTTCCCGTTGTCAGCTCTGTAAAGGAACTTCCGCCGTCCATCGAATACTCTATCTTTACCCCTTTACTGCCCACAACGCTGTGCCTTTCATTTGTCTGTGCCGCACTTCCATCCGGATTAACTTTGATCGTCACCTCCTCCTTCACAACGATCCGCTCAGAACCGCTCTCTTTACTGACAGTGATGATATTCCTGTACTTTCCCATTGTCGTTGTCCTGCCATGCTGGATACAGGCTGCCAGCTTCCTGGCGCATTCCTCTGCGGGCTTGCCACTAGAAAGAGACAGACCATAGCCTGTCACCCCTACAAACAGCGACATGATCGCCACTACAATTATCAATTCCACAAGGGAAAAACCAAGGTTATTCGTCTTATACGCTCTCATACAATCCGATCCCCCTCTCTATTCCTCATAATCAGCTCTGCGCCAATTCATGTACAATACACAATCCGTCAGGGCGATGAGCTCCCGTTGCGCTGCCGTCCCCGAAAGGGTCTGTGAGGAATCTACGGACAGATCAAGCTCTGGCAGCGCGATCCCGATATCTGTGTATAGAAAAGTTGTATAATTACCACTTGTATACATTGCCCGTATCCCTTTGATCGTAAACTGTTTTCCTGTCATCGTCGTTGTCACGCCGCCGCTTGTCTCCGTCGAAGTGACCTCAGACTCCCCATAGCCTTCCACTTTATAGATCCGTTCCGCCACATCGGACGCAATCCCATTATCCGTCATAAAATCACGCATCATCTTCACACAATCGCCGCCTGCCGCTGCAAGTCTTCCATCCCACAATTCGTTCAATTTTTTCAGATACGCTTCCTGATAGCACTCCTTCCGCCCCTGTACGGTACCCTTAAGCAGATAGTTGCGCATCACTTCATGATAAGCCTCCTCATATGCTGTCTGCACATCTGCTATCATAATGGCTTTGAGACTATCAAGCGCGTGCTCCGCCCCATAAAAGCTCTGTTTGTTTTGATAATCGGTATATTTCATCTGGTAATTCTGCGCCGACACATACAGCATAGTCGTCGCCAAAATCGAAATGAATATGGTCACAACAAGCACTGACACAAGCGCAGATCCCTTGTTATTTAACCTCATTTTTTCCTTTCTGATCATCTAATTCCCCTTTATCTTCTCATTCTTGGAGCTTTCAAATCTAGTTATCACATTGCCGTTGGCAGTATCTGCCACCACAAGTTCCACATCATACAGCAGCACTTCGTCCTCATAGAGTTGTGCGGATGCTGTATGTCCTTCATCTTTCGTAAATCCTGTGATCGTCGGCGCAGTCGTACTGCTTCCCTTTCCTATGTTCTCATTAAAGTTATGATATAACTGGAAAACGGATCCGCTGCTATGCCCCTCCACTTTAGCGCTATAGCCCTGTTCAAACACACCCGTTCTCGCCTCCGTGATGTCCGCTGCACGCTGTTTGATCACATAACAGTACAGTTTGTCGATCCCAGCGTTATTCTCGATGTCTATGATATCATGTCCGCTGCCGAGATCATACTGCGGATAGTAATACACGACCAGTCTGTCAAGACCTGCTTCTTTTGGATTTTCATATATTACAGGCTCATTCTCATTTCCAGTCGACGGGATCGTAACCTCCAGATACGCATCACCTTCTGGGTATTTATCCAGATAGTAAAGCTGACTGGGAAAATGTTCCATCTCCGGAGGCGCTGAGAGTGTCTCGCCTTCGTCTGGATATGTATCTGTTTTTTCTTCGGTCTTTTCCGGACTGTAGTATGGATAATTCTTAATACAATACTTATACGTAAGCTTGGATCCCACCACATACTTTCCGCTTCCATCGTCTGATATGGTAAGCGTAAGCCTTCTCTCATAGAGTTCTATATAGTTCACAAACGTATCCGCCTCTACATGGGAAGTTGAAATATTATTGCCGTCCACATCAAGCGCCTGACCGCTCTCACCGGACGAAAACGGTGCATCTGCCATATAATCCACAAAATCCTGTTTGTTGGAATCAGATTGGATATCAGCCAGCGCCAATCGAACTGCATCTTTGTCGTACTTCCTGTCCCCCTTATAGATGGCATCTTTTGTCGCGTCCACATTCTCCATCTCAAGCACCCTGGTTGTCCCTGTCGGTCTCGCTGTGATGGTCACATCATATGTCTTGTCCCTGCCGTCTTTTAGTCCGGTGATCTGAAATACCTTATCTGCAGAAAGGTCAGTCATGACAGCGGCATCAGGCGCTATGTATCCAGTGCAGTCCACACCTGCCTCAATCCCTGCGATCCCAGTGCCGCCTGGCGAAAACATACCTTGCAGGGTTTCGAGATCATATCCCTTAAAGCTTTCCATGATCGATTCCGCCTTAAGCGTCATATCCTGGCGGATGCGCGCCTTAGAATTGTAGACCATGGCAGTTGTCAGTGAGTGCAGCACCGGCACCGCTACAATGCCGAGAATTGTGATCGCAATGATCACTTCCACAAGGGACATCCCACCATTATTTACTTTAATCTTCCTGTGTCTCTTCACCATTCTCTTCACCCACATTATTCTTCGACGCAACCTTATCCGACTGGAAAAGATCGCTGGCACCAGAAAGATATGCCGCGATATCCGGAACCACATACTCTTTAGCTGTGCCTACCGCACTGTAAAAATTGAGGTCTATACTTCCTTCAAGCGTTCCGTTTTCTTCGTTTTTTGCATACACGATACTATTGATCCCGATCCGGTTATCCGAATCAAAGATCTGCTCTACCACAGTCTTTAGATTGTCATAGTTGGTTGTGTTGACATACACGGCATGCTTTTTCGCAAAGGTCAGTTCGCCGTCTAGTCCCTCTATAGACGCCAGACGCACATTGTCATAAGGAATCGTGTATACCCCCTCTGCCGCTTCCATATTGAGTGCATCATATGCGATGGCATTGCGCTCCTGAATCTGAACCGCCAGCATGATGATATCTTCCTCACGGGCATCAGCCGGATATTCCGCAATGATATCCTCTATCGCAGTCTTCATTTCGCTGATCTCTGACTGATACATCTCCATATTGTCAGCATACTCCTGCAGTTCATTGACTTTAGCCTTAAGATCCCTGTTCTCCGCCTCCACTATCTCTGTCCTCTCCGTATAATCCATAAAAATGAAGACGTACACAACAACAACTGCAAGCAGCCCAACGAGCGTTATCCCCAGAAATGTATTTTTATTAAAATAATTCTTTAGTTTAGCAATGTTGAGAGAACCCCCTTTTTTTTCTTTAGGTTTTTTCTCGTTGAGTGATTTTTCTTTCTTCTCTTTTTTAACAGCCATATTCCCCTCCTATTCCGCAGCCGCCGCAGGCTGAACCGTTGCGGGATCGACCAACGTCTCCACCCTGTACGCTGCTGTTACAGTGAAGCTTACAGTTGTCGCATTATTCTCGAGCACGCTTCCCCCCGCATCTGCGTCAACCGCATCTTCAATGATGCTTTCCACTGTCACATAGGAAAGTGTTTCAAACTCTCTCAGGTTCTTGATCACCCCTGCTGCTGTCTCCTTATCGCTGACTCTCATCGTGATCGTACATTCCGCATCATCTGATGAAAATTCTGTAAATTCAACATCCGCCGGCATCTTTTCTTCAAGTTCCGCAAGGAAATCCAGCACGCCGTCATTGCTGTTTCGCGTGAGGGCATTTCCATATCTCACGCGCGCGATCAAGTCCAACATACCATTGTACTGATCATACACTGCCTGTGCTGGTGCAAGCTGTTCCTGCTTCTTCTGCAGTGACCGCTGTTCGATCATTGCCGCGTTATACGGAATCACTGACATCGAGATGACCGCTCCGATCAACACAATAAAAAGGATAATGATCAAGATCGACGCCGACACATAATTTGTCTCATGGCGCTCCTTCTCCTTCTCTGCATCAAAACCAACGCTCTGGATACCAGCCCCGATCGCGGGCGCGTAGAGGTTGACTGGCGCATCCTCCGCCTGCTTGCCGATCACTACCCCCCTCACATTGTCAAGCACACGGCAGGAAAGCATTGTCTGCTCAGAAAGCATATCCAATATCGATTTATCCCTAGAGCCCCCGCCCATAATATAGATCTGCTCGATCTTGCTGTCTTCATTATTGGACGTATAGAAATCGATCACGCGCATGACTGTACCCACAAGCACCCTTGCCGCATCCTCCGGATCGATCGGAGCATCCGGCTGGCGCCCGATGTTATAGTTCACCGTGCGCTGCATGACCAATGTGCCCTGTTTGATAATCGTGACGAGCGCATTCTCCTCCTCGACTTTGATCGCCATGACCGCTTCCGCACCAGCGCTCTGTTTCACCGCCTGAAAAGCACTGTTTCCGACATAATCGATATCGGCAATATTCAGTCCGGCCTCCGCCGCAAGCTTCTCGTAGCCCTCGAGCAGCACCTTCTCTGCCGCAATTACCAAAACTTTATGTTTTCCCACATTTTCGCCATCCCGAAACGTGGAGATATGCAAATGGGTGATCTTGTAGTCGCTCAGCTCTATCGGAAAATACTCCGTGACATTTGACTCGATGATCGCATTGATCTGATGTACTTTTACTCCCGGAAGTATGATTTCACGTGTGATGATCTTTCCTGAAAAAACCGTAAAAAGGACACGCTTTGTCCTGATCCTGTTCTCTTTCAGGACAGCTTTGATCGCATCTTTGAGGCTCTCCCTCTTTGCAGGATTGAGGTAGCCATCACTAACCGCGCCCTCAGGAGTTTTCAACTCCACACACTTATACACCTTTGGTTTCTTCGCCTGATAATCCATTTCTACGATCCTGGTCGTAGAAATGCCGATCTCGACGCTCAGCAGTTTTGCCATTTCCTATCATCCTCTCTCTAAGTATTGAATGGGGCTGTCATATCAGTTGTATAATGTCATGTACCAGCTGATCATCTGTCTTCCCCACAGGGCACAGACATAAATACCGATGGACAGATATGGTCCCATGGCAAGGACATGCTCTGCTTTGGTCAGACGCATGCGCAGTACATGAATGAAAGAACCGATCATGCATCCCAGCAGGAATGCAAGAATATTGCACTGCCAGCCGAGCACTAAACCGCTTACCGCCATGAGCTTTATGTCACCACCACCGATCCCTCTGCCCTTTGTGACAATATATATGATATAAAGGGGGACACTCACTACAAAAAAGCCGATCGCATACCCCTTCCAACCTGACAAATCTGTAAGTACACGTACCAGCCCCAACACTGCTATAAATACATTAAATCCCACGGGGATCTCAAACGTTCTGAAATCAATCACACTCAGCGCCAACAGTGCACTTGCCAGCAGACAGTACAGCACAGTCTCAACACTAACTCCACAACACAAAAATACGATCACGTACAATACTCCGTTCACGGCCTCGCCCACGGGGTACTGGACAGCTATCTCTGCCTTGCAGATACGACATTTTCCTGTCAGTGCCGCCCAGCTAAAGAGAGGAATCAGGTCATACCATTTCAGTTGATAACCACAGCTCATACAATGGCTTCTGATCGTCACGATATTTTCTTTTTTTGGTATCCGGTAGATGCATACGTTCAAGAAACTACCGATGATAATTCCATACAGGAATATGATAGACGCAAATAATATTGTGTACACCATATGCGTATCTTCTCCGTCCTAAAAACTCTGTAACCAGAGTCTAATGTATATTTCTACCATAAATTCTACACCCTCAAAATGTAATTTGCAAGAACTTCACAGTCTTTTTGTCTCATTTTTGCTTTATTTGTAATATTTAATTGTATGTGTCCCTGGAGACGGTTTTCGTGTTTTTTTATTCATTTTTACCAACCTTGCAAACATTCTTGTATATATTTAACGGGCATGTATCTCATACTGTCTCTAAAGATATTTTTTTATCGTCTCATACTGTATAAATATTTATTTTTATAGATAATCGACGCGGTTTTACAACAATAACAACATAAAAGTCGAAGTGAGAAGAATGTTTCTTCTCACTTCGACTTTTATGTTGTTATTGTTAATATATAATATGTGTTGTCTCTATGATACTGCTATATGCAAGTACTCCATTCGGTTAGAAATTAGAATCGTCTGTTTCGCACCATTGCATCGTTAAAATTTCTAGACGATACCACCGATTTTGCCTAGCACTGATACGTCCCATGTAGTTCACAACTCTAATTTCTGTCTGGATGGAGTCCATAGAAGAATAACAACCATTTCTTTTCAACTGAAATGTATATAAAGAAACGAGATACCACTAATATGAATATACATAATCATGGTTTATATTCACGACCTAATACATTTGCAATCTCTTCCACATTTATTGTTACTCCATCAGTATCAAAATTAATTGTACAAGCTTGCTTAAAAGTTTTACTTGTCATCAAAGACTTGGTTGTATCAACCTTTATACCTGCATCTGCAAGAGCTGTCTCCACACTAGGGCTAAGTTCTACTTTTCCATCTTCTTTAATCGAAATATAACCACTCACAACACCATTAGCAGCCGAATAGATCTCTACAGCTGAAATAAGTTTATCAATTTGATCAGCATCAGCAGATTCTCTTGATCTATCCACATACTTCAAATACTGCGGAGCCAGCACCCCAATCAATACCGCCATAATCGCAATAACAATGATCAACTCCACGAGGGAGAAACCTTTGTTATCAAGTTTCCTGTTTTCTTTTAATTCGCTCAATCTGTTCATCGGACTCACTTTTCCTTTCCTCTATTCATTTGGTCTGATCGAGATATGTGTGCATCTGTATGCCGTCACACTTCTTAATCAGGGGGTTTGGACACAGTTTCCAAACTTGCCTGAATTGTATTCACAAGCTCTTTGCGACTGTTCCACGTTAATAGTTACATTTTATCTTATTCACCCAGATCAGCCCTGCATATGCATATACAGTTATATCGTATACGTACTGTCGGCATACCACATAATTATATATGCATCAAAGATTTCCATCCTGTATGTATATTTGCGCCGTACATCCATTGCCCGATTCCGTCTTAGTTCGCAATCCAAAGTACTGCGTGCTAGAATCTCTGCATGTTTTGTAACTGCTGCTTTCATAACACCAAACAGATGTATTTGTATAACCGTTCTGGTGGATAATTCAACTATTGTTCCGTTCTAACCCTCTACACATTTACTACGACTGTAGTCAATAAATCACTCCAGTCTGCACCCAATACAGTGGATTTTACCATGTTTGGATATTGTCAACATTCATTTACATACATTATACTTAATGGACCGTTAA
>ERZ779623.616-NODE-616-length-12567-cov-4.445412_pt1 | contig 12567 bp, 10 predicted proteins | sample MGYA00514189_ERZ779623 | MGnify/ENA primary metagenome ERZ779623 (study PRJEB29562, sample SAMEA4376712) | mouse gut metagenome | isolation source: Cecum | study: EMG produced TPA metagenomics assembly of the A DSS colitis mouse model was used to assess the... | reverse complement strand
GCAATGTTGTGTATGTGCTTTTGTGGGCAATGGCATCCGCAAACTGATAGAGAGGGCGGTTCCGGCCGGTTTGGCAAAAGAGGAAATCGACAGGGTGCATGAGACCTTTTCGGCTTATTACCAGCAGCACTGCGCGGACAAGACCAGGCCCTACGAGGGAGTCCTGCCGCTCCTTGAGCGCCTGCGGGCGGCGGGCTGTCTTACGGCGGTGGTCTCCAACAAGGCGGATGCCGCCGTGCAGCCCCTGTGCCGGCGCTATTACAATGGTCTGTTTGACTATGCCGTGGGAGAGCGCACGGGTATCCGCCGCAAGCCGGATCCGGACTCTGTACAGGAGGTGCTGCGCCGCCTGCAGGTGGAAGCGGCGGATGCCGTATACATCGGAGATTCGGAGGTGGATATTCAGACGGCGAAAAACGCAGGCTTAGACAGTATTATTGTCACCTGGGGCTTTCGGGACAGGGACTATCTGGAGAGCCAGGGCGGACGGCGTTTTGTGGACCGACCGGAAGAGATCGAACAGATTATTTTATAAACAGTAGATTTCTTCGCTGCCTATTTTCATTTTCTCATAAATGTGGTATACTATCTGCCAAAAGATACAGGCTATAAAGGCCGGTGACAGGAGGACATATCAATGGGCAACAAATACGCTGGTACACAGACCGAGAAGAACCTGGAGGCAGCTTTTGCCGGGGAATCCCAGGCGCGCAACAAGTATACCTATTTTGCCTCGGTGGCAAAGAAGGAAGGGTACGAGCAGATTTCGTCTTTGTTCTTAAAGACGGCTGACAATGAGAAAGAACATGCCAAGATGTGGTTCAAGGAACTGCAGGGGCTTGGTAATACGGCGGAGAATCTGGAGGCGGCTGCCGGCGGAGAAAATTATGAGTGGACAGATATGTATGAGGAGTTTGCGCAGACGGCGGAGAAGGAAGGCTTTCCGGAACTGGCAGCCAAGTTCCGCATGGTGGGTGAGATTGAGAAGCATCATGAGGAGCGCTACCGCAAGCTGCTTCAGAATGTGGAGACGGCGGCGGTGTTTGCCAAGAGTGAGGTAAAGGTGTGGGAGTGCCGTAACTGCGGTCATATCGTGGTGGGAACGAATGCGCCTGAGGTTTGTCCGGTATGTAATCATCCCCAAAGTTACTTCGAGGTACATGCAGAGAATTATTAAGAGATAAAGGCAGGACAGCCTCCGGGGTTATCTCCGGCAGGCTGTTCTTTCTGTAAATTGCAAAGTACAGCCCACGCAAAGCCAAATGGGTGCGGCAAAGGGGCAGGTTTCGGACGGCAGGAAGGAAAAAAGAGGGACCAGGGAGGATATACATGGCTATGACGACGCAAAACAGCAAACGTATTACATGGATTGACGGGCTTAAGGGGATCGCCTGTCTGCTGATTTTTACCCACCATTTCTCCCTTGAATATTTTAACGGGGCATATTTTGGAGATATAATGGAATCCAAGCTGCCGTTTCAGCTGGATATTCGTCTGTCCTACGAGCCCTATGGCATATTGACCAACGGTAACTTCTGGGTCTGCGTCTTTGTCACATTGGCAGCCTTTCTCACAGCGGTCAGTGTGCTGCGCGCCATTGACGGCACTCACAGCGCCGGGGCGCGGCAGAAGGACTGGCAGGAAAAACTCTCCGGCATGATCGTCAAGCGTTATGTCCGCCTGGCGGTTCCCTGTGGTATTGCAGGAATATTGTACTGGGTGCTGCGGCAATGTCTGGTGCCGCATTTTGAGTGTTATCGCGGCTTGGAAAATCTTCTGACATTTGAGCAGATGCTGTGGCATACCTTTGTGAAAATGTGGATTGTGCCGGACCAGGAGGCACTGGGGCCGTATTGGATGCTTTATATTATATTTTGGGGCACATTTATTTCGATTATACTGGCTTTGGCCACAAGGTATTCCAAGAGATGGGTGCTGCCTTTCTTCTTCCTGATTGCGTCGATGCTCCTATGGGCAAAGGACGAATATTATCTGTGCGTTGTGGCGGGTGTGCTGTTGGCGTGGATCATGAACAGCGGTGTACTGGCGGATAATAGACGCAACAGATGGCTGGCCCTGATTCCGTTGGTAGCGGGTCTGTATCTGGGCGGCTATCCCAGCTATGCCCAGCCGGTATTTTTCTACCGCTGTCTGGGCAGGCTCTGCCAACACATTTTTGCCGGTAAGGGAATTGCCACCTATCATGTGCTGGCAGCGGCGCTGTTGATTCTGGGGATTATTATGTGCAAGCCCGTGCAGAGAGGGCTTTCGGTGAAGCCTTTGCGATGGCTGGGGTCCGTATCCATGGGTGTATTTGTGCTTCATGTCACCGTGATGCAGTTCGTGGGCCGTCCGCTGCAAAATATGTTTCTGGGAATGGGCATGAGTTATCCTTTGATGGTGCTGGTGGTCTATCTGATCCTGATGGTCTTGCTGCTATTGCTGGCATGGGGGTTCCACAACACGGTGGAGCGGCTGCAGGAAAAGCTGCTTTCCCGGTTCTAATTATGTTTGAACAATTATAATCTTCTTATTTGAGGCACAAGTCGGAGTAGTATTTATGCCATAACCGTTCTTATCACGGCATAATCTGGTTCATTTTGGGGCATATTGATACTGCAGATGAGAGTGTGAGCAACGGAGTATGCGGAACTCAAACAGCATACCTGCGAACAACGCGCTGATCAATATATGGACGCTGGAAGCGGCCATATATCCATTACTCGGCGTGTGTGTTGGGAGGGAGTATGCGGAACTTAAATAGGAGGAATCTTACATGGGCAACAAGTATGCAGGTACACAGACGGAAGATAATCTGAAGGCAGCATTTGCGGGGGAGTCCCAGGCGTACACAAAGTACACCCACTTTGCCGCATCGGCCAGGAAGCAGGGCTATGAGCAGATTGCAGCCATATTTCAGGAGACCGCCAACAACGAGAAGGAACATGCCAAGCTGTGGCTGGAAGCGCTGCAGGATATAGGCAGCACCGACAAAAACCTGGCTGTTGCGGCCGACGGTGAGAACTTTGAGTGGACTGAAATGTACGACGAGTTTGCCAAGACAGCGGAGAAAGAAGGGTTTCCCGAATTGGCAGCGAAGTTCCGCCTGGTGGCCGAAGTGGAAAAGCATCACGAGGATAGATACCGCGCTTTGCTCCAGAATGTGGAGACGGCGGCAGTGTTTGAGAAGAGCGAAGTGAAGGTGTGGGTGTGCCGTAACTGCGGTCATATCGTGGTGGGAACCGGTGCGCCGGAGGTATGCCCTGTATGCCTTTACCCCAAGGCTTATTTTGAGATATATGCCGAGAATTATTAAGGAACGGGAAAGCTGATATTTCTATCAAAAAAACGAGAGTGGACAACATGGACAAGACAATGGAAAATCCGCTTTGCGAATGGTCCGTTGTCGTGGGGAGGGGCGATATGCCGCTGCGACAAGGCCCGCATTTGTCCTTGCTGTCTGCTTTTTGTTGTCTGAGAGACGATGCGGCTTGCCATTGCTGCGGTGGGCAGATGGCCCGGATTGGCAGCCGGCGCAATCTAAATGTTACATAATGCACGTGGAATGCGGTTCTCTTTGGCATGGGGGTAAGGTAAAATAGTCCCTGCAGACAGAAAGTCCGGATTATGCTCCGGCGGGCCACGAACCAAGCGATGCGCGCTTCCCTTGGGTGAATGCCACAAGGGGCAATATTTATGGCGGGACCATTGACCTTCTAAAATATCTGGAAAACCATGAGGAACAGAGATGACAACCGGTGAAAAGCTAGCCATGCTTCGCAAGCGAAAAAACATAACCCAGGAACAGCTGGCTGAGATATTGGGAGTGTCAAGGCTGGACGGAAAGAAACATATGCCGGCAGGAATTTCAGCGGATAGCTGTGTGGCTTTTATCAGGGAGTGCGGTTACTTTTTCCTGGCAACCTCTGTGGCGGACTGTCCCCGGCTCAGACCCTTTGGGACTGTCTGACAAGATGAAGCAGATTGCCCAAAATCCTGTGGTGGGCGTCTGCGGGGACTGGTTCACTGCCCATGGTGAGGGCGTGAATCTGGGTTATTTTGGAAAGGCCGAGAATGCATCAAATGGATATCCTAATCTTATGGAGACGAAGAAAAACAAGGGAAATGCGAGAAAAATAGACTTTTATGTACTCCTGTTTTTTCTGCTGGCTTTTGCGGGCTGGCTGTGGGAGGCGGGGATTTACCTGGTGACAGAGCAGAGTCTGGTCAACAGAGGGGTGTACTATGGTCCTTACCTGCCCATCTACGGCGTGGGCGGGCTTCTGCTATGGTTTTTATTGCAGAAGTTTTATCAGAGGCCCGTTGTGACGTTCCTGCTTTCGGCAGCCATCTGCTCTGTGCTGGAGTATGGCGCCAGCGTCCTGCTGGAATGGAAATGGGGGATGCGCTGGTGGGATTACAGTGAGTATTTTTTGAACCTGAATGGTCGGATATGCCTTTTAGGAGCGGTGTGTTTTGGATTGGGCGGTATGCTGCTCAACTGTTATCTGCTTCCGTACTACATGAGAATGTATCACCGAATCAGACCCGGATGGCGTATGATCCTCTGCGGCATCCTGCTGGCGGTTTTTATTCTGGATATTACTTATTGCGCGGTAAAGCCCCATACAGGCCAGGGTATAGCGTGGTAAATATCCCAATATGTGTTGGGATAAATATGGCAAAACCGGGTGCGGTTATATCCGGGAAAGCGGCAAAATTTTTTAACCCCCTGAGAAGATTGGGCTATTCCAAACCTCTCAGGGGGAAATTTGTTTGTACCATTACAGGTTGGCAAACTGGGCCATATATAGATCGTAATAGAATCCTTTTCTTTCCATCAGTTCGGCGGGTGAGCCCTGTTCCGCGATGCCGCCGTTATTGATGACGAATATGCGGTCCGCATTCTGGATGGTGGAGAGCCTGTGGGCGATGACAAAGCTGGTACGCCCTTTCAGCAGGGACTCGATTCCCTTCTGCACCAGTATCTCCGTGTGGGTATCAATGCTGGAGGTGGCCTCGTCAAGAATCAGGACTCTGGGCTGGGACACCATGGTTCTGGCAAAGGCAATCAGCTGTCTCTGGCCTATGGATAGGCCGGCTCCCTGCTCCTTCAACTCCGTATTGTACCCTTTTTCCATTTTTATAATAAACTCATGGGCATTGACGGCCTGGGCGGCGGCGATAATCTCCTCGTCCGTGGCGTCAAGCTTTCCGTAGGCGATATTGTCCCGCACGGTTCCATGAAAAATAAAGTTGTCCTGAGTCATGACTCCCATCTGTTTGCGGAGAGAATCGATCTTCACCTTTTTCAGATCGTATCCGTCAATACGGATGGTTCCCTTCTGAATGTCGTAGAATCTGCTGATCAGGTTGACGATGGTAGTCTTGCCTGCGCCCGTTGGGCCTACCAGCGCAATGGTCTCGCCGGGACTGGCGGTAAAGCTTACATGATCCAGAACTTTAGTCTCGTTTTCGGTCCCTTCATCATAGGTAAAAGATACATCTTCAAAAGACACCGTTCCGGTTATCTCGGGGAGTTCTCCCGCGTCGGGGGTGTCCTGGATCTCCGGCTCTGTATCCAGAATATCGAAGACGCGTTCCGCCGCCGACAGATTGGTGACAAGCTGGTTTAAAAAGGTACTCAGGTTGGCTATGGGGTTCCAGAACATGGTGGCATAGGAGCCGAAAGCCACCAGTACGCCCAGGGATATCTCGGGAGCGCCGATCAGTTTTACGCCTACCAGATACAGCATCATGAGGCTGATTCCCCAAGAGGTGTCAATGATCGGGAAAAACAGGTCCGCGGCGCGGCAGGCATGGATAAAGGAGGAGCATTGCTCCTGGGCAAGTTCATTAAACTGATTTCTGGTTTCTTCTTCAGCGTCCAGACTCTGTACCACTCTGATTCCCGCCACGTCCTCATGTACATAGGCATTTACATTGGATGCTTTTTTGCGGACAAGCTGCCATCTCACATGATTGGTCTTTTCCACCAAAAAGATCCCCACTGCCATGAAGGGCAGGGTACACAGGGCGGCCAGGGCCAGCCGCCAGTCCTTGACAAACATGATCACCAGTACCCCGATAATGGTGAGGGTATTGGGGATGATATTGGTGACGGCCTTGGAAAGCACATCCTTAAGGGAATTTACGTCACCGATGATCCTTGCCAGTATCTTTCCGCTGGGGCGGCTGTCAAAAAATGTAAAGGAAAGGGACTGGATATGTTCATATACATCCTCGCGAATGGATAAAATAATCTTATTGGATATATAGGACATTACATATATACGGATTTTCACCATGATTACATACAGGATGTTGACGGCCACCGCAAAGGCAGCCAGGCGAAGCAGTCCGCCCATGTCAAATTCTGCCACATAATCGTCGATGGCGGTTTCTATTAACAGGGGATTATACAGACTGATCCCTACCGTAATGGTCATGGCCACCAGAACCAGGATGACCTCTTTCGTGTAGCCTTTCAGGTATCCCAGCAGTCGGTTTACGATTTTCTTGGCATCCGTTGCCTGTATATGTTCATCTTCACGAAATGAATTTACAGCCAATTATATCACCTCTTTCTGTTCCGGGTATTGAGCCATATATGTGGCGTAATACAGTCCTCTGCGGGCCAGCAGTTCTTCATGGGTGCCCCTTTCGGCGATTCGGCCCTTATCCAGGTATATGATCTCGTCCGCGCCCCGCACCGCGGAAATCCGATGGGCAATAATGATCTTGGAAGAATCGGTTATGGTCTTCAGCATCATCTGGATCTCATGTTCCGTTTCCATGTCCAGGGCGGAAGTGGAATCGTCCAGGACCAAAATGGGACTTTTTTTGGAGAGCGCTCTGGCAATGCTGATCCGCTGTTTCTGACCGCCGGAAAGGCCGACTCCCTTTTCGCCGATCACGGTATTGTACTGCTCATCCATTTTTTCAATGAAACCCTGTGCCTGCGCCATCTTGGCGGCTCTTTTTACCTCCGGCAGTCCCATGGAGTACCGTCTGCCCATTTTGATGTTTTCTTCGATGGTGTCGGAGAAGAGAAAAACATCCTGCATGACCACGGAACTGGTGCTGCGCACCTGGGAAAGTTCCATGCTGCGGATATCCGTGCCGTCAATGGAGATATTTCCCTCACTGGGGTCATAGAACCGCTGCAGAAGATTGATCAGGGAACTCTTTCCGGAGCCTGTGGCGCCCATGACGCCCAGAGTCCTGCCTCTGGGAAGATCAATATCAATTCCCGACAGGATGGTGTTTCCGTCCAGGGTCAGTTCCACATTATCAAATTTCAGATCCCCCTGTATCCGGTCGAGATGTACGGCGTTTTCACTTTGGACAAGCCTGGGCTTTTCGTCGGCAATGGCCTTGATCTTCTTGTAGGAGGCAAAAGAGGAGGACAGCTCGTTTGCCAGTTCGGCAAACATATCCAGAGGCCAAGTACAATCTCTGGAATATTCGACGAAAGCCACCAGGGAACCCAGATCCATTTTACCCCGGATGACCAGGACGCCGCCGAGAATGGCGCAAACCACGGGAAGCACGGCTCCTATGAAATGATAAATGGGATAAAATCTTGCCACGATGCGGGCCTGTTCCATATTTAACTGATAGTAGTGCTTATTGTGCTTCGCGAATTTTTCAATCTCGAATTTTTCCCTGGCGAAAGCTTTTACCGTTCTCACTCCGGCCAGATTCTCTTCGGCCACGGTGGTAAGTCTTGCGTTTTCCTCACTGATGTCCGAGTATACCTTGTCAAATTTCTTCTCCAGAGCAAAGCTCAGTCCGCCGCCGAAGATCATTACCGCCAGGGGCAGCAGTCCCAGCAGGGGACTCAGGGAGAACATACAGTAGAGCACGGAAACGATATAGAGAGTGATCTGTATGATCAGCATTCCCGTCATGCCGAAGGCATCCTTTACTTTGTCCACGTCCTCCTTGACTCTTGCCATCAACTCGCCAGTGTTGGTGTTGTCAAAATAATCCATGGAAAGTGTCTGGAGATGGGCAAACAGATCTTTTCTCATCTCGGTGCCGATGGTCTGGCTGTTCTTGTCAAAAGTAAATTCTTTACAATAGCCGAACAGACTTCTGCCGAATCCCAGCACCACCAGAGCCGCCAGCAGGAAGCCGAATCTGGAGAAATCTCCGCCGACAAAGGATTCGTTGACAATGATTTTGGTGATTTGCGGCGTCAGCATTTCCAGAAGAATCGCCAGGATCAGGCTGACAATGGCAAAGACATAGCTTTTCCAGTATGGAAGTACATAATGTTTTACTTTTTTCAAATAAATCTCCTCCTAGTTACGTTCCGCATACTCCCGGTTTCACATTGCTTAAAAGCCAAAAAACCCGGACAAACGTTGCCCGGGTTTTAAAAGCGTTGTTCAGATGATCTTTTCACCGAAGTGTAAAAATCATATGTGTGAAACCGAGGTAAGCGTGTTGTTTTTGATACAATGAAGCTTGTTAAAACCTGCGTGTGCATTAAAAGTCATTTTTGCTACCTCACTTTCTTTCATATTATCGGCGGGTGACTGAGCCGCAGACATATATTATTCAACCACATAGTTTGGATGCTGTCAACTGTTTTATGAGAAAATTTAGTCGGTCCTTCCGTTTATACGCGCTGCCGATTAGATTTTCTTTTTGTAGGAAAAGCAAGGTATTGCTAAATCCCCTGGCTTCACATATAATATTAATATCAAAATCAGGAGGTACCGCCTATGCATTCACCTTTAGAGATCGCCAGGAGTTATGTGGAGGTCAGCATACATAAGACACATTTATCCGCCTTTAAGATGATAATTTTGGGCATGTTCGCCGGGTTTTTCATCGGTTTCGCGGGGATCGGGTCCACCACGGCATCCTCCACCGTTGTCAACCCCTCGGTGGCAAAACTGCTGGGAGCGGTGGTGTTTCCCGCGGGCATGGCCATGGTGTTGATCGCCGGAAGTGAGCTCTTTACGGGAAATACATTGATTATATTAGCCGTGTTGGAGAAGAAGATCTCAGTGCTTAAAATGCTGAAAAACTGGTTTTTTGTTTTCATCGGCAATTTTCTGGGGGCGGCGCTGGTGGCTGTAGGCGTGGTCTACGGGCATACGCCCAATCTGTTTGGCGGAGATCTGGCAGGCAGTGTGGTGGCGGCAGGCGCTTCCCGGTGTAACCTGAGTTTTTCAGAGGGACTGGTACGGGGAATCCTGTGTAATATTCTGGTTTGTATTGCGGTATGGATGTCCTTTGGGGCCAAGAATATCTCCGGCAAGCTGATGGCCAGTTTCTGGCCCATCATGCTGTTTGTACTCTGCGGATTTGAACACAGTGTGGCGGATATGTATTTCGGCACGGCGGCATTGCTGGCTTCCCGGGAATATGAAATCGCAATGGAAGGACTGACATGGGCACGGTTTTTTACTAACTGTATAATCCCTGTGACATTGGGCAATATCATAGGCGGCGCAGGCATCGTGGGCGGCGGATACTGGCTGGGTTATCTGCGCCATACGCCCCTGAGTCCGGTGTCCAAGGAGGAAGAGCAGGAAGAACTGGATATGGCAGAGGAGTATTATAAATAATTTATAAGTCATGCAGAGCATAGCCTGACGGTAATATGATACACAGGGGGATAGCCATGTACAATATCGGAATTTGCGATGATGAGCAGGCTTTTGCCACAGAACTTGAGGAAATGATCGGGCAGTATGCCCGAGAGAGCGGTACGGAGATCCGCACCACCCTGTTTTGTAATGGCAGGGAGTTGATTGAAAGCGAAAAAATCGAGTTGGATTTGATTTTTCTGGACATTCAGATGGATGTAATGAACGGTCTGGAGGCGGCAAAGCGCATCCGGGCCAAGGATGAGAAAGTGAGCATCATTTTCCTGACTTCCCTGACAAAATACGCGCTGGCAGGCTATGAGTACCAGGCGGTAAACTATATTATCAAGCCCATAAAGTATGTGCGTCTGAAGAGGGAGTTGGACCGGTGGCTGGAGAGTTACCGGCGGGAGGACAGAAAGTATATTCTGGTGACCAATGAGGACGGGCGCCACAGGGTGGACCTGAGTACTCTGCACTATCTGGAAACCTATAACAGGAATGTGAAGTTACATACGGACAGCGGTGATATTATTTCTTACAAAAAGATGAAGGAGTTGGAGGCGGAACTGGAGGATGCCCATTTTATCCGCTGTCATTCCGTCTATCTGGTGAATCTGTTCTTTGTAAAACGGGTGGGCAAGCTGGAGATCATCCTGACGGACGGAGAGACCATACCTATAAGTCAGCCCAAGCGAAAGCTGGTTATGGAGAAGCTGACCGACTATTGGGGGGACAGACTGTAATGGAGACCATAATTTCAATTCTGGACAGTCTGTGTTATGTACTGAACTTTATATATGTTTTTGTTGTCTATAAGGCGATAGCTGTTGTGATTCCAATCAGGAGACACTGGCTGCTGAAAGTGCTGGCCTTTCTGGTACTTTTGAATCTGGCCCCGGTGATTATCTTTTTGAATGACCCATGGAATATTTCCCTGGCTCTGGTGGGATTTGCGGCCCATATATTAATTTTCTATTCGGGAAAATGGGAGAAGAAAGTAACGGCTTTTTTGATCTTTTATCCCACAGTAATAGCCGTTAATTTTCTACAGCAGAATCTGTTCGGCGACCTGTTCTTTGTTGTCCGTCAAGCGTTGTCCCCGAACCATGACTCAGGCGGAAGCCAGAACTGGAGTATGGAAACTTTGCTGCTGAGTACGGCAATCTACACCCTGTCTCAGGCAGTGCGCCTGTTGTTCTGGGTTGGGGCATGGTTTTTTCTGAGAAGATACCGGCAGCAGATCGCTTCAGAGAATATGGAAAAGCAAAGCTGGCTTATTGCGGACGTTGTGATGCTGGTCTCCACCACCGCTATATTTACCGCCATATTTTTTATCACCCAGGCCAACTATATCGTATATCCGCTGTGTGTGGTGATTATTCTGGGGAGCCTGGTGGGTGTCTCCCTCATCGCCTATATGAGCCGCGCGGAACAGACGGCCCGTGAAGCCCGGCAGCTTCAGCAGCAGTACGCCTATTATGAGGAGAAGCTGAAGTCGGAGGAGACCGTGCGGAGGCTGTATCACGATATGAAAAATCACCTTCTGCTGCTGGAGAGGCAGGACAGCTTTGAGACCCGGCAGATGGCTGCGAACCTGCGCCGACAGATTGCCGAGTACGAAGATTATATTCATACCGGCAATGCGTTTTTGGATATTATTATCCGGGACAAGGCAAGGCAGGCCAAGGAGGACCAGGTTGAATTTTCTGCGGTGATTCACTTTGAGCAGGGCGGATTTCTGGAACCCATAGATATAAGCACCATTTTTGGCAATGCCCTGGACAATGCCCTGGAGGCCAGCTTAAAGCTGCCCAAGGAGCAGCGTCTGGTCACGGTGAAGGCGGAGTGTGTGCGGGATATGTTGTCTGTGGTGGTGGAAAACAACTGTCTGCCGGGTGAGACGGACTGCGAAAAAACCTCCAAGGAGGATAAGTTTCTGCACGGTTTCGGAATCAGAAATATCCGGCAGGCCGTGGATAAATATGACGGCCAGTGTCTGATCCGGCAGGGGAAGGACTGTTTCCAGTTAAAGATTCTGCTGCCGCTGCCCTAAATTTTTCTTGCATTACCGCTTCGGATATGCTGTTATGCTCTCAAAGCATATATTCTCTTCACTTTTGACAAGGCAATTCACTTTTCAATATATCGGATAATCTATGCATGAAATTCAAAATACAAATTGCAGAGTGGAAATGCCGGTTGATTCCTATATATGATTAGGAGCAGCCGGCTATTTTAGTGCCTGCTCATCTTAAAATATGCAGTCATAATATTAGTTTAAGCAATCCCCATTGCAAAATTCAAATAAAAAAGTATTCTAGATTTAGGCGGGGGATATGCGGGACTCTTAATCAGCATATTCCCGGACAGCACACTGATCGACATCAGGGCGCCGAAGCGACCGGATGTTGATCACCTGAATGTGTGGTGGCAGGGGATATGCGGGACTCTTAATTCAGAAGGGAGAAATAAAATGACAATCTTAAAAGCGGCAAACCTAAAAAAGTATTATGGCAAAGACGAAAGCCTGGTGAAGGCGTTGGATAATGTAAACCTGTCTGTGGAAGACGGACAGTTTGTGGCCATCATAGGCACATCGGGCAGTGGAAAGTCCACACTGCTGAATATGCTGGGGGGCCTGGATACCCCCACCTCCGGCAGCGTGACAGTGGAAGACAGGAATATTGAAAAGATGAATGAGGAACAACTCACCGTACTGCGCAGACAGCGGATCGGCTTTATTTTTCAAAACTATAACCTGATCCCTTATCTCACCGCCTATGAAAATATTGTATTGCCCGTGCGTCTGGACGGCAGGACGGAGGATGCAAAGTTCCTGGAGCAGATTGTTCGGTTCCTGGAGTTGGAGGGAAAACTGAAGAACTATCCGAGCCACCTTTCCGGCGGCCAGCAGCAGCGGGTGGCCATCGCCAGGGCACTGATCTCCAAGCCGGCC
>ERZ779623.609-NODE-609-length-12720-cov-5.732807_pt1 | contig 12720 bp, 9 predicted proteins | sample MGYA00514189_ERZ779623 | MGnify/ENA primary metagenome ERZ779623 (study PRJEB29562, sample SAMEA4376712) | mouse gut metagenome | isolation source: Cecum | study: EMG produced TPA metagenomics assembly of the A DSS colitis mouse model was used to assess the... | reverse complement strand
ATTTGGACAAAAATCATGATTATGGAGAATCTGTTTTCGATATAGATAAAAATAATCAAAGAGAAAGACTTTTTTACCAGTACTATTTGCAAGAGCATGATGGCGGAGGTGTGAAATGGAGACTGGTTGAATACAGAATCCCATTTGAATCGAATGATCCAGATGGATTTGAGCTTACAGATGTAGAATATACAGTTAATGGTAGTAAAATAGAGCATTCGAAATACTGTAAGACATGTAAGTATGGAGTTACGAATTGTGATGAGATAGAAGGTCATATAAGAGTGGTGCACGAAAAGGATACAGGATATCCAGAATAATTAGCATAGAGAGTGGGTATTGCCTGGTATGGCAGCGGAAGGGGCAAATAAGATGATTCAACCAAATAGTGAAAAGTTGGTATCTGCGATTATACCAGTTTATAATTGTGAAAAATATATCGAGAAATGTCTCAGGTCTGTTGTGGTGCAGTCATATAGAAATATAGAAATATTGGTAGTTAATGATGGAAGCACTGACAGCAGTCAGGAAATAATTGATAAAATATCGTCTTTTGATACCAGAGTAAAAGCACTATATCAGGAAAATCGAGGGGTTGCTGCAGCAAGAAATTATGCTTTAAGTTTTGCAAATGGTGATTATTACATTTTTATAGATGGCGACGACTTTATCGGTAGTGATTATATTAAAGATTTGGTAGAATGCGCTGTTAAAAACCAGTCAGAATTGGTTATCTGTGGCTATACCTTAACATATACAAATAAAACTAAAACAGTTTCACCAGGATTATATAAAAAAAATGAGAAAGAAGAGTGGGCATATCGGATTTCGTCTGTTTTAGGAAGGCTTTACAATAGTGAATTTTGGAAAAAAAATAATTTACACTTTATTACAGAAGAAGCTAGAGCAGAGGATGTGCCTATAGCATTATTTGCTAATGCTGTGGCAAATAATGTGGAAATAATTTGTAAAACAGACTATTTTTATGTTCAGCGAGAGGGGTCTGCTATGAACAGTAAAAAGAAAGTTCTATTTGGCTTTCCCTATATTGCATTCGAAGAAATGTATTATAAGGTACAAAAAAGGGAGATGACAAACAGCAGAGCTTTTTTTGATATGGGTGTTATAAAGTTTTTTGCAATGTTCAAATATGTGATATATCTGAGAGCTAATAGAACTGAAAAAAAAAGATTTAGTGAATATGTACACAGACTTTTAGATCGTGATTTTGACAGGGTGCGGATTGAGTGGAAAAATCTTAGGAAAAATATTGATCTTCCATTAACGCATAAGATAGCAGTTTCATTATTCTTGATGCAGATGAACATGGGCAGACAGAAATAAGCATATTGGTAAAATCATTTACTAGTAGGGGGGGGCTCAGGCTGAAATCACGAGGATGTGGTCATGATAATATATTAACGGAGATGAAAAAATGATATGCTTTGTAATTCTTCATTATAATACAATTAAGGAAACAAGAAATTGCATCTCCTCTATTATGGCATTAGAGCATGCTGATAGTAGCAGAATCATAATTGTTGATAACGCATCACCAAATCAGACAGGCATGCTATTAGAAGAGGAATATAGGTATAATGAAAATGTAGAAGTGATTTTAAGGAATCATAACGATGGATTTTCGGTAGGAAATAATGTCGGTTGCGGATATGCGATTAACAAATGGAATCCGGATTTTTTGGTAGTTGCGAATAATGATGTGGAATTCTGCCAAAAAGATTTTATGAGTAGAATATTGAAAGTATATAAAGAAAATCCGTTTGCTGTGTTGGGACCTGATATATATGCACCAGGGCGTGGAGTGCATCAAAGTCCGATGAACAGGCAGCCGCCGAGCAAGAAAAGAGTTAAATTTACGATATTAATGAACCAATTAATGCTATGGCTGTATCCGATTGTTTATTTTGGAATGGAGGGGTATTTTAAATATATCGAACACAATGTCCAGGCACAGAATTATGAAATGTATCAAGAAAATGTATGTTTAATGGGTGCATGCATGATATATTCAAAAGAATACATGAATGCAAGAAACAAAATTTTTGAACCGGAGACGAAGTTCTATTATGAGGAGTACATTCAGACAGTGTGGTGCATCAGGAATAACAAGAAAATTGTTTACAATCCAGATATAGTGGTGTATCATATGGAAGGGAAAGCGACTGAGACAGTAGATGAACAGAAGAAAGAGAGAATAAGGATTCAGATGTGCAATACATTGCAGGCGGCGAGAATCTACAGAGAGTTTATTTCAAGTGAGGTATAGAATTATTAATAAGAAGAAACTTTTATGGATATCACCATATGTACCATATGACCAGGTGAGGCATGCAGGCGGGAAAACACATAATTATGATATTAAATATTTTCAGAAGTCCGGATTATTTGATATTCATTTACTGACATTGGCACAGTGCAGTGATAAAGATTTTATTGACCTGGATCAATATGGAATATCATACAGGGCAGCGATAGTAGACGGCAAAGTATTAAAAAATTTTTTGAGAATACTAATGAATGCAAATTCAGTATTTAACAGCAGGCATAGATTATGCCAGACGATATTGTCCTATCAGTATTATTGTTTGAAAAAAATGATCAGGCAATATTCTTTGGGCAATGTACCAGATATCGTTATTATGCAATGGACTGGAGCTGGTTTCTTACTGCCGTATATTAGAAAATTATTTCCCAATGCTTATACAGTCATTATAGAAGAAGATGTCACCTTTTTGGGATATCAAAGACGATATCAGCAAGAAAGAAATTTTATAAAAAAGCAGCAATATAAAACCAGATATGATCAATTAAAAAGGAGAGAGCTAGAACTTTTGGAGCATTGTAGTCTGGTGGTGGTAAATAATGATAAGGACAGGAGATTGATAGTAAAATCTGGTATAAAGGATGGAAAGATATATACTGTAGCGCCATATTATAAGGATTATTCCCATGTTTGCAGGAATGATAATCTATCCAACGTTATTTACTATGGAGCAATGGATCGCAAGGAAAATCATGAAGCAGCTATGTGGCTGATACATCATGTGATGCCGCAGATTGGAGATATAAATGTCGAATTGTATATTATTGGGGTAAACCCGAAAGAAGAGTTAAAGAGAATGGAAACAGACAGGATTCACATAATAGGGTTTGTGGATGATGTCTCGCCGTATTTTTCACATGCCATGTGTATGGCAGTGCCGTTGCATTTGGGAGCAGGTATTAAAGTCAAGATATTAGAAGGAATGTCAGCAGGACTACCAGTACTGACAAATGCTGTGGGGATAGAAGGAATACCTGCAAAGAAAGGGTATGAATATTATCGTTGCAACACAGCAGAGGAGTATGCGGCTACAATACGTCAGTTATATAATAATTCAACAGAGATGGAGCGCACTAGCCAGAATGCAAAACGGTTTATGCAGAATAATTTTAATATAGATAATAAATTAAATGGACTCATAAAATTGCTTTTGAAGGAAAGTCAGAGGAAATTATGATTACAAGAATAAAAGAAATATTTAACTATAAAGAAATGATACGTAATTTGGTTAAGAGGGAACTGAGAGGACGATATCAGAAATCTGCACTAGGCTTCTTGTGGTCTTTTATAAATCCGATGTGTCAAATAGCAGTGTTTACAGTAGTATTTACCTTTGTATTTCCAAGCAACATTCCTAATTATTACATTTACCTGATGACTGGCATGATACCTTGGCAGTTTTTTTCGGATTCCATATCTCAGGGAGCGTGTGCTATTATTTATAATGCGGATATGACCAAAAAGATATACTTTCCAAGAGAGGTGTTGACTATTGCCTCCGTCTCCGCTAAGTTTGTCAATTTACTTTTTTCTATGATTGTTGTATTTGCTTTTATTTTAGTGTCTGGTACAGGCTTTAGTCCATTTTTGCCATTGTTATTGCTTGTGTTTGCACTGGAATATGCTGTATCGCTAGGATTTGCGATGCTGTTTTCGGCGGTTACGGTATATTTGCGCGATATGGAATATGTGGTAAATGTGATTCTTATGGCATGGATCTGGGCGACTCCAATTATGTATTCACCTGATGGGTTGACGGCTCAATATCCTTGGATTTCTAGTGTGTTACGCATAAATCCCCTGACCTCGATTATGTATTTATATCGGGATATTTTGTATTATCATGCGATGCCAGCTGTGGTAGATATTGTTATTCCATTGGCATGGGGAATAATACTTTTAATTGTTGGGGAGCTGATATTCAAGCATTTAGAGGGGGGCTTCGCGGAGGAATTGTGATGAAAAACCAGAGGGATGTAGTAATTAAAGTAGAAAATGTCAAAAAGCAATTTAAGGTATATCCTGATAAGGGGAAAACATTAAAGGATAAAGTACTGTTTCATAAGAGAAATCGTTATGAGCTAAGAGAAGTATTAAAGGGTATTAGTTTTGAGGTTGGGCGTGGGGAATCAATAGGTCTTATCGGTAAAAATGGGTGTGGGAAAAGTACCACATTGAAATTGCTAACTCGTATATTAGGACCTAATGAAGGAACGATTACAATTGATGGCAGGGTTTCTAGTCTAATTGAGTTAGGAGCGGGATTTCACCCTGATCTAACAGGGAGGGAAAATATTTATATTAATGCTTCTATCTTTGGCATTACAAGGAAAGAGGTTGATGCACGTTTAAATACTATTATTCGCTTTTCAGAGTTGGAAGAATACATTGACAATCCAGTTCGGACATATTCGTCGGGAATGTATATGCGGCTTGCATTTGCGGTTGCCATTAATGTAGATGCAGATGTACTGCTCATTGATGAAATACTTGCGGTAGGAGATTCTGCATTTCAGAAAAAATGTTTTGAAAGGTTAAAGGAGATTAAGGCAAATGGGACCACGATTGTAATAGTGTCTCATTCTATGGATCAGCTCTACAAAATCTGTGACAGACTGATTTGGATTGAGCGAGGGAAGATCAAGGCGGAAGGAGCGCCAAGAATCGTAGGCGAGAAATATCTGGATTCAATGGAAAGTGAACGCCTAAACCGAATCAGGCTTGAGAATAAGCAGAAGATAAACGAGCTTGAGAAAAAGCTATTGGAACAAAGTGTAGATCAGGAACAGCTTGAGCATGAGAAACGTAGATTGGAGTGGAATGAGTCACTGGCAACTATCAGTCAATTCTATCAGCCGGGTGCGAGAAGAAATCTTACAGGGGCTATAAAATTCTCGCATGTGGTCTTGACAGATACCGCAGGAAAGGAGACAAACCAGCTTTTGACTGGTCAGACATATCATCTGAAACTATCATATGAATCGGCGGAGATATATCAAAATGTTCGTTTTGCAATGGGATTTACAAGGGAGGATGGCATCTACTGTTATGGAAATGCATATCTGATAGAAAAGGAACTGCCCTCAAAAGGTTTTGTAACATTTTCATTCCACAATGGTCTGCTGAAAGGGAAATATGTGTTAGATTTGTGGATTGAACCAAAAGAGGGAGAAGCATATGATAGCATATACAGCTTGATGACTATTACTGTAGATACCGTTCCGTATAAGGAGCGGGGGATATTATCTATGGAAAACCATTGGGATTTTCAAAGTGAGGTGTGAAAATGTATAGGACAAGGGAAGAACTGGATGCTGCATGGGAAATGGTTGAACAGAGAAAACAGAAATTGGAAGAACGACGGCAGTCGTTATATAATGGTACATTTACAAATCAAATTGATCTACTGGGGCAGAAGGTCGGACAACTACAGCAAGAGAAACAGCTTCTGGAAGAACGCTGCGATGTACTGCAGCGGGATAATGACAGAGTTTATGCAGGTCATAGAGGACTAGAGGAAGAAATTAATTTCTTGAAATACAGGATATCTGCTTTGGACGGATTGCATGAGTCTGTAGTACAGGGAACAGGGATTCATGATGGATCGTTAAAAAAATATAAATGTATGTATCCCTTCGAGAGGATTGAGATATTACCGCGCGGGGAGGTTTATACATGTTGTTCATCATATGTGAAGCATAATTATTATATAGGGAATTTTTACGAGCAGTCTTTTGATGAGATATGGAACTCAGAGCGGGCATTAAAAATGCGGTATTCTGTATCGAATGGAAATTTTGAGTATTGCATGGAAAATTGCAAATGGCTTCACAAAGATAATATTGAAAACGGGACGGATACAGCTAGTACAAATCCGATTGTATTAAGAACGGAGCAAGATAATGTGGATAGCTGGAGAGAATGCTACACAGAGAAAATGCCCCGGTTTATAACTTTAACTTGTGATGAAACATGTAATCTTAGATGTCCTACGTGTCGGAGTACAGCGAAAGCATTAAAGAAAGCTGATGCAGAAATTTTATATGAACGTTTGGAAGATGTGCTGCGTCCTATGTTAAGGGATTGCGAATTGCTTGGAGCACTGGGATGCGGAGATCTATTTGCAAGCTACGCGCTGACAAAGTTTTATGCGACACTTACAGCGGAGGAGTTTCCTAAATTAAAATTGTATATTATTACAAATTTACAGCTGCTAACTCCAGAAAAGTGGGAAGAACTGGGTAATCTTCATGCAATTCCTATTCGTTTTGGCGTGTCAGTTGATGCAGTAAATGAAGAAACATATAAATTAAATAGAAGGGGGGGGGATTGGAAGCGGCTGCTTGAGAACCTGTCTTTCCTTAGGGAGTGGCGGAAACGTGAAGATAATAATATAGAATTTTTATGTCTTCATTTTGTTGTGCAGGAAAATAATTTCAGGCAGGTAGAAGACTTTGCTAGATTTGGAGAAGAGTATGGTGCTGATACAGTGGAATTTCAGAGATTAGGGAACTGGGGAACTTTTTCTGATGAAGAATTTGCATGGAGAAATGTGTTAAACCCTAATCATGAATTGCATGAGGAAGCAGTTACATGTTTGAGGAATGTGATGGAAAAAGAGTGGAAAGTAAAAATAGTACAAAATATTTTGTAAGAGAGGGATAAGATGATTTTAAAGGATCAACAGGAAAAGAAAGTATATTCTGACGGTGAGGTAACAGAACAGCGTATGTTAGAGATAGCAAAAAAGTATCCTGAAGATATGGCTCAGGACTACATTGCTGACTGTAGCGAATATACTATTAATAATACATTTTCATCGGTGCGTGAAAATATTTTGAATTGGTATCCATTTAAAGCACATGCAACCATATTGGAAGTGGGGGCAGGGATGGGGGCTATTACAGGTATGCTTTGTGATCGGGCAGACAGCGTTACCGCAATAGAAATGTCAGCCGCTAGAGCAGAGGTAATTCGTGCAAGATACTGTAATAGAAATAATTTGAAGATAATAAGTGAAGATATAAATAATTGGGAAACAGTAGAGAAGTTTGATTATATTGTATTTATTGGTGTGTTGGAATATGCAGCAGTATTTTCTGAGAGTAAGAAACCATATGACGAGTTTCTGATTAGTGCGAAAAGATTATTGAATGAAAATGGTAAAATATTGTTTGCAATAGAAAATCGGTTTGGATTAAAGTATTGGCTTGGCGCATCTGAGGATCACTTACAGCAGCCATTTGTAGGAATCAAAGGCTACAAAGAGGAAAGAACCCCAAGAACTTTTTCTAAAAAAGAGTTAGAAACTATTTTGGATAGAGTAGGTCTTGTAAATCATAGAATTTATAGTGTTCTTCCAGATTACAAATTTCCAGAATTAATATTCTCAGAAGATTGTGCTCCCGATTATATGAATCTAAAGAAAGTATCATTTACCTATTCAAAAAACAGTTCTTTGGTTGCAGATGAAAAAGAACTATATAAAGATATTATAGATAATGGTGTATTTCCGTTTTTTGCGAACTCTTTCTTGGTTGAGGCATCTGTGGAAAAGCTAGAGGATAGGTATGTTGTACATGTATCAGCCAAAGGAGAAGTGTATAAAGATTTTAGGGTAAATACGATTATGGATAATACAAATCGTGTTTATAAAATTCCAATGCACAAAAATGCAAGGACACATATTAACAATATTGTTGCCAATACAGAATATTTGGCGGGGCGTGGTGTGGCAGTATTGGCTGTCATCCGAGAAGGATCTTCAATTTATAGTGAAAAATATAGTGGTGTTTCGGCACAACGGTTGTTTCAAAATGCACTAGAAAAGAATCAGATTGATTTAATTCATAAGCTTATAGATGAATTAAAGAAAAATTATGTTAAGAGCAGTGATATTGTAGAATATAATGTGAATAATGTAATTGTAAAAAATCAACTGAATGACAAAGAAATAGATTATGGACCAATCCTGCAGAAAGCATTTATTGATATGACATTTTATAATGCTTTTTGGGAGAATGGTCAGTTGATTTTCTTTGATCAGGAATGGTGTTTTGAACGGGTTCCATTAAGATACTGTTTATATTATAGTATAAAGTCTGCATATACAAGGGTAGATGTTAGAACAGATATAACATTAAAGGAGATACTTGAATATGTAGATATAGACGAAATGGAAATAGCAGCCTATAATCGGCTGGAAGAATATTTATGGTCAAATGTTCTGTGTAGGCAGACAGATTTTTACGGTGGTGATGGATATTGTAACAGGTATTCGGAAGATATTACTTTGTACAGGCAGAATCGAATGCTGGAAGAATGCAAGGTTGAATTAGAAAATAAGGAACTCTTATTAGAAAACAGGAATATAGATTTGGAAAATGAAAATATTGATTTAGAGAATAAGATTCTGGATTTAGAAAACAGAAAGCAGGAGGAGATAACACGTAAAAATCAGGAAATAGGTCGGAAGGAGCAGGAACTTGAGCAGAAGGAACAACAGATCGGGCAGAGAGACAGAATGCTGGCAGAGTTAAATGAGCGTTATGAGGCAGTAATGCATTCTATAGGTTGGAGGATGGTAAGTTTTCCGGGTAAGGTATATGAAAAATGTTTTCCTGTTGAGTCTCTAGGAAGAAAGCGTATTAAGATGGCATCTAAATACGTTGGAGCAGTCAATTTGACAAATATTAAGTTTGTTGGTGATGCTTTTAGGAAAGGGGGAATAAGGCAGGTCAGAAAAGAATTAAATGCTTTTGAATATCGCGTAAATGGAATTGCAGAGATACCTTTAGATGCACCTCAAACAGATAAAATTCCCAAAATTAAGGATTTATCAAAGTGTAAAAAACTGGTATTCAGAAAAAGTGAAAAGCCAGTAGTATCTATTATAATTCCAGTTTATAACCAGTTTGAGTACACGTATGTATGTCTGAAATCTATACTGAAAAATAGCGACAGAGTGAAGTATGAGATTATAATAGCTGACGATGTTTCGAATGATCTGACAAAGCAGATAAGAGAAGTTGTAGAGAATATAAGAGTCATTCGAAATAAAAAAAATCTTAACTTTCTGCGTAATTGTAATCATGCTGCCAGGTATGCAAATGGGAAATATATTTTATTTTTGAATAATGATACGCAGGTGCAGGAAAATTGGTTGCGACCTTTGGTAGAGCTGATGGAATCTGATGAGACGGTCGGTATGGTAGGTTCTAAATTGATTTATCCGGATGGTCGTTTACAGGAAGCAGGGGGAATCATCTGGGGCGATGGACATGCGTGGAATTATGGAAATGGTCAGAATCCAGAGAATCCAGAGTTTAATTATGTGAAGGAAGTTGATTATATATCAGGTGCATCCATAATGATACGCGCGAGTCTTTGGAAACAAATAGGGGGATTCGATGATAGATTTGCTCCAGCGTACTGTGAAGACAGTGATTTGGCATTTGAAGTGAGGAAACATGGATATAAGCTGATGTATCAACCGTTGTCAGTGGTTGTACATTTTGAGGGAAAATCGAATGGCACAGACACATCTGCGGGTATAAAAAAGTACCAGGTGATAAATAGCAGGAAATTCGCAGACAAGTGGAAAGAAGAATTAAAACAGCAATCACTGACAGAGGATGATTTATTTTACGCTAGAGATAGAAGTCAGGGCAAGAAAACGATTCTTGTGATTGACCACTATGTTCCACAGTATGATAAGGATGCAGGTTCGAAAACAACATGGCAGTATTTAAAGATGTTTGTAGACCGCGGATATAATGTGAAGTTTATTGGTGATAATTTTTATCAGCATGAGCCATATACAACCCAATTGCAGCAGATGGGAATTGAAGTGTTATATGGAGCATGGTATGCAAATCATTATAAACAGTGGATTATGGATCACAAGGATGAAATTGATTTTGCATATTTAAACAGACCACATATAACTGTAAAATACATTGACTTTTTAAAGAGTGAGACAAACATCAAATGTATCTATTATGGACATGATTTGCATTTCTTGCGTATCAGGAGAGAATACGAACTGAGTGGAGACAAAAAGTTTTTGGAGGAATCCAAAGAATGGAAGGAAACAGAATTAAGCATAATGCGCAAGGCAGATATGAGTTACTATCCATCATGTGTAGAGGCGGAGGAGATTCACAATATTGATCCTTCTATAAACGTGAAGGCAATTACTGCCTATGTTTATGACAAGTTTATTGACGGATTATCTGTTGATTTCTCAAAAAGAGAAGGGATTCTGTTTGTGGGAGGATTTGGTCATCCTCCAAATGAAGATGCAGTGTTGTGGTTTGTAGAAGAAGTGTATCCATTGATTTGTACACAGCAGTGCATTCCCTTTTATATAGTTGGTTCTAATGCAACGGAAAGGGTAAAGAAAATCAAACGAGATGGCGTTATTATGAAAGGTTTCGTTACAGAGGAGGAGTTGACAAAGTTATATAATTCTTGTAAACTTGTTGTGGTTCCATTACGGTATGGAGCAGGTGTAAAAGGAAAAGTAGTAGAAGCATTATATAATGGTACACCAATGGTTTCAACCTCGGTTGGAATTGAAGGAATAACTGGTGCGGACCAGATAATAGAAGTTGCAGATGCTCCGAGGCAGTTTGCGGATAAAGTATTGGCATTATACAATGATAAGGCTAAACTGAAGCAAACAGTTTCAGATTACCAGAATTATGTGAAAAAGAACCATAGTATTGATGCTGTATGGAACATTATTAAAGACGATTTTCAGTAGAGAGGATAGTATATGATTATTACAAAGACTCCATTCCGAATGTCCTTTTTTGGCGGAGGAACAGATATGCCGGAATTTTTTATGGAACATGGTGGAGCGGTTATATCTACGTCGTTTGATAAGTATTGTTATGTTAATGTCAGGCATCTTCCACGTTTCTTTGATTATAGTACAGAATTGGCTTATTCCAGACTAGAGAGAGTAACAGATATAAATGATATTATTCATCCAGCAATTCGCGAGGCAATGAAATATCTAGATATGCATGAGATTAGGCTTACGTATGAAGCAGATTTGCCAGCACGCTCAGGTTTGGGGACAAGCAGTTCCTTTGCAGTAGGTATGCTGAATGCTTTTTATGCACTTAAAGGAAAGTATGCAGATAAGAAAAAACTTGCAGACGATGCCATTCACCTAGAGAGAGAGTTATGTAACGAGGCGGGTGGGTGGCAGGATCAGATTGCTGCGTCGTTTGGCGGCTTTAATCGGATTACTTTGAATGCAGAGGGATATACAGTAGATCCGATTATCATTTCTCCAATAAGGAAGAAACAGCTGAATGATAATTTATTGTTGTTTTTTACCGGTTTTACTCATTTTTCTGCAGATATACAGGCAGAAAATAGAGATGCTGACAGGACAAAACAATTACTTGAGATGTTAAGTCTGGTGGATGAAGCACAAAATATTTTGACGAATACAAAGACTGATTTGGATGAGTTTGGACGATTGCTGGATATTACATGGAAACTAAAAAGGGAAACAGGCAGAAAAGTATCAACAAACTCTATAGATGCTTTGTATGATAGAGGAGTCAAGGCAGGAGCATTGGGAGGCAAATTGTTGGGTGCAGGTGGTGGTGGTTTTTTATTATTTTATGTTACACCAGACCAAAGGGAATGTGTGTTGAAGGAATTAGCTGATTTAATGTATGTTCCTTTTGAGTTTGAAAACTCGGGAACTCGGGTAATCCATTTCACGCCGGAAACATATGTCCCAGGAAGCGACAAGCTGTAGAAATGCATGGGAGAATTCGATGAAAGTAGTAATTATGGCAGGAGGAAGAGGCACAAGAATATCTTCAGTAGCTAGTGATATTCCAAAGCCAATGATTCAGGTTGAAGGAAAACCAATATTAGAATGGGAGATAGAGTGTCTGCAAAATCAAGGATTTAAGGATATTATCATAACAGTTAGCCATTTGGGCAATATCATAATGGACTATTTTGGCGATGGAAGTGGCAATTCACCGGTTACAGATAAACCATTTGGTGTACACATTGAATATTATTTCGAGCAAATACCACTTGGTAATGCAGGAGCGTTGTTTCAGATCAGGGATAAGCTGACAGAGGATTTTTTATTACTAAATGCAGATGCTGTATTTGATGTTGATTTCAGGCGTTTTGTAGAATACCATAAGGAAAAAAAGGGACTTGTCACATTATTTACCCATCCTAATAGCCATCCCTATGATAGTGGACTTATTGTTGCGGATGAAAAAGGGCAAGTAATACAATGGCTGGCGAAAGAGGATGAAAGGTAGTGAGACATATGGCAGTCAACTCATATAAAGATGATGAGCAGAGCGTAGAGCGCAGTAAGGTAC
>ERZ779623.605-NODE-605-length-12759-cov-6.265113_pt1 | contig 12759 bp, 13 predicted proteins | sample MGYA00514189_ERZ779623 | MGnify/ENA primary metagenome ERZ779623 (study PRJEB29562, sample SAMEA4376712) | mouse gut metagenome | isolation source: Cecum | study: EMG produced TPA metagenomics assembly of the A DSS colitis mouse model was used to assess the... | reverse complement strand
ATGCATTCTCATTAGAATTTTCAGGGTTGCATTACTGTTTATTTGTCAAGGTTCTTTAATTTTATTTCGGTATCACTTGGTCATCCAAGATACCGAGCGGAGAAGATGGGATTTGAACCCATGCGCCGCTATTAACGACCTACTCCCTTTCCAGGGGAGCCCCTTCGGCCAGCTTGGGTACTTCTCCAAATGGCAGAAATAAAAACGGAGAGGGTGGGATTCGAACCCACGCGCCCTTGCGGACAAACGGTTTTCAAGACCGCCTCGTTATGACCACTTCGATACCTCTCCATATTCCTATTTATTTTTCATCATTGCTTAATCTGCAATGCGAAAATCAGTATATCAAATCTTCATAAATTTGTCAAGTGTTTTTTTATTTTTTATTTTCTCTGATCGCTTACCTTAGCGACGTGTTTTATATTACCACGCTCTAAAGTAGTTGTCAACAACTTTTTTACATTTTTTTGTTATTTTAGTATTTTTTGTTTTTTCAAGAATCTGCAATAAAATACTTTGTTGCTCCAACACGCTTTAAATGTACATCTACTGAGAAAATAATCGTAGATAAACAGTTCCTAATGTGTTATTTTTCTGTATTGCCTATCCACTTTTCAAGTTCAGTTCTTCCAGTCTGATATGGCACACTCACTTCGCGATACAGAGCAGTGTAAAACGCCACTGCGTTCTGCTGTCTTTTTTTTGCAATCTCCGCTGCCCTTTTGGTGTAAAAATTTGAATATAGTTTTTCTAGTTTATATTTGTACTCCTGAAAAAAGGAGGGGGTTGTATCATTTTCTCCAGTCAAAACCTCTCCGTTTGATGTTACGCAATAAAGCGGCTCAGAAACAGCCCCTTTATATACCAGGGTTCTCGCTATCCCGATCGCACCTGCAACATCTAATTTATCCGCATCAAACAAAATCTCGGCTTCAAGACTCTGTGGCTGCAAATCTCTTCTGTATCTATGTGTCCTAATGCACTGTCGCACCTGCTCCGCATAGTCCAGCGCAAATCCATGCTCTCTCAAAAAGCGATATGCTTTATCACTCCCCACTACTGCATGACACAAAGCCGGATTTTCAAACTGTTCTTTCCGTCCGATATCATGCAATAGACAAGCTGCGATTAAAATGTCATGATCTACGTTCTTTTCTGTTTTTGCAATGTCTAACGCATTATACAGCACACGATAAATATGCTCCTGATCATGCGCACTGTCCTCCATACACATGCGCATGTAGTTTTCTATCAACGCGTACTCTTCTTTATTCATGCAAACATCTCCGCTTCTTTTTCATACAAACATCTCCGCAAGTTTCAGATCCTCCGGTGTTGTAATTTTGATATTTCTATAAGATCCATATACTAATTTGACTGACATATTCATGAAATGCTCCACTACCATAGCATCGTCAGTAACACACACTCCACCTGCAGGCAGCCTTTTCTCCTCTGCAAGCAATTTTTCGTACGCCGCTGTGATCAACTGTCTCTCAAAAACCTGCGGTGTCTGTATCATCCATGTTCGGGAACGGTCGGGTGTGTGCGCCACAAATCCTTTTTCATCAGCTATTTTGATGGTATCTTTTGCAGGCATGCCTACAACACATGCCTTATGATGCTTGACCTCATCAAATACCCTGTCTATGATTTCTCTGTCGACAAATGGCCGTGCACCATCATGAATGAATATGTAATCGCATTCCCAATTAATAGTTTTGATCCCATTTGCAACAGAATGATATCTCTCTTTACCTCCACAGACTATTGAACGAATCTTGTGAAAACCGTACTTTCCCATAAATTCATTTTGACAGAAATCCTCCTCGCCCTCTCCGACAACTAACACAATATCATCAATGATACTGTCCTCGAAAGCCTTTAGCGAGTAGTATAATACAGGTTTATCCTTGATGAGCAGATACTGCTTATGGACACTGCTGCACATCCTTTTCCCTTGTCCTGCTGCCAATACGACCGCTGTCGTTCTGATCTCTTTCATATCACCCATCTATCTCTCACCCATCTATCTCTCACCCAATCTGAGATTCGGAATGGCATTCAGGTCATATCCGCTCCTCGTTCCTTTGATATACTCATAATATCCTGCTACACCGATCATGGCGGCATTGTCTGTACAGAAGATCGGTGAAGGATGATAAAATTCAATATTTTGTTTCCTGCACTCTGTCTCAAATGTTGCACGCAGCGATGAATTCGACGCCACACCTCCTGCGATGGCAAATTTATCAAGCCCATATTCCTTTACTGCATTTAATGAATGTTCTACAAGGACATCGATCACTGCCTTCTGAAATGATGCAGCTACGTCTGCCTTGTTGACTTCGATCCCTTTCATTTCACACGAATTTAAATAATTTAACACTGCGGATTTCAAACCGCTGAAACTGAAATCATAGTCCGAACCATCAACTTTTGCTCTTGGGAACTGTATTGCAGCGGGGCTGCCCTCTCTGGAGAGTCTGTCAATCTTGGGTCCCCCTGGATAGCCAAGACCTATCGCACGCGCCACTTTGTCAAAAGCTTCACCCGCCGCATCATCTCTTGTATAGCCTAAGATCTCATAGACTCCGTAATCTTTTACGACAACAAGATGTGTGTGTCCGCCGGATACGACCAGACATGTAAACGGCGGCTCTAGTTCTTTATTCTCAATAAAATTAGCACTGATATGCCCCTCTATATGATGCACGCCAATCAATGGTTTCCCTGTGGCAAAGCTGATCGCCTTTGCTGCGGAAACTCCGACGAGAAGTGCTCCGACAAGTCCTGGACCGTATGTCACCGCGATCGCCGTGATTTCGCTCAATGTCACGTTTGCTTCCTGCAAAGCCTCCTCGATAACCTGATTGATCTTCTCTATGTGCTTTCTCGAAGCTATTTCCGGCACTACACCGCCATATAAGGTATGCAATTCTATCTGCGATGAGATGATATTGGACAAAACCTCACGTCCGTTTTTCACAACTGATGCGGCTGTCTCATCGCAGGAGCTCTCAATTGCCAATATGAGTATGTCTTCCTTGGTTTTCATGACAAAATTATACCTTTCTATCTAACGAATCGTTTCCTGATCGCCCAACCTTCAGTTTACAGATCACAAAAGTATTCTATTCAGGATCGACAAGCTCAAATCCAAGAATCTTCCAACGTCCTGTCTCTGTCTCTCTCCTCAATATAAATACCTGTTTTGAGGATTTGATATCAACACCGGCTTTCACAGAATAAGTACAATAAATCCTTGCACACTTGCGTCCGCCTTCTGTAAATTCTTCAACATCTGTACTTCTCGACGTTGTATAACTCGCGATCGTATAACCATTCTCCTCAAATTTCTTGACCTCGTTCTTTAAATCCATGATGTACTGTTCCCTTGAATTGTTCTCAGCAAGCTCTGCGTCAAATAGCGCCAACAATTTATCTGCCATCTGTTCAAGCTGTTGTTCTGTGTAGTCTTCATTGTACAGGCACTTTGTAATGTCGCTGTAATACTTTAGAACTTCTCTGGGTGTCGGCGGATAATCGTTGTCAAGATCTCTCAACAGTACGTCCTGCACCGCCGTGACTATGATTTCATCCTGCTCACCACGGAAGTTTGACAGATAAAAATAGTATCCTCCAACCAATGCAACCATAATTATGATAATGATCACTTTTTTCGCTTTTCCCATTTTCATTATCCCCTTTCATCCTCTTCACCCTCAAACAGAAGTTCCTCACTCCATCCGTCCTTTGCGATATAGGTCTGTGGGAAGACCGCCTGCACATCCTTTTTGTACTCTTCCGGTCTTATCAGCGATGGCGAGTAATGTGTCAGCCACATTTTGGCTACGTTTGCTTCCTTTGCCATCGCGGCCGCCTCATAAAAAGTCATATGCTTGTATTCCTTTGCCTTGTCTTTTTTATCAGGTTCTCCATACATACCTTCACATATAAATAAATCGGCATCTTTCGCATTTTTGATAATACCTTCTGTCGGTCTTGAATCGGTACAATAGGTCACTTTGAGTCCTTTCCTGGGTGCGCCCATGACCATGTCAGGCGTGTACGTTTTACCCTCAACTACAATCGTATCCCCTTTTTGCAGTCTGCCCCAATACCTCCTGTCCAACCCCAGTGCCATCGCCTGATCCAACTGAAATTTTCCTTTTCTATCGATCACAATGTTATATCCATAGCAGATGACATTGTGATTCACGCGAAACGCCTCGATATGAAAGCCATCAAACTCAATGCGCTGCTCTGCCTCTGCCAGTTCTGTATATTGAATTTCAAAAGGAAGTTCCGGAGCCACCACACGCAGGGCATTAACGACTCTCGAAAGTCCTTTTGGTCCGATCATCAAAAGCGGCGTCGTCTTTTCTGCATTCCCCATTGTGAGCAGCATTCCGGGCAGACCTGAGATATGGTCCGCATGATAGTGCGTAAAGCACATGATATCAATCGGCTTGGGGCTCCATCCTTTCTCTTTCATGGCAATCTGCGTACCCTCTCCACAGTCAATGAGGATACTTGTGCCATTGTACCTCGCCATAAGCGATGTGAGCCATCTGTATGGCAGGGGCATCATTCCCCCTGTACCCAATAAACATATGTCTAATATAATAATCGCCTCCCTTTTCAAGTTCTCCACATGATCACCGCATCATCTTTGGGTTTTTCATAAAAATTTGGCCGCACTCCACACGACACAAATCCGTAACGTTCATAAAGTCTGCGCGCAGGAATATTTTTGCTTCGCACCTCGAGTGTAAACGCCGTGATACCATAACGCTCCTGCCCCAGTTTTAGGAGTTCTGACAGGAGCGATGCTGCAATCCCATTCTGTCTGTATCTTTGATGGACAGCCACGTTTGAGATATCGCCTTCTCCTGCAATGTGCGTGAGCATACATCCCCCCAAGACGCGGTCTGGTGTGTCTGGTGTGACATGCTCCGCCTCTGCGATCAGATAAAACCGATCAGGGTTGGTGAGCACTTCCTCAAAGTCCTTGTACTTCCATGGCATGGAAAAACAGGCTGCCTCCAGCGCCGTCACGTCCTCGAGCTCTTCCCGCCGCATCTCCCGTATATGATATTTTAATGGTGTGATCATTGACATATCCACTTATTCCTTTTTTGCTGTGCGCTCCCGCTCTGCCTGCGAAAGGCGCAGGTATTCGGGTGCATGTTCCGCCGCTGTCTCCATAATCCCTTTCTGATATAAGGTCAGTCCCAACGCTGCTACACAGGAAGCTCTCTGTCTGTTACAGCATGCCGGCGCAAAACTGTATTTTACATTGATGAGCCCTGCTATCTTTTCTCTGTATACAGACACACCATCACCCAAAAACAACACCTCTGTATCCGCCGCAAGCTCGTTGATCCGACCTGCTAACTGGGCAATGTCAACGGCACATTGTCTCTCCAAAACAACCATCTGATATCCTGCATCGATGTCTGTCCCTTTGCGAAACGTATACAATCCGGTATACACCTGGTCTCTCCGCGCGTCCATGATCGGACAGATCAGTTTGTCACTGCCATAGAGGTTGTAAGCTAACGCATCCACTGTCGGTACAGGGATAATAGGAATATCCAGTGCAAGCCCTAAACCTTTCGCCGTCGCGGAACCGATCCTAAGCCCTGTAAAAGAGCCTGGTCCCGCCGCAACCGCAATTGCATCGATCGTGTGCAGATCCAGCTCTGTCATGCGTTTTAATTCATCTAACATAGGGAGCAGTGTCTGTGAATGTGTCTTTTTGTGATTCATCGTGTACTCCGCTACAGTGATATCATTGTCAACGATCGCTGCCGATGCCACAAGTCCGGAGCTGTCTAACGCAAGAATCCTCATACAATTTCCCCCTTCATCCATTTATTTCCGTATCACTATTTTTCGATGATCAAAGCCCTGCTCCAGATCTTTCTCTATGGTTATGTGTCTGGCATCCGGGGGGATCAATTCCTCGATCAGCTCAGCCCATTCGATCATGCAGATACCGTTTCCATAAAAGTAATCCTCGTATCCGATCTCCTCCATCTCTTCGATATCCCCAATGCGGTAAACATCAAAATGATAAAACGGCAGTCTTCCCTTCTCATATATCTGTACGATCGTAAACGTAGGACTGTTGACATGCTCTGTTATACCCAATCCTGCCGCGAATCCCTGCGTGAACACGGTCTTCCCCACCCCAAGTTCACCGTTTAATGTATAGATCTCTCCCGGCTGCGCAGAACATCCAAGTTCTCTGCCCACCGCAAAAGTCTCCTCAGGACTGTTTGTCTCTATCCATTCCATTCTCTTTCCACCTCAACATATTCGTCATTACCGTATCCTGACCTTCTTCGGAGGCATATGTGTTGATATCATCTGTATCAGCGCCTCCTTTTTGTCCCCCAGATCTTTTTTCGGAAAAATGGAGGCAGTTGTCCTTGACGTATATAGTATGATGCTTCTTGCTGTCGATACAGCCTTCACGCAGCTGTCCCAGCTCTGGTGTTCTTCGCTTTCTCCCTGCGATACAAAGACACCCTCATCAGTCATCCTGTAATGAAGCGGCTGTCTGAAAGCAGGCGTGTTCTGCACCTGCTGCATCGCCCTAAGAAACAGTGCTCCCGGAAGATATGCGATGAGCACTACACCCGCGATCAGATAGATCACATACCTTGTCGAGACAAATGCCATAATGAGAAACATCCCCACAAGTGTACCAAGCATGCCTGAAAAACTGGTGTATGTGTGAAACAGGAGATAATCATATAACACGCCCGCAGTCACTTTGACATCAAATTCCATTTCCATATTGTATCCTGCCCTTTCCGAACATACATAACAAACAGAGCACCTGTACTTTTGAACGATACAGGTGCTTCCTTAAATTTACACTTCTATAACAATCCAGTATCTTAATACAGTATACCAAAAAGTGGTCAAAGTGCAAGTCATTCTGTAATTTTCATCTTGTTTTACTCGTGCCGCAGTGCTTCGATCGGACTGAGTTTCGCCGCTTTTCTGGCAGGATAGATACCAAAAAAGATGCCGATGAGCGAGGAAAATCCTGTCGCAGCAAGGACTACTTTGGGATCGATCACTGCCTCCATGCCGCTCATTCCCAGGCTTGATGCAATGCCACAGATTCCCTTTGCTCCCAAAACGCCCAAGACAATCCCGACAAAGCCGCCGATCAGTGTGATGATCACTGCCTCCATCAGAAATTGGAACAAAATCGATCCCGTCTTTGCCCCCAACGCTTTTCTGATACCGATCTCTTTTGTCCTCTCGGTCACAGATACCAGCATAATATTCATGACACCGATACCGCCGACGATCAACGCGATACCTGCCACAAGCATGATAAATATCGTCACATAGTTCAGGATATCGCTGATCATCCCTACTTGGCTTGCCATGTCATATGCCTGGATATAGTCTTTTCCGCGCACGTTATATCTTGCTTCGAGCAGAGATTTCACCTGTTTTGAAATCTCTGTAACATACTCTGACGAATCCGCAAAAACGATAAAAGACGAAAACTCATCTGTATAATATCCGTACAGATCTTCCAGTGTCGTGAGCGGAATCTCCATTGTCACATCTGCGCCTGTACCTGTTGTCATCTGTTTGGCGATAGAGTCATTTTCCTTTCTAACACCGACAATCGTATAATCCTCCGTAATCCCCCACATACTCATGTTGATCTCAAGTCCGACCACGTCCGTAGAACCAAACAGCTTTTTCGCGCCCCGCTCATTGATGACACACACTTTACTGGAGCTTTGCGCCTCGCTTTTATTATAATACCGCCCTCTGATCATCGGTGCATTGTCATAATACTGCAGAGATTCATTTCCGAACATCGGAGCCACTGTAAATGTTCCTTTTGTACTCTGTGCAGTCGCCTGAGCCCCAAATGACCATACATCGGTCGCACCCTTCACATGGGAAACTCTTTCGATGATCATGTCAAGATCATCATTTGTAAACATGATCGCATCAGCTTCCTCACCTGGCACATCTGCATAGATCTGCACATATCCTCCAACCAGCTCATCAAGCTGTCCACTGATACCAACCTTGAATCCGTTACCTGCGGAGACGATCAGTATAACAGAAGAGATACCAATGATAATGCCCAGCATTGTCAAAAAAGAGCGTCCTTTGTTTCCGCGGATATTCATCAGGGCTATCTTAATATATTCTATTATCCTAGCCATTGTTCGTCCCAGCCTCCGTATCCTGTGCGCCTGTCTCGAAATCCCCTGTATCCTCCTGCGTCTGCACCATCGCATTTACTGTACTTTCCTGTGTCTCTGCATCATCTGCTATTGTTGTCCCGGCACCTGGCTCTGCCTGTGCTCCCGGCACCGCCATATCACCGGCTGTCACAGCCATACCTTCATCCAGCCCAATGCCGTAAACAGATGTTGTTACAATCTCCTGGTTTTGATCCAAACCATCCTTGATCTGTATATATGATTCGGAAGAAATCCCTGTCGTGACATACTTCTTTGTCAGTATGCCATTCTCGATCACATAGCAGAACTGTCCCTTGCTGTCGACATTTACTGCCTCTACAGGTGCCTGTAGAACACCTTTTTCACTCGCGGTGAGAATCCTCAATTTCGCATCGATCCCAAGGAAAATATTTTCATCTGGATCGTCAATATGTACCCTGACTGCAACCATCGGTGTTCCTGACGAATTTGCCTCCGCCACATGATTGATCTTGGAAACCGTTCCGGTGTAATCTCTCCCTGATATCGTGATCTCTGCTGGCTGTCCTAATGCAAGTGTCTCTAATGCATATTTGGATGCCTGGAATTCAACACAGACATTGTCAAAGCTCTCGAGAACCATAAGCTGTGTACCTTCCTGCACAGAAGCCCCTTCCACCACATTCAGATCAGAGATCACCCCGTTAAAACCTGCCACAACGCCATTTAACACAGCTTCGTATTTTCTTTCTGCATCAGCGCTTTCGAGCTCCGATTTCGTTCTGTTCAAAGCGTATCCTGTAAGTTTGCTGCCATTCTCGAGTGCTGCCTCTGCGCTTGCCTTATCGCTTTTTGCCTCAGCAAGACGTTCCTGATAATCCGCAAGATCCTTTTTTGCCTGGGTGATCAGCTCTTCCCAGCCCGTATCTGTCTTGTAATCCGAGAGCAGGCTCAATTCATTATTCAGTTTATTCAGCTCATTCTGCTTCTCTGTCTTTTTGCGTGCAAGCATTTCCATATCTGTATCTTCTGTCGGAAACTGCATTGCAAGGTCATACGTGTTCATCTCCTTCTCAACACTGTAGATCTTCGCATAAAGATCTGATTTCTTCAGTGCTGTTATATCCGTGACACCGTCCGTCAGCTCATCGATCCAGTTTTCATAATTGTCGATCTCCTGCTCGCACACTATGATCTCCATCTCTGCCTGTGCAAGCTTCTCCTTCTGCTCATTATTATATTGTACGTTGGAATTGTAGTCCGCAGAGCTGATCTTTTCTGCCAGCTCACTCTGCTGCTTTGCATACGCCACCGCTTCTGCGTCAAAGCACAGAAGCACATCACCCTCCTTGACAACATCGCCTTTGCTCACTTCAATGCCCTCGATCTTCGCATTGGCTGGAGCAAAAAAAGTAACTGATTCCTCCGCAATTACTTTTCCACTGACGCTGAGTTCCGTGTCAATGTCACCTGTGGATATCTTATCTGTATAGACTGGGATCGCCATATCTCCTTTCCCTGAAAAAGATTTTACCCCGATAAATGCCACAGCTGCCAGCGCGAGCGGAATGATGATCTTCAACCGCTTTTTTCTGCGCCTGTTCGGTCTTTTTGCCCCCGATTCATTCTGAACTTTTTTCTCTCCCTTACTCATTTTCTTCGTCCTCCATTCCTCTTTCCTGATTACGGCTTGATGCCATGTCCTGCCTCGTATCCGAAACGATCCTGCCATCACGTATCTTGATCACCCGATCTGCCTGCTCAGCGATCTCATTGTCGTGCGTGATCAGGATCACCGTCCTACCCTCACCGTGAAGATCCCTCAATATCTGCATGATCTCCTTTGTTGAGTTTGAATCCAGATTACCAGTCGGCTCATCCGCAAGTATGATAGGCGGTGCCTGTGCGATTGCTCTTGCGATCGCGACTCTCTGTTGCTGTCCACCCGACATCTGTGCCGGCTTGTGATCAAGCCTGTGTGACAATCCGACTTTCTCCAATGCATCTAGTGCCAATCCTTCGCGCTCTTTCTTGCCTACCCCGCGGTAAATCAGCGGCAGCGTGACATTCTCTACCGCTGTGAGATTTTGTATTAGGTTAAATCCCTGAAAAATAAACCCAATCTCGCGGTTTCTGACATCCGACAGCTCATCATCGTCCATATCGGATACATCAATGCCATGCAGCATATACGTGCCAGTTGTCGGCACATCAAGACAGCCCAGCATATTCATGAGCGTTGACTTGCCCGAACCAGAATGCCCTATAATGGCTACAAACTCCCGTTCGCATATAGTAAGGTCTATTCCGTCAAGCGCGCGCACCTCGTTTTCACCAGGGTTATAAATCTTTCTCATATCTTTTATCTCTATTAGCGTTTTATCTGTTTCCATCTTTATCCCCCCTGCGTGCTTCAGCACATACTCTTATCAATTCCATCATATCAAACATCGCTTCCCCATTCTTACATATTACTTCAATATACATCGCCCTATGCCAGCCACAAGCAAATCGATCCTTTTTAGCTGACAGACAAGTTGTATATGGCTGCCTGCCTTTGAACGATCACTGAACATTTCATACTATAGCATTGATACTTAATTTTGTCTTTAATATTTTCTTAATTTAACATTAATTTACAATCCCTAAAAATTCTATTAAACCTAACTCTTAAATATATACTTTTTATAAAAATATTGTAGAATTTTTATAATATTTTGCCAAATAATTAATTAACAAAAGACACTCCCGCATTTGTCATGCACGAGTGTCTTCTATAATAGCTAAATTATTAAGTTTTTAGGATGATCCGATGTGGTAAGCGGACATTTCAGCAATATATTATCATGACTTATTTGTTAAAGCTTTTAAACTTCCTCTGTGCGTCTGGTCTTCACTGTATTATCATATGATGCCTTGAGGATTGGACTCAGCGGCTTATAGAGTAAAAATGTCAAAACTGATACCCCGGAACCTTTTAAAAGATTCAACGGCGCCACACAGAACGCCACAAATGTAAACACATTTGTAATGTTGGCATTGATCTCTGTTCCCATTCCGATAATCGCATCGAGAGGCATACCGTACATCACAGCAAAAGTGGGAAGAAGATATACTGCATTGAACAGGGTTCCAAATATCGTCATGCAGAGAGTTCCAACTGCACTTCCGATGATCGCTGTTGTCTTTTTCTTCCTCACATGATAGATCAATGTCGCCGGCAAGATCATGGAACAGCCCACGCAGAAATTGGCGAGTTCCCCAACAAACGCTGTGGAGGTCGGTTTAAACAGTAACTTAATGACGATCTTGATAAACTCCGTAAGGATACCTGCCACAGGTCCAAACGCAAATCCGCAGATCAGTACCGGGAGCTCACTGGCATCAATCCCGTAAAAAGGCGGGGCAAACGGTACAGGAAGCTCTATCGTCATCAGGACACCTGCGATCGCGGAGAACATTCCGATCATCGCGGTCTTTCTCGCTGTCAGTATTTTGCCATTCTCTCCGCTTCGCTTTGCAATGATCTTCTCGGCAATCACCGCGACAAGCACTACCACTGCTACTAATCCCACAAATTCCAATACAAATGTGAGGTTTTCGATGATGTTTGTAAAAAACTGGTTCATAATCTTCAATCTCCTTTTTACTGTTTTTCTTCCGAGGAGTTGGTATGGAGTATCGATATGTCGTACTTGATCGAGTATGGTATAACCTTTTCCCCTACTCGCCACACGCCGCCTTAGAGCATTTTTGCCCTGCATGGAACTGCGAATCGAGTAGGGGAATGACCTTCTCCACTACTCGCGCACCGGGCACCCGTCAGTGAACCGATTTATTGGTTTGATGACATTCTTCCTCTGGGTGCCCGTGTGTATAAAAGAACCCCGAATGTTTTTTCATCCGGGGTTTTACACACAACATATCGGTCTTTACATTTATGAAAACATATCTGCAAAGAATCTACATCTTCTCTCATCCAGACTTTACTGTCGGTTATGGAATCTCACCATATCAGCCGTTTTGCTCCTGCACTGTACACAGTGGAGCGAAAAGCGGGTCGCGGACTTTACCGCCGGTAGGGAATTTCACCCTGCCCCGAAGATTTGTTATTTTGTTTACGTGATTAAATATAGCACGAAAATGGCGGGAAATCAAGGGTTTTTCAGCATTTTTTGAAAGTTGTGGTATCGGTTCATTTTTCCCAAATCGCATGTAAATCTACATATTCTCACATAAATCCACGGCAAAATGGTGTAAATTTGGGTGTAAACTTTTTTGCTCCTGTTCCCACTGTTTAAGCCTGTTTAGCTCACGTTTCACACGCTCCATATCAACATGATTGTACACCCGCATGGTGGTTTTTATGTCAGTCTGTCCCACAAGGTATTGCAGGACTTGCTTTTCTGCTTTTGGGTAAAAAAATAGCGTTAAATCTGTGATGATAGGTTTGCCGCTGTTTGACACACTTTTTTGTAATTTTTAACCTGAAATCCATATTATGGACACTCAAAACCTACTAAAATCAAAGGGCAGA
>ERZ779623.603-NODE-603-length-12783-cov-11.714959_pt1 | contig 12783 bp, 14 predicted proteins | sample MGYA00514189_ERZ779623 | MGnify/ENA primary metagenome ERZ779623 (study PRJEB29562, sample SAMEA4376712) | mouse gut metagenome | isolation source: Cecum | study: EMG produced TPA metagenomics assembly of the A DSS colitis mouse model was used to assess the... | reverse complement strand
CTGGAGATTGAAAAAGCGGGCGGCTGATGATGGCCAGCCGCCCGCAGGCGTTTAGAACCTGTATTTATAACCGGAGGATGCCGGATGGACGAGAATGTTTCCCGTCAGACAAGGAGATTTCCCTTGCAATCCTGACGGATTGCAAGGGAAAACGACGCAGTATGGCGGGAAACAGACCGGCCGGACGGCGTTCAACGGTTGTGAATACAGGTTCTTAGTCCAGCTTGCGCACGAAGTTGCCGAAGACCCGGACCCGCTCCTGCACCGTGGTGAAGGCATGGGGGTCCATCTCGTGGACCGCGTGGAGCAGCTCCTCGATCTCGAACTTGGACAGGCACACCACCAGCACGTGGAGCCCTTTGCCGCTGTATGCGCCGGTGCCCTCCCAGTAGGTGACGCTGCGGCCCAGCTTCTCGATGATGAAGCGGCCCAGCTCCTTCTCGTCCTCCTTGGTGAAGATCATGGCCTGGACGTTCACATTCTGCTGGTGCATCCGGTCCAGCACCATGGCGGAGAAGAAGTTGTAGATGACGGAGTAGATGGCAACCTCCGGCACGAACAGAATCAGGCAGGCGGCGTAGAGGAAGAAGTTGAACGTCAGGGAGAATTTCCCCACGGTGAAGCGGCTGCCCCGCTTGCTCAGGCACAGGCCCACAATGTCCAGCCCGCCGCCGCTGCCGCCGCAGGTCAGCACGATGCCGCTGGCAGTGCCCACGATGATGCCGCCCAGCAGGCAGGAGGTGAGGTAATCTTCCACAATGGGGACCGACGGAGAGGGGATAATGCTGTAGAAGAAGGAAAAGGACACCGTGCAGGCGATAGTCTTGAAGGTCATCATCTTCCCCAGGGTCTTGTAACCCAGCAGCAGGATGGGCACGTTGCTGAGGAAATAGAGAATGCCGGCGATGTCCGCCCCGCCGAAGCGGAGGCCCAGGTGGTCCTGGAGCAGGGTGCGGATCAGCTGGCACAGGCCCATCAGGCCGCCGGAGTACAGGCCCAGCGGCACAATAAAGAGGTTCAGCGCCAGGGCCACCACGCCCTCCCCCAGCATGGCGGCCAGCAGCCGCAGCCAGCGGTGGTGCAGGGAATTGTACATCATGTCCTTCATGTCGTTCCTCCCGGCCGGCGGATTCCGCCGGCCACGCCCGCGCGCCCCGGCGCTCGGCGGGGCGGTATTTGTGGTCTTTCTGGAATGCTGGCTATGATTATAGCCGCTTCCGCGGGAAACCGCAAGGGGAAAAGCGGGACAGAATGGACGAAAACCCAGGAAAATCCTGGGTTTTCCCGTGAAAAGTCTACAAAGCGTAGCGGAGGCACCGGTAGAGCCGGTCCCGGGCACGCCGGAGGGTCCGGGAGACGGTGGAGCGGTTCAGGCCCAGCTCCTCCGCGATCTGGGGGATGTTCATGCCCTGGTCGTAGTAAAGGGACACCAGCTGCCGCTGGCGGGGGGTCAGCTCCCGCTCCCGGGCCTGACGGAGGTTCCGGCGGAGACGCTCCAGCCGCTCGCTGTTGTCCCCGGCGTTCTGGCGGTTCCAGACCGTCAGGTCCCCGATCCACTCGCTGGCCCTGGTGTCAAAGGGTCCTTCATAACGTGTACTTCTCATGCTTGTGATAGCTCCTGTCATAATAATGTGCGGTCAGCGCCGCCAGCTCCCGGGCCTCCCGCCAGAGGGGGGTCAGCTCGTCGATGCGCCGGCGGAGGCGGAAGGCCGCCTCCGGGTCCGCCTGGGCCCGCTCCAGCACCCGCAGCTCCACGATGCGCCCGTGGATGGCGGCGGCGTTGTCCCGGTAGGCGGCGGACATCTCCAGAAGGGTCATGGCCGGGCCTCCCTTCCCCGGACCTCCCGGCAGGGAGCCAGCTCCCGCCGCGCCAGATCCGGAAAGCAGTCCCCGCAGGCCAGATGGCCGTTGCAGGCCCAATATTCCTCGCCCCGGAGGACCTCCCGGCCGCACAGCGTGCAGCGCAGGGGCCGGATTCTTCCGGGGCGGCGTCCGGTGATGGTCATATACATCCTCTCCTTTGAAAAAAACGTGTAAACAGGAAAAATTTTTGTTGACAAATGGAAAACTGTCTGCTAGAATAGGCAATGCTGTTGGAACTGCTGGTGTAGCTCAGTTGGTAGAGCAGCTGATTTGTAATCAGCAGGCCGGGGGTTCGAGTCCGTCCACCAGCTCCACAAGTTCATCATTGTATCTGGGGGAATTCCAGAGCGGTCAAATGGGGCAGACTGTAAATCTGTTGTCACTGACTTCGGTGGTTCGAATCCACCTTCCCCCACCAGCTCAGAAATTCCCCTTGCCGCTGCGCTTCCCGCCCGAAGGGCGGAAAGCTTCGCCGGACGGGGAATTTCTTCGCTTTCACCTGCGAACCGCGTTGCTGGGTTCGCAGGTGATTTTTTTACGGGGGACGAGGGACGGGGGATTTTTGTGGGGCCTGGCCGCCTGGTCAGGCCATTTCTTTTTCGGGTAAGTGGAAGTTACAAGAAACTTGGCGGTAAACTTAAAATAGCACATATGTTCGATTATGTCAAGGGGGAATTTACAAGATTCTTGTAAAAATGATTGACAGGGCTTTAACGGGCTGGTAAGATGGAGAAAACGGAAAGGGGGAACGGGAATGTCGTTCGGGGAAAGGGTGCGGGCGCGCCGGGGAGAATTGGACATGACCAGGGCGGAGCTGGCCGCGCTGCTGGGGGTCTCCCCTTCCGCTGTGGGGAACTATGAGACCGGGGTCAGCTTTCCGAAGGAGGAGATTATGCTGCGGCTGTTCGATTCCCTGGAGGTGGACCCCAATACGCTGTTTCAGGACAGCTTTCAGTTCAACCGGCCGCCCCTGGGGGCAAAGGAGCAAAAGCTGCTGGAGGGCTACCGGGGCTTGTCGGCCCTGGGCCGGGAGACGGTGCGGACCATGGTGGAGGCGCTGTGCGCCTGCCGGGACGAGGCGGAGGCGGGGCCCGGGGAGGCGGAGCCCCGGATGATCCCGCTGTACCGTACGCCCGCCGCCGCCGGATACGCCGCCCCGGCCTTTGGGGAGGACTTTGACTACATTCCCGTCACTGGGGACGTGCCCCCGGCGGCGGAGTTTGCAGTGCGGATTCAGGGGGACTCCATGGCCCCCTATATTGCCGACGGGTCTGTGGCCTACGTGAACCGGGACCCCTTGAAGGCGGGGGACGTGGGGATTTTCTGCGTGGATGGGGATATTCTGTGCAAGCAATACTACAAGGACCCGGCGGGTATTGTGTACCTCTTTTCCCTGAACCGGGCCCGGGCGGACGCGGACGTGGTGCTTCCCTCCTCCGGCGGACGGACGCTGGTCTGCTTCGGGCGGGTGATTTTGCGTGCGTTCCCCCTGCCGGGCCGGTGAGCGGCGGGGGGCGCGATTTCCTTGATTTCCTCAAAAAATGTCTTTACATCGCGTAACCCTTTTGGTAGACTATACGTTGCGTAATTGAGAACAAACCAAAGGAGCGTCTGCCTATGAGTTCAGAGTTTTCCCGCACCTTGTCCCTGCTGCGGCAGGAAAAGGGCGTCAGCCAGCGCCTGGCCGCCGGGGAGCTGGGTATCTCCCAAGCCCTCCTCTCCCACTATGAAAACGGCATCCGGGAGCCGGGACTGGCCTTTGTTGTCCGGGCCTGCGACTATTACGGCGTGTCCGCCGACTTCATTCTGGGCCGCACCCTCTCCCGGGAGGGGAATATGCTGACGGAACAGGACATCCTGGACGCCGCCGAGCCCAAGAGCACCCTCCGGGGCAGCGTCCTGGCCACCCTGCAAAGCAAGCTCCTCTCCGGCGCGGTGGGGGTCCTCTTCGAGCTGCTGGGCAAGCTGGGGGATAAATCCGTCATTAATGCCGCCGCCGCCCACCTGGGCAGCGCCGTCTACCAGCTCTACCGGCACCTCTACCGCTCCTCCGGGGCCAACGAGGGCTATTTTGCTTTAGACCCCAGCACCTGCGGCCTGGGGCTGGCCGACGCGGACCGGAAGCTCTCCGAGGCCCGGTACGCCGCCGCCCTGCGGGAGCTCCAGGCCAAAAAGGCGGAGTTCCCGGACCTCTCGTCCCCGGCCATCAACGCCGCCTATCCGGGGCGCTGCCAGAGCCTGACCCAGGTCCTCAGCACCACCGATGCCCGGCTCACCGCCCTTTCCAGACAGCCGGAAAAATGAATTTTCAATCGTTTGGCTTTCTGGCGTTTCTCCTGGTCACGGTGATCCTCTGCCTGACCATCGCCCGGCGGGACCGGCGGACCGCCGCGGGCGGCCTGACCCTGGCCTGTCTGTTCTTTTACATAGCGGGGGGCGGCTGGGCCGCGTTCCTGGTTCTGGCGGCGGGGCTGGCGGTATCCGCCGCTGCTGTCCGGCGCCTGACAACTATGAGGATCCGGGTCCTGGCGGGGGGCGACGGGCCTTCCGCCTATGGGGACCCCAGAACGCCCGGGCAGCGCCGCCTTTGCCTGGCGCTGGCGGCGGCGTGGCACATCGGCGTGCTGGCGGTCTTTAAGTATGCCGGCTTTGTCACCGGGGGACGCCTGTCCCTCGGCTGGGTCCCCCTGGGCCTCAGCTTTTTCACCTTCCAGCAGCTCTGGCTTTTGAAGGAGGCCTATACCGGCGGCTTCCGCCTGGAGGAAGGGGACTCTCTGCCCCTCTATGCCTTCTTCTTCCCCTCCGTGGTCTCCGGGCCGATTTTGAAGCCCCAGGCCTTTTTCCCCCAGCTTCACGGGGAGAAATTTCTGCGTCCGGACGGGCAGGACCTTGCCGCCGCCCTGTACGCCATCGCCTCCGGCATGGCGAAGAAGGTGCTGCTGGCGGATAACCTGGGCATTGTGGTGGACAACGGCTGGGCGCGCCTGGACAAGCTTTCCGCCCCCGGAGCCTGGCTGGTGATTTTAGGTTACACCCTGCAATTGTACTTTGACTTCTCCGGCTACTGCGACATTGCCGCCGGGTGTGCCCGCCTCTTTGGCCTCCGCCTCCCGGTGAACTTCGATTCCCCTTACCGGAGCTTGTCCGTGGGGGAATTCTGGAAGCGGTGGCACATCACCCTGACCTCCTTCCTCCGGGAATGCCTGTACTTCCCCCTGGGGGGGAGCAAACGGGGGACCGGGCGGGCCTATCTCAATATTTTGATTGTCTTTCTCGTCAGCGGCCTCTGGCACGGGGCGGGGTGGACCTTCCTCATCTGGGGCGGGCTCCACGGCCTGGGCCAGATCGTGGAACGGGCCTGGGGGAAGGGCCGGGAGAAGCTGCCGAAGCTCCTGCGCTGGGCCGCAAGCTTCGCCTTTGTCAACGCTGCCTGGGTGTTCTTCCGGGCGCCCGGCGTCTCTCAGGCGCTGGCGCTGCTGCGGACCGCCGTCACCACCGACTTCCGACCCCCGGCGGACTGGCTGATGGCGGACGTGTTCGCCAAGGAGGCGGCGGCCCTGGGAATGCTGTTTCCCGCCCTGCGTCCCTGGGCGGCCCCGGTTTTGACCTATGGGCTTTTCGCCGCGGCGGTGATTGCCGCCCTGTGGCCCCGAAACGCCGCCCAGCGGATGGAGGACTTTCCGCCTGCACTCTGGCGGGCGGTGGTATTGGCGCTGCTGACGGCCTGGTCCATCCTGTCCTTCACCGGGGTGACCACCTTCATCTATTCCAATTTCTGAGGCTGACCAATGAACAAGATGTATCAACGCTGGGCCCGCCGCTTCCTGGCGGCGCTGCTGGCGGCCCTGGCCCTGTGCGGCGGGATTGTGTACGCCGTGGACCCCTGCCTCTATTACCGGATGCCGGAGGACCGCCTCCCGGTCTTCTTCAACGAGCGCTATCAGGCGGCGGGGATTATCAGACAGTCCCCGGCAGACACTGTTTTGCTGGGAAGCTCCATGGTCTCTAACTACCGGGCAAGCTGGATTGAGGAATTCTACCGCTGTTCCGGCCTCCGTGTCACCATACCTGACGGGTATTTCTTCGAGTTCGACCAGGTGCTGGATCTGCTCTTCCGGGAGCATTCACCGGATCGGATCCTCTTTGCGCTGGATCTGAACGCCCTCGTACGGAGCGAACGGGATGCTTCCAGGGCTATGCCGGACTATCTCTACAACCAAAATCCCCTGGACGATATCAAATACCTTCTCAACAAGGATTGCTTATATTACAGCTTTTATACGCTCCTGAATAGTTACTGGGGCGCTGGACAGACCCTGGATGAGGGTTTTACCTGGGACAGCACCTCCTCCTGGGGACAGTACGCGGCTTTGCAGTTTTACGACCGTGCGCCCGCCACCGGAATCCAGATGCCGGAGGACGCCTATCTCCAGTTCGCCCAGGAGAATCTAGCGGTAATGGCAAAATGGTTTCAGAAACACCCAGATACGAAATTTGAGATTTTCCTGTCTCCATACAGCATTCTTGCCTGGGATAAGTCCATCCGCCAGGGGGACCTGGACGCCCGGCTGGCGGCGGTGAAGCTGGCCTGTAAGACCCTCTGGGCGTATCCGAATGTCCGGGTGCATGCCCCGCTGTTCGCTAAGAACATGGTGACGGAGCTGAACAACTACTGCGACTATGTCCACCACTCCGGCGAGGCCGGAAAGTGGGTGCTTGGGAACGTGTGCGCCGAGAAATTCCTCCTCCGGGAGGAGGACGTGGAGAAGACCCTGGCGGACTGGCGGGAGTTTGTGGTACACTACGACTACGACGCGCTGTGGGACGGCGAGTTCTGGGAGCGGTGGTACGAGGACCATGACCAGCCGCCGGACTGGTGCAAGAGCTGAAAAAGGAGGGCCCCATGAAAAAAATCCTGCCCATTGTCCTGGCTTTCCTCATCGGCGCGGCCGCCGGGATACTGTTCGTGCTGCCGGGCTTTCATAAGAGAACGGACATCGATCTGCAAAAGTTTTCCGTCTCTGACGACGGGTCCATCGTCACGGTACAGACGTTTCCCGAGGGTTCCATGGGCTTCATCCGGGCCATGGAGGCCAAGCAGTTCGGCGATGAGATCCACTGCTCCTTTTACAGCTGCTTCGGCGGGCTGAACAGCGGCATTGGGTCAGAATACAGGTTTGACATTCAACTGGATGATTCCGCCGAACGGATATACTTCGACCGGGGGACAAGTCCCGACGTTCTAGTCCTGGAGCGGGACCCGGACACCGGCGTGTGGGCGGCAGTGTACCCCCATCTTCCGCAAGTATGACACCATCAAGACTTCCCCAAGGAGGCTTTTTTCTATGATAAACCAAGACCACATCCGCAACTTTTCCATCATCGCCCATATTGACCACGGCAAGTCCACCCTGGCGGACCGCCTTTTGGAGAAGTGCAACGCCGTCAGCCAGCGGGAGATGGAGAGCCAGCTCCTGGACAACATGGACTTAGAGCGGGAGCGGGGCATCACCATCAAGGCCCGGGCCGTGCGGCTGAACTACACCGCCGCCGACGGGGAGGACTACGCCCTGAACCTCATTGACACCCCGGGCCATGTGGACTTTAACTACGAGGTGTCCCGGTCCCTGGCCGCCTGCGAGGGGGCGGTGCTGGTGGTGGACTCCACCCAGGGCGTGGAGGCCCAGACCCTGGCCAACACCTACCTCGCCATGGAGCACGACCTGGAAATCCTTCCGGTTTTTAACAAAATCGACCTCCCCGCCGCCAACCCCGCCCAGGCCAAGCAGGAGGTGGAGGACATCATCGGCCTCCCCGCCCTGGACGCGCCGGAGATCTCCGCCAAGCAGGGGGTCAACATTGACGCGGTGCTGGAGGACATTGTGAAAAACGTCCCGCCCCCCTCCGGGGACGAGCAGGCCCCCCTCAAGGCCCTGATTTTCGACAGCCAGTACGACAGCTACCGGGGGGTCATCGTCTACATGCGCCTGATGGAGGGCTCCCTCCGGGCCGGGCAGACGGTGAAGATGATGGCCTCCGGCGCGTCTTACCAGGTGGTGGAGTGCGGCCACCTGCTGCCCCTGGGCATGGAGCCCTGCGGCTGTCTCCGCGCGGGGGAGGTGGGCTATTTCACCGCCTCCATCAAAAACGTCCAGGACACCCGGGTGGGCGACACCGTGACGGATGCCCAGAACCCGGCGGCGGAGGCCCTCCCGGGCTACCGGCCGGTTCAGCCCATGGTCTACTGCGGCATTTACACCGAGGACGGGTCCAAATACCCGGACCTCCGGGACGCCCTGGAAAAGCTCCGGCTCAACGACGCGTCCCTGAGCTTTGAGCCCGAGTCCTCCGTGGCCCTGGGCTTCGGCTTCCGCTGCGGCTTTTTGGGCATGCTCCACATGGAGGTCATCCAGGAGCGGCTGGAGCGGGAATTTGATTTGGACCTGGTGACCACATTACCCTCCGTAATTTATGATGTTTATAAAACGGATGGTAGTTTGGTCCGGGTGGACAATCCCCATAATTACCCGGACCCGGCTTCCATCGAGCGGGCGGAGGAGCCCTATGTCAAGGTGTCCATTATCAGCCCCAACGACTACGTGGGCAACATCATGCCCATGTGCCAGGAGCGCCGGGGGGAGTTCAAGGACATGCAGTACCTGGACACCCATCTGGTGGAGCTCCATTATCAGATGCCCCTGAATGAAATCATCTATGACTTTTTCGACACGCTGAAGGCCAACACCAAGGGCTATGCCTCGCTGGACTACGAGCTGTCCGGCTACCGGCCCAGCGAGCTGGTGAAGGTGGATTTGCTGCTGAACGGGGACCAGGTGGACGCGCTGAGCTTCATTGCCCATAAGGACAAGGCCTATCCCCGGGCCCGGAAGCTCTGCGAGAAGCTGAAGGAGAACATTCCCCGCCAGCTCTTCGAGGTGCCGGTGCAGGCGGCCATCGGCGGGCGGGTCATCGCCCGGGAGACAGTCAAAGCCATGCGGAAGGACGTGCTGGCCAAGTGCTACGGCGGCGATATTACCCGGAAGAAGAAGCTGCTGGAAAAGCAGAAGGAGGGCAAGAAGAAAATGCGCTCCCTGGGCTCCGTGCAGATCCCCACGGAGGCGTTTCTGGCGGTGCTCAAGCTGGACGAATAAGCATAAAAGGGGGAGCTGCCCAAAGTGGGCAGCTCCCCTTTTTTATACGCGTATGCGCGGGCCTCAGCCGATGCTGATGGCGCTGACGGGGCACTCGTCCCGGGCCGCCTGGGCCGCGTCCATGGCGCTGTCGGGGACCTCGCCGCCGTGGGCGAAGCCGTCGTCCCCCATGGTAAAGACCTCCGGGCAGTTCCCGGCGCACAGGCCGCAGCCGATGCAGCTTTCATTGACCGTCGCGTTCATGGTTGTTCTCCTATCAAAGAAAAAGATTTGCCCCGTCCCGGAGGACGGGGCGGCAACGGATAGTGTGCCTCGTTTTTTCATTTTCAGTCCTGCAAAACGTCCACGGTTTTTATGCCGTAATATGGAAACAGCGCGGCGGCTTCCGGTCCGATGCGCTCCCCGGACACGGCGATGGGCACCGCCGGAGGACAGCTCACCGTGGGCGCGCCGCAGATTCGGCCAAGGCTTTCCTCTGCCGGAACGGTTTCCTGGGGGGCGAACAGGGCCTCCCGGATGGAGAGGACCCGCTCCCCCCTCGCCAAAGGGAGAGCCGGGCGGGAGCGGGGATGTCTCCGGCGGGTGAGGCGAAGCGCCCGCTCCACCGCCTGGAAATCCGCCTCCCCCGTGGCTCCGGAGGCCATCAGTACCACAAAATCCGGGTCCCCGTATTCCGGCTCTACGCCCTCGTTCACCCGGAGGCCCTCCGCCGCAAGGCTTCCCGTTATGCCGCAGGCGGCGGTATCTAGGGTGAGCTTCAAGGGCTCCGTCCCCACGGAGGACCAGCCCCATTTGGGCAGGTCCTGTTTCAATGCCTCCATTCTTCCGGCGGCGGCGCGGATGAGGCTTGGGCCGCCGCCGGCCAGATACCCATTGCAAAGGTCCAGGGACGCCAGGGTCAGATACGACGGGCTGGTGGACCCGAAGAGGGCCATCGCCGCCCTGGCGTTTTTCCGGAACGCCGCCGGGGCGGTTTTGGCAATGTGCAGGTATGCTCCGCCGGTGAGGACCGGGAGGGTCTTATGGGCGGAGTCGCAGCACAGGTCCGCCCCCAGGTCCAGCGGGTGCCGGGAGGGCTCCAGGAAACGGAGGTATGCCCCGTGGGCGTTGTCCACCAGAAGCGGGGTTTTGTAACGGCGGCAGACCCCCGCCAAGGCCGGAATGTCCGCCATGTTCCCCAGATAGTCCGGGCTGGTGATATACACGGCGGCGGGGGGCGCGTCCAAGGCGGAAAGGACCCGGCCCAACCCCTCCGCGGTGACGGGACAGGCGCAGAGGGAGGCGCTCTCCTCCGGCCACAGCCAGACCGGCTCGAAGTCCAGCAGGGCGGCGGCATGGACAAAGGACTTGTGGACATTCCGGGCGGCGGCGATGACCGGCGGGGTCCCCGCCGGCCGGTTCTGGAGGGCCAGGTACAGCATGGCCTTGATGCACTGGCTGGAGCCCTCCGTGGAATAGAACGTTGCCCCGGAGCCGAAGAGGGCGGCGGCGTTGGCCTCGCTTTCGGCGATGATGCCCGCCGCCTCGTATAGGGAATCCGCCCCCTGGATTTCCGTGATGTCCCACTGCTCACAGCCCAGAGGCCCCGCGCCCTTGTGGCCCGGCATGTGGAAGCGGCGCGTTCCGGCCTGTTGGCAGCGCTGCAGGAAGTCCCAAATGGGCGTGGTCATGCTTCCTCCGCCTCTTCCGCCAGGGCGGCCTGGAGCATGATGGCGCACTCCATCCGCTTGCGGAAGAGCTCACAGCCCGCCTCGTAGATTCCCCGGATGGAGCCGGAGGCGTGGTAGGCGTTGGCGGCGCAGCCGCCGGAGCAGTAGAGCCTGGCCCAGCAGTCCGCGCACGCGGGGCGGGCGTAGGCGTTGCAGGCGCGGAACTCCTCCCGCAGGGCGGTGTTGGTCACGCCGCTCCACACGTCTCCCAGCTTGTACGCCTCCTCTCCCACGAACTGGTGGCAGGGGTACAGGTCCCCCCAGGGGGTGACGGCCATGTACTCCGTGCCGGAGCCGCAGCCGGAGACCCGCTTATAGACGCAGGGGCCCCCGGTGAGGTCCAGCATGTAGTGGTAGAAGGTGATGGGGCGGCCCTCCTTGTGCCGTTTCAGCATTTCCCTGGCCAGCAGCTCGTACTGGTCCTTGACCACCTCCAGGTCCTCCGCCGTCAGGGCCGCCGGGTCCCCCGGGGCGCAGACCACCGGCTCCATGGAGAGCTCGGTGAAGCCCAGGTCCGCCATATGGAAGAGGTCCTTCGTAAAGTCCGGGTTCCGGTGGGTGAAGGTGCCCCGCATATAGTACCGGGTCCCGCCCCGGGCCTTCACCAGCTCCTGGAATTTGGGGACGATGCGGTCATAGCTGCCGTTTCCGGCGTGGTCCACCCGGAGGGCGTCGTGGATTTCTTTCCGCCCGTCCAGGGAGAGGACCACGTTGTCCATCTCCCGGTTGGCAAAGTCGATCACGTCCTGGTCAATCAGCATCCCGTTGGTGGTGAGGGTGAAGCGGAAGCGCTTGTGATGGGGCTCCTCCTGGGTCCGGGCATAGGCCACCAGGTCCTTCACCACCTGCCAGTTCATCAGGGGCTCGCCGCCGAAGAAGTCCACCTCCAGATTCGTCCGGGTCCCGGAATGGGCAATGAGAAAATCCAGGGCCTGCCTGCCCACCTCGAAGCTCATGAGGGCCCGGCCGCCATGACCGGCATCCGGTCCATGGTAGTTTCCCTGGCTGGCGAAGCAGTAGGAGCAGTTGAGGTTGCAGGTGTGGGCCACGTGGAGGCAGAGGGCCTTTACTACGCCGCCGGAGCGCTCTTTAAAGGTTCCGGCGATGCCTGAGAAGGTGTCGGGGGTGTAGAGCTGCCCGGAGTTCACCAGGGCTTCCACGTCGGCAATGCACTCCCGAAGCTCTTCCGCCGTCACGTCGGGGCGGTCCGGGTATTTTTCCAGCAGGGCCCGGACGATCTCCTCCGGCGTGTGGTCCGGGTAGAGGGCGATGACGTCATAGGCCGCCTCGTCCACCACGTGGACCCCGCCGGAGCAGCTGTCCAGGACGAGGTTGTATCCGTTCAGTTTGTATTGATGTACCATAGGGAGCCTCCTGTGTGTAGGGGATTTGAGGGCGGAAAAAACGCCGCCCGGCGGGGCGGCGCTTGGCGCTTTCTGCTTACTTCTGCTCGCACTTCTGGTTGGCGACGCCGCAGGAGGTCTTGCAGGCGGACTGGCAGGAGGTCTGGCACTCGCCGCAGCCGCCCTTCTTGGCGCTCTCGCAGAGGCTGCGGGTCTCCAGGGTCTTGATTCTCTTCATATGATCGTCTCCCATCTTTTAAAAACTTTCCGCTGTTTTCCATGGAAAAAAGCGGCCTGTCATTTTGGAAAGCATAGCACAAAGCCGCCGGAAAGTCAAGAGGGCCCTTTGCGGGGGAGCGCCCCAACGCATATTTTCAAAGGAGGAGCATAAGGGCGGACCTGTGCGTCCGCCCCAGCAGCATAAAATCTCCGTATAGGACATTTCCCTTTAGGCCTTGTTTGAAAATTGGCGGAATGCCGGATTGGGGCGGATTTTATTGCCAGGCAAGGCGATTTGACGCGGGAATCCTGACGGATTTCAAGTCAAATCAACGCAGTCCTGGCGGAAAAAGATGCCCAAAGACGGCGTTTTGCCATTTTTCAAACACGGCCTAAATCGGACGCTCCCACTGCGCCAGCATATTTCCGGCAAACCGCTCCAGCCGCTCCCCGACGCCCGGCAGCCTGAGGGCCGCCCCGGCGTCGTTGGCGGTCTCC
>ERZ779623.593-NODE-593-length-12923-cov-8.466661_pt1 | contig 12923 bp, 16 predicted proteins | sample MGYA00514189_ERZ779623 | MGnify/ENA primary metagenome ERZ779623 (study PRJEB29562, sample SAMEA4376712) | mouse gut metagenome | isolation source: Cecum | study: EMG produced TPA metagenomics assembly of the A DSS colitis mouse model was used to assess the... | reverse complement strand
GTAGTCCTCGCTGCTGCCGTCCTCGTTTTCCAGATAGATCTCCGCCCGGCGGTTCACCATCCGGAGGTTGCGCCTGCGCAGAGAGTCCCGCAGCTCCGGCGTGCAGCGGTTGAAGACCAGCAGGTCCGCGTTGGTGATTTTCTCCATCATCAGCTGGCCCATGTTCTTGGCGTAGAGCTCGAAGGTGGACGCCTCCACAAAGGTCATGATCTGATAGAGCACCCAATTGGCGGGGAGGACCTCCCGGTATAAACGCTCCATCTGCCACATACCGTTGTACTCAATGAGGACCTGCTTGGGGCGGTATTTCTTCTCCAGCTCCTTCATGCGGGAGCAGGTCAGGTCCGCCTCGTCCGCGATGTCCACAACGGCCACGTTGTCCAGGGCGTTTTCGTTGTACTCCTCCTCGCCCTCCTCGCAGCGGAGGAGGAGGGTCTTGTCCTGGCGGGCGAAGCCGTCCTCCAGGACGCTGTTGATGAAATTGGTCTTGCCGGAGTCCAGGAATCCGGCTACCAGATAAACGGGAATATCCATCAAATAAACTTCCTTTTCAGGCTCAGAGGCCGAAGAGTTGGGAGAGCTTATCCTCCTTTAATTCCGCGCCAATGACGCAGAGGCGGCCGGTGTAATCGGGATGGCCGGAGCGGACCTCGGCCTCTTCAGGCACGTAGTCGAACTCGATCCAGGTTCCGTCTTCCCCGTTCACGATGCCCTTGGCCCGGAGGATGCTGCCGTATTCGCCGGAGTCCAGGGCGGCGAGGATCTTTTCGATGCCCGCCCGGGTGAACGCTTTGGGGGTTTCCCTGCCCCAGGAGGTGAATACCTCGTCGGCGTGGTGATGGTGATGGTGGCAGGAGCAGCTGGGGCCGTCACATTCATGGCCGTGGTCGTGCTCGTGGGGCTCCCCATGGTCATGGTGGTGCGCGTGGTCCCCGTGTTCCCCGTGGTCGTGGTGGTGGGTGTGGTCCCCGTGTTCCCCATGGTCATGGTGGTGCGTATGTTCCTCGTGGTCCCCATGGTCATGGTGGTGCCCATGTTCCTCATGGTCCCCGTGGCCGTGGTGATGATGGGCGTGCTCCGCCTCCCCGGCCTCGTGCTCGGCCCGCATTTTTGCCAGCAGTTCGTCCGCCAGGGAGACCTTCTCAATGGCGGAGAGGATGGTCTTGCCGTCCAGCGCGTCCCAGGGGGTGGTGAGGATGGCGGCGTCCGGGTTCTTCTCCCGGAGCATCGCCGCGGCGGCTTCCAGCTTCTCCTGGCTCAGCTTCTGGGTCCGGGAGAGGACGATGGCGCCGGCGGATTCAATCTGGTTGTTATAGAACTCCCCGAAGTTTTTCATGTAGACCTTCACCTTGGAGGCGTCCGCCACGGTGACGAAGCTGTTGAGCTTCAGCTCCGGGGCCTCGGCGGCGGTGTTCTCCACGGCGACGATGACGTCGGAGAGCTTGCCCACGCCGGAGGGCTCGATGAGGATGCGGTCCGGGTGGAACTGCTCCGCCACGTCCTTCAGGGCCTTGTTGAAGTCCCCCACCAGGGAGCAGCAGATGCAGCCGGAGGACATCTCGGAAATCTGGACGCCGGACTCCTTCAGAAAGCCGCCGTCAATGCTGATCTCGCCGAACTCGTTTTCGATGAGGACCAGCTTTTCCCCCTGGTAGGCCTCCGCCAGCAGTTTTTTGATGAGGGTGGTCTTGCCCGCCCCCAGGAAGCCGGAGATAATGTCGATTTTGGTCATGGTATCAAGTCCTTTGCTTTTATTTTGATTCCGCAAATATCATACCACTGAATTTGGAAAATGCAACCAAGTCACAAAAATTTAACAGAAAACCCTCAGTTCTCCGGCTCGTCCCCGTTTTCCACCCGGGCCTGGTTCAGGTAGTCCCGGTCCGCCGTCTTCTTGCTGGGGACGAAGCCCTGGGCCGCCGTGCGCTTTTTGCCCTTGCTCTTGGCGTAGAAGAAGCCGGTGACGGAGAAGACCACCGCGCCGATGAAGTTGACGAACAGGTCCTTCATGGTGTCGATGAGGCCGATGTCCAGATAGCCTCCCAGGCCCAGGCTCTCGCCGTTGACCAGGACCTCCCGGATGCCCGGCACGGCCACGACTTTATTGGACCGGGTCGCGTCCAGGCTGGCGGAGTAGATGGCGTTGATGACCGTGTCCCGCTGCATGTCGGTGTGGAAGAACATGTCCATGCCGAACTCGAAGAACTCCCAGAGGACGCCGATGGTCATGGAGAAGCAGAAGGCCACCAGCGCCAGAAAGACGGGGGAGAGATCGAAGGTGAGGCGCTCGTCGTCGTTGAGGAGCACCACCATGGCAAAGCCCACGGCGGCGGCCAGGAAGCCGTTGAGGGTGTGGAGCATGGTGTCCCAGTGGGGGACGACCACGTAAAAGGCGTTGACCTCGCCCAGAACCTCCGCCGCGTAGATGAAGCAGAGGACGGTGATCTCCAGGGCGGGGGGCAGCTCAATGTGGAACTTCACCTGAATCCAGCTGGGCACATAGAGCAGCAGGTAAGCCAGGGCACAGTAAAACGCGCTCTCATAGCTGCCGTTTATGAGCTGGCGGACGAAAATGACGATGACCAAAAGCCGCAGGGTGTAGAACACGATAAAGGAGCTCATGTGCTCCCGCAGCTCCTTTTCCATGGCCTGGCGGAAGTTTTTCTTCTCCCGCCGCCGTGCGCGTTTTTGGTCTTGCTTGCTGAGCTTGGACATGGGGACCTCCTTTTTGTATTGCCCGCGCCCCGGGCGGGGAAGCGGCGGCGTGTGCTCGATGGTCTGCTCATGATAGCATAGAAAGGCAGAATTTGCAAGGGCGGGGCCTCCGCCGGAGGCGTCTGCCGCCCGCCGGGAAAAAATTTTTGCAAACCCCTTGACATTTCCTGAAAATGTGCTATTGTATTAATTGCATAAGACAACAGCACAAAAACAGGAGGTGCGCAAGATGCAATGGCAGTTTTCCAACGACGCCCCCATTTATACCCAGCTGATCCAGCAGGTCAAGGTGGGCATCGTTACCGGCGCGTTCCCCCCGGGGGAACGATTGCCCTCGGTGCGGGACCTGGCCACAGAGGCCGGGGTGAACCCCAACACCATGCAGAGGGCCCTGGCGGAGCTGGAGCGGGACGGCCTGGTGTACAGCCAGCGGACCGCGGGAAGATTTGTGACGGAGGACAACACCATGATTAACCAGGCGAAGCGGAGCCTTGCCGAGCGGCATGTCAAGACGTTTCTGGAGGCCATGCTCCGGCTGGGCTTCCAAAAGGACGAGATCATCGCGCTGATTACGCAGGAATTGGGAGAGGAGGAAGCGAACCATGCCAGTGCTTGAGTGCAAGGGACTGACCAAGCGGTTCGGAAGGACCACGGCCCTGGACGAGGTGGGACTTACCATCGAGCCGGGCCGCATCGTGGGGCTGCTGGGCCCCAACGGCAGCGGCAAGACCACCCTCATTAAATTGGCCAACGGCCTGCTGACCCCCGACGGGGGCTACATCGCCGTCTGCGGCAGTGCGCCGGGGAGGGAGAGCCACCGCCTGGTGAGCTACCTCCCGGAGCGGACGGCCATCCCCACTTGGATGACCGCCAGGCAGCTTCTGGACTTCTATGGGGACTTTTACCAGGACTTCCGCCGGGAGGCGGCGGAGGAAATGCTGGACCACCTGGGCATCCAGCCCGCCCAGACCATTAAGCAGATGTCCAAGGGCACCCGGGAGAAGGTCCAGCTCATCATGGTCATGAGCCGGGCGGCGAAGCTCTATCTTCTGGATGAGCCCATCGGCGGCGTGGACCCCGCCACCCGGGACTATATTCTCTCCACCATCATCGGCAATTACAACCCCGAGGCGGCGGTGGTGATCTCCACCCACCTGATCGCCGACGTGGAGAAGGTGCTGGACGAGGTCATTTTCATTCATCAGGGCCATGTGACGCTCCAGTCCACCGTGGACGACATCCGGGAGGACAAGGGCATGAGCGTGGACGCGCTGTTCCGGGAGGTGTTCAAATGCTGAGGAAATTGCTGAAGCACGAGTTCCGTGCCACAGGGCGGATCATGCTGCCCATGTATTTGGTCCTGCTGGTCACCGCCCTGGGGTCCAACCTGGCGGGCCGGAAGATGCTGGACGGCCCCGACATCCTGAACACCCTGGGCGTTTTGATCGTCATGGCCTTCGGCTTCGCCATCTGCGGCGTGATGCTGATGTCCTTTGTGCTTATGATCCAGCGGTTTTACAAGAACCTTCTCCAGGACGAGGGCTACCTCATGTTTACCCTGCCCGTCTCCGTCCACCAGCATATCTGGTCGAAGCTGATTGTCTCCGCCGTGTGGTTCATCGTCACGGTGCTGGCCATCATCGCCGCCAGCCTGATCGTGGCCTTTCAGGGGGGCTTCCTGTGGGAAATGCTGGACTTCCTCCGCTATTTCTTCGAGGGGCTCCAAAAGCTGAAAATCACCGAGGCTTTCAACGGTACCATCTACCTGGTGGAGTTCGCCGTGCTGATGTTTTTGTCCCTGGCGGCCTTCTCCCTCCAGTTCTACGCTGCCCTGGCGGCGGGGCACAGCCGGGCCAACCGCAAGATGCTCTGGTCCGTGGTCTGGTTCTTCGGCTTCCAGTTCGCCCTGCAATTCCTGGGGTCTCTGCTGTTCATCAGCCTGGACCGCCTGAGAATTCCAAGCTTCCTGAATATGAACTGGGACGTGGCTCCGGCCGCGGCCATCCATATGGGGCTGCTGTTCATGATCGTCTGCGTGGTGATCTATGGAGCGATTTTTTACGCCGTCACCGCGTTCTTCTTGAAAAAGCACCTGAACCTGGAGTAAACTATTCCATAATGCCATTCATTATGGAGGGACCCCCATGCTGCTGTCAGAAACCTATTTGGAAACACAGACCCATGAGCTGCTGATGACCTTCCTGGTGGCCATGGCCCCGGTGATCGAGCTCCGGGGAGCCATTCCGGCGGGAATCGCCTCGGGACTGCCTCCGGCCCTGGCCTGCACAGCCGCCATCGCCGGGAATCTGGTCCCCGCCCCCTTCATCATCCTGCTGGGGCGGCGGGTGGCCGACTGGCTCCGGGGCGCCCGCTTCTTCGGCCCGAAAATCGCCTGGCTGGAGCGCCGGGCCCATCTCAAGGGACGGCTGGTGCGGAAGTACCGGCTTCTGGGGCTGGTGATTCTGGTGGGGGTCCCCCTGCCGGGGACCGGGGCCTGGACCGGGGCGTTGGTGGCCTCGGCGCTGGATATCCGGATGCGCCACGCCCTGCCCGCCATCTTCCTGGGACTGGTCATCGCCGCGGCCATTACCACTGCCATTACGCTGGGGTTATTCGGCCTGCTGATTTGATAAGGAGTACATGATGAAACGTTTTTCATTTGCCTGCGCCCTGGCGCTTTCGCTGTCCCTGCTGGCGGGCTGCATGCCCGGTATTGTGGTGACCTCTCCCAGCGACGAGGAATTTCAAAAGGACTGGGCAGACTCTATGGAAGAGGCCGCCGAGGATTGGGCGCAAGACTGGGAGGCCGCCTTTGATGAAGCCGCGAAGTCCTGGAGCGGCCGGGACGAGAACGGCGTGGAAAAGGACCACTATTGGAAAATTTTAGACGTCTCGGACGAGGAGGCCGCCATTGTGGAGGTTGGGACCGTCACGGACCCGGAACAGGTCCGGGCCATAGACGACCTCCTCAACGACGACGGCCATCAGGAAGACTGGCTGACCGGGGACCCCGGCGGCCCCGCCTACAGCTACGTCTATTGCCAGCAGGAGACCCTGAAGGCGGGCCAGGCGGAGGAGGACCGGGAATACGAGGAGCTGGTCCGCTTCACAGTTTCCGCGGAAAAGGACGTGGTGACCATGGTGATCCTGGAGGACCTGCCCTCCCTGCTGAACGTGGACCTGGGGGACTTCCTGACCTTCACCATCACCGTTCCGGCAGAGACGGCGGAGGCCCTGCGGAATCCTGCGCAGTTTTTGGGATAACGCACAAAGACGCGCCTTTCGGCGCGTCTTTCTTGTCCCGCTCAGCCCTTGACAAACGGGGAAAAATGGATTAGATTAACCTTGTTAAAAACGATACAAGAAGAGGAGATGTTCCATTATGCATTCTGTTCGCAAGGTTACGGACGACATCCTTCTGCTCGGCGGCTCCGACCGGCGGCTGGCCCTGTTTGAGAACGTGTACCCCATTCCCCGGGGCGTCAGCTACAACGCGTATTTGCTGCTGGACGAGAAGACCGTCCTGCTGGACACGGCGGACTCCGCCGTGGGCGCGCATTTCTATGAGAACCTGGAGCACGCCCTCCAGGGCCGGCCTCTGGACTATGTGATCGTCAACCACATGGAGCCGGACCACTGCTCCACCCTGGGGGCGGTGCTCCGCACCTACCCGGAGGCCCAGGTGGTGGCCAGCGCCAAGGCCATCTCCATGATCGGCCAGTTCTTTGACGCCGATGTGACGGGCCGCTGCGTGACGGTGAAGGAAGGGGACACCCTCTCCACCGGGCGGCATACCCTCACCTTCGTCATGGCCCCCATGGTCCACTGGCCGGAGGTCATGGCGACCTATGACGCCGCGGAAAAGGTCCTGTTCTCCGCCGACGCCTTCGGCACCTTCGGCGCGCTGAACGGGAACATTTTCGCCGACGAGGTGAACTTCAAGACCGAGTGGCTCCCCGACGCCCGGCGGTACTATACGAACATTGTGGGCAAGTACGGCCCCCAGGTCCAGACCCTGCTGAAAAAGGCGGCGGGGCTGGAGCTCCGGATGCTCTGCCCCCTCCACGGCCCCATCTGGCGGGAGGACATCGGCTGGTTCGTGGAGAAATACCAGCGCTGGAGCAGCTACACCCCCGAGGACAAGACTGCCGCCGTCTTCTGCGGCTCCATCTACGGCAATACGGAAAACGCCGCCGAGATTCTGGCCGCCCGGCTGGCGGACAAGGGCGTGAAGGACGTGCGGCTCTACGACGTGTCCCATACCCATGTCTCCGAGCTGGTGGCTGAGGCGTTCCGGTGCAGCCATCTGGTGTTTGCCGCCGCTACGTATAACGGGGAGATTTTCACGCCCATGGAGAACTTCCTCCGGGACTTGAAGTCCCACGGCCTGCGAAACCGGACGGTGGGCCTCGTCGAAAACGGCACCTGGGCTCCCGTGTCTGCCAAGCAGATGGGGGGTCTGCTGGAGACCATGAAGGATATGACGGTGCTGGAGGGGACCGTCAGCCTGAAGTCCTCCGTGAAGGAGGCCCAGCGGCAGGGGCTGGAGGCCCTGGCGGACACCATCGCGGCGGATATTCTGGGGTGAGCGCATGAAAAAGAGGGGGCCTGTCGGAAGACAGGTCCCCTTGTGTTGCTAGGACCAAAGGCAAGCGGCGCACGGAAACCTCCGTGCGCCGCAATGTTTCAATCCATGATATCGACGGAGACCTTGACGCCCTCCCGCTGGGCGCGGGAGCGGACCAGGGTGCGGATCTCCTTGGCAATGCGGCCCTGCCGCCCGATGACCTTACCCATGTCGTCGGGGGCGACGCGCAGCTCCAGAGTCAGCTCCTGATTGCCGGAGGCGGTCTCCGTAACCGTGACCGCGTCCGGGTCGTCCACCAGGTTCCGGGCGATATAGAGCAGCAAGTCCTTCATGCGCCGCCCTCCGGATCAGAGGACGTCCACTTTTTTCAGCAGAGCCCGGACGGTGTCGGTGGGCTGGGCGCCGGACTTGATCCAGGCCTGGGCGCGCTCCGCATCGATTTTGATGGCGGCGGGGGAGACGCAGGGATTGTACGTACCGATTTCCTCGATGAAGCGGCCGTCCCGGGGGAAGCGGGAATCCGCCACCACGACACGATAGAAGGGGGCCTTCTTGGCGCCCATGCGGCGCAGTCTGATCTTAACCATGCTGTTGTACCTCCAAAAATGTTAAAATGAAATATTTTATTATAAATGCTGCATTTTATGATTGGAAATGCTTCGCACTTATAGCTTTAGCGGAACCGCTTCTTCCGGCCGAAGCCGTGGAGCCGGGAAGGGGCTTTTCCCCCCATGCCGCCGAGGCCGGGCATCCGCCCGCCTCTGGTCATCTGCTTCGTCAGCTCCCGCATCATGTCGAACTGCTTTAACAGCCGGTTCACGTCCACCACCTCCAGGCCGCAGCCGGCGGCAATGCGCTTTTTCCGGCTGGCGTTCAGTACCTGGGGGTTCTCCCGCTCCAGGGGGGTCATGGAGAGGATGATGGCCTCGGTCCGGGCCATGGCCTTCTCGTCGATGGACGCGCCCTGGAGCTGCTTGCCTAAGGCCCCCGGCATCATGCCCAGCAACTGGCTCAGGTCGCCCATGTTTTTCAGCTGCTGGAGCTGGTCGTAATAGTCCTGGAGGGTGAAGCGGTTCTTTCGCAGCTTTTCCTCAATCTTGGCGGCCTGCTTCTCGTCATAGGCCTGCTCCGCCTTCTCGATGAAGGAGAGCATGTCGCCCATGCCCAGGATGCGGGAGGCCATGCGGTCCGGGTGGAAGGGCTCGATCATGTCCAGCTTCTCGCCGGTGCCCGCGAATTTGATGGGCTTTCCCGTGGCCGCCCGGATGGACAGGGCCGCGCCGCCCCGGGCGTCGCCGTCCAGTTTGGTGAGGATGACGCCGTCGATGCCCAGGGCCTCGTCAAAGGCCGTGGCGGCGTTTACCGCGTCCTGGCCGGTCATGGCGTCCACCACCAGCAGAATCTCGTTGGGATGGACGGCGGCCTTCATCCGCTTCAGCTCGTCCATCAGGTTCTCGTCCACGTGGAGCCGTCCGGCGGTGTCCAGGAACACCATATCGCTGCCGTGGTCCCGGGCGTGGCGGATGGCGTGTTCCGCAATCTTCACCGGATCGCCCTGGCCCTCCTCGAAGACCGGCAGGTCCAGCTGCCCGCCCACGACCTTCAACTGCTCGATGGCGGCGGGGCGGTACACGTCGCAGGCGGCCAGCAAGGGCCGCTTCTGGTACTGCCTGCGCATCAGGCCGCCCAGCTTGGCGGTGGTGGTGGTCTTGCCCGCGCCCTGGAGGCCCACCATCATCACGACTGTAGGGCCGTTGCTGGCCATGGTGATTTTGGCGCTGGCTCCCCCCATGAGGCCGGTGAGCTCCTCGTTGACGATCTTCACCACCTGCTGGGCGGGGGTAAGGCTGTCCAGCACGTCGCTGCCCACGGCCCGCTCCGTGACGGAGGCCACGAACTCCTTGACCACCTTGTAGCTGACGTCGGCCTCCAAAAGGGCCAGGCGGACCTCCCGCATGGCCTCCCGGACGTCGTTTTCCGTCAGGCGGCCCTTGCCCCGGAGGCGCTTAAAGGCGGCGTTCAGTTTTTCGGTCAATCCTTCAAATGCCATACACTCATTCCTTTAAGGCGGCGGCTTCCCGGCGGATGATATCCGCCAGCTCCGTCAGGCGCCGGTCCTCGTAATAGCGGTAATTCAGGGTGGAGATTTCCTCGGCGGCGGCGGCGATGGCGTCCACGTGGGCGCTCCGGGCGAGAAAGCGCTTGATGATGCCGGTCTTGTCCTCCACCTCCTGCATGGCGGCCTCGGCCCGGACGATGACATCCCGGACGCCCTGGCGGGAGATGCCGGCGTTTTCGGCGATTTCGGCCAGGGAGAGGTCCTCATTATAATAGAGGTCGAAGAACTCCTTCTGGCGCTCGGTCAGGAGCTCGCCGTAAAAGTCGAAGAGCATCGTCATGCGATAGGTCTGATTCTTCATCACGGGAAACGCCCCCTTCCGCCGTGTAAAGCTGCGCCGCTTTACAACGTTGCTTAGTTTACAGGAAAACCCGGGAAATGTCAAGGGGAAAATTGCCCCGGCTCAAGACTTGTGTTTTCCGGCGGAAACTGCTATACTAATAAAATCCATCGGCATGCTTACTTCTTCATCAAGGAGCGGCGCTATGAACAATAAGAAACTCTCCCGCCTGCTGGAGCCCAACCTCCAATTTTATTTCCTCTGCCTTCTGGCCTTCACCCTGGCCGCCGTCACCGTCAGCCCGCCCCTGGCCCTGGCGGAGGGCGTGGCCACCGTGGCGCTGTACGCCTATTTCGTCCGCAGCAGCAAAAAGCGCCGGCAGAGCGTTTTGCAGTATATCGACAATGTGACGGGGAACGTGGACACCGCCAGCAAGTCCACCCTCATCAACTCCCCCCTGCCCATCATGGTCTTCCGCCCCGATACCGGGGAGGTGATCTGGAGCAACGAGAATTTCCTCCAGCTGGCGGGGGTGCGGGAGCACCTCTTTGAGATGAAGGTGGAGGACGCCGCCCCGGAGTTCTCGGTCCAGTGGCTGCTGGAGGGGCGGCAGGAGTGCCCGGAGCGGGTCCGCATGAACAACCGCAATTTCCGGGTCTACGGCAGCCTGGTCCGGGCCAAGGGCCGCAGCGGGGAGCAGAACCTGGTGGCCACCACCTACTGGGTGGACACCACGGAGATGGACCGCCTCCGGGAGAACTTTGAAGCCACCCGCCTGGTGGTGGGCATTGTCATGGTGGACAACTATGAGGACCTGATGAACGCCTGCGCCGACACCCAGCGCAGCGCCGTGCTGGCCCAGATCGACGAAAAGCTCAGCGCGTGGACCGCCGTGGGCAGCGGCTTGCTCATCAAGACGGAGCGGGACCACTACCTCTTCCTCTTTGAAGAACAGTACTATAACCACTTTGTGGAGGAGAAATTCTCCGTCCTGGACGCCATGCGGGACATCAAGGTGGGGGAGGGAAGCCACCCCACCCTCTCCATCGGCCTGGGCCGGGAGGCGGACAGTATTCCGGCGCTGTACAAGAACGCCTCCCTCTCCCTGGAGATGGCCCTGAGCCGGGGCGGCGACCAGGCGGTGGTCCGGGGCAAGACGGATTTTGCCTTCTACGGCGGCCGGGCCAAGACCACGGAAAAGCGCACCAAGGTCAAGTCCCGGGTCATGGCTAACGCCCTGAGGGAGCTGCTGGCGGATTCCCCGGATATCTACGTCATGGGCCACAGCTTTGCCGACATGGACGCGGTGGGCGCGGCGGCGGGCGTGTGCTGCGCCGCCCGGAAGCTGGGCCGGAGGGCCCAGATCGTTATTGATTTGGAGAAAAACGCCGCCCAGTCCGTGCTGGCGATGCTGGGGGAGCTGCCGGAGTATGAGGATGTGTTCGTGAGCCCGGCGGAGGCGTTTGTGAAGATGCGTCCCGGGACGCTGCTGGTGGTGGTGGACACCAACCGGCCCGACCTGGTGGAGAGCTCCCAGATTCTGGAGTCCAGCAGCCGGGTGGCGGTCATCGACCATCACCGCCGCGCCGCCAGCTATATCGAAAATGCCGCCTTCAGCTTCCACGAGCCCTACGCCTCCTCCGCGTCGGAGCTGGTGACGGAGCTGCTGCAATATTTGATCGAGCCGTCCAACCTCCTGCGGGAGGAGGCGGAGGCCCTGCTTGCCGGCATCGTGCTGGACACGAAGCATTTCGTCCTCCGCACCGGGGGCCGGACCTTTGAGGCGGCGGCCTTCCTCCGCCGGGCGGGAGCCGACACGGCGGACGTGCAGCGGCTGTTCCAGGGGGACCTCAGCGGCATGGTGTCCAAGTACGACGTCATCCGCCAGGCGGAGCTGTACCGGCCGGACGTGGCCCTGGCCGTGGTGGGCCAGGACGGCGTGGACCGGGTGGCCGCCGCCCAGGCGGCGGACGACCTTTTGACCCTGCGGGGGGTCAAGGCCTCCTTTGTGGTGTACCGCAGCGGGTCGGCCATCCTGATGAGCGGGCGGTCCCTGGGGGAGATCAACGTCCAGGTGATTCTGGAGGCCCTGGGCGGCGGAGGCAACTCCGCCACCGCCGGGGGGCGGATCGAGAACGGGGACATTTTGGACGTGCGGGAGCGGCTGACCCAAGCCATCGACGCATATTTTGAAAAATGAAGGGGTCAGCATATTGAAGTTTTTGAAAACCTACGCGGTGTGCCTGGTGGTTTCGGAGGTGTTTCTGTTTTTCGGCGGATACATGCTGTTTGATTTCCAAAGTCACCCCTTCCGCGCCTTCGCGGCCATCGCGTTTGTGCTGGCGGCCGTCATAACGGTGTGGCTGGCCCAGGAGGAGCGGATGGACGCTTTAGAAAAACAAGTCCGGGATCTGGGGGAGCGGGTCTGGACTCTGGAAAACCCAGAACATTTAAAAGATTCAGAAAATAGGAAGAATGACCAATGCACGTGATTTTACAGCCGCACCGGAGGCCGGACCTTTGATGCGGCGGCAGCTCCGCCACTGCCGGGAGAGGGGCTGGAACGGGGACATTCTGGATGTCCGGGAAAGTCTGACCTGCGCTATCGGCGCTTATTTTTAGAAATAGGGAGGCGGCTATGAAACGGTTTTTAAAGATCTATGCGGCAAGCCTGGTTTTGCTGGGACTGTTCGCGGTCCTGTGCATGGGATGGCCTGCCGGTATGCCCTTGCTGCTTGTTTTTTGTGGGCGCCCGTTCCTCTCCTGGATGCTGGCCGCACTTCTGCCGGCAATTCCCGCTGCGGCCTGGATGGTATGGCGGGAGCGGTAGCCCTAAATCCATCGACGGCTATTTCTGAGAGGCAATTGGAAATGAAAAAAATGGGATGTTCGTGAAGCTCTATATCCTCTCCCTGGGCGTGTTGGGCGTGATTTGCGTGCTGCTTACCGCAGGTCCGGCGGGCATATTCGCGGGTCTCCCGGCTCTGCCGGCGGTTCCGGCCTATGTCTGGCTGAACCAGAGAGGGCGGCTGGACGCGTTGGAGGAGGAAAATCAAATTTTAGAAAAACAAGCCAGGGATCTGGAGAAAAGGCTCCGGATCCTGGAACAGGAAAAGGAGAATGACCAATGAAAGTAATTTTACAGCAGGACGTCAAAGGCCAGGGAAAGAAGGGCCAGATGGTGGAGGTCTCCGAGGGCTATGCCCGGAACTTCCTCCTGC
>ERZ779623.592-NODE-592-length-12960-cov-5.277489_pt1 | contig 12960 bp, 10 predicted proteins | sample MGYA00514189_ERZ779623 | MGnify/ENA primary metagenome ERZ779623 (study PRJEB29562, sample SAMEA4376712) | mouse gut metagenome | isolation source: Cecum | study: EMG produced TPA metagenomics assembly of the A DSS colitis mouse model was used to assess the... | reverse complement strand
ACCAGATGCGCGCCGAGATCATCAAGCTGCGCCAGAAGATCAACACCACCTTCATGTACGTCACCCATGACCAGACCGAGGCCATGACCCTGGGCGACCGGATCGTCATCATGAAGGACGGCTTCATCCAGCAGATCGGCACCCCGCAGGAGGTGTTCGACCATCCCGCCAACCTGTTCGTCGCCGGGTTCATCGGCACCCCGCAGATGAACTTCTTCGACGCCAAGCTGGTCAAGGACGGCAGCAAGTACACCGTGGAGGTCAGCGGCCTCAAGGTGGAGCTGTCCGAGGGCAAGCAGAAGGCCCTGGCCGCCAAGAACGTCCCCTCTCAGGACATCACCCTGGGCGTGCGTCCCAGCCACGTGGCTCTGGCCGACAACGGCATCTCCGCCACCGTGGACGTGTCCGAGATGATGGGCAGCGAGGTCCACCTCCACGCCAACGCCAACGGCAAGGACGTGGTCATCATTGTCCCCACCGTGGACCTGTCCGGCAACCACAAGGAGACCTTCGGCTACGGCGCCAAGATCAACTTCACCTTCAGCGGCAACGTGTGCCACGTCTTTGACAAGGACGGCAAGAACCTGGAGTTCTAAAACGCGCAGCGAAGCCCAACCGCACATTCAAACAGAGGGCGCCCGAACGTCAAGTTCGGGCGCCCTTTGCCGCGCCGGTTTGCCTATCCCCGCCGTACCATACCAGCCCTTCCCCCTCGCTGAGGAAGCCCAGGGGCCTCAGATAGCGGCGGTCGGAGACATCCATCCACTTTCCCAGCCCCTTGAGCCGCTCTCCGAAGGCGTCGTCCACGGCAAGGGCCAGACAGTCCAGCTCGTGGGTGATGGTGCGGAAGAACAGGTCGTCTCCCAGGAAAAAGCAGGGGTCCTCCATATTGCTCTGAAAGTCCGCCTCATCGAAAACCTGGAGCCACGCCGCCCGGGCCTCCCGCAGCTCCTCCCTTTCAATGGCCGCGAAATCCTCGTCGCTGATGACCCCAAATATTTTTTCCTCCGCCTCCACCCGCTCCATCACCCGCTCATAGGCCGCCTCCGACATCTCCACGCAGGTTTTGTACTTTTCCGGCGGCCAGTGGGAGCCGCCGGGCCGCTCCACATCCCGGCCGAACAGGTGGGTGATGTGAGCCAGGAAGATGGACTTGGTCGTCTCATTGGCCGGGTAGACATAGCATTTCTCCCTGGCCTCACGGTCGAACCAGCGCAGATGTCCATAGGAGAAATATTCCCCCAGCACATAGGGCCGCAGGGCCTGTTCCAGCGGTCCGTCCTTGGCCCCCGGCCAGTCCCGCCGGAGCAGGGAAAATTTGTCCGCCCGCTGGAAGCACAAATCCATCAGCGCCCGGAAATTCTCCCCCTCAATGGTGTCCTGATAATCCCTGTCGTCCCAGACGACGCTTTGAAAGGCCAAAATCTCGCTCATCTCATCCTCCTGTCCGTCCTGGGTGAATCCTGTCGGACCATATTATACCACCGCCGGACCGCCGGGGCTGTTACAGTTTCCTTACATTTCACACAAAGGGGGCGGAGGACCGCAACCCTCCGCCCCTGTACAAATGATTCAGAATTCCAGGCTGCCCTGGGCGATGCACCGGCCGCTCCTGCGGTCAAAGAGAAGCACCCCGTCCCCGGACACGTCAATGTGCACCTTGGAGCCGATGGTAAACAGCGTGCTGCCGAACACCACCCCGGTGAGCAGGAAATCCCCCACCCGCACCTTGATGGTGGACTCCATGCCGGTGGGCATGGCGCCGTAGATCTCGCCCTCCAGCGCCCCGGCCTCCACAATGTCGATGAACTCGGGCCGCACCCCCAGCACCAGGTCCTCGTTGGTGAGCGCCGGCTCCTCCCGGGGGAAAAGCTCCTCCTCCGCCCTGTCGATGTGATAGCGGAAGGCCTCGTCCTTATTGCCCTTCTCCACGTAGCCCTTTTCCGCCGCCTTCTTTTTATGGGCCCCGGCGGCATGGGCCTCCCGGGCGTCCCGGTCCTGGAACCACGCGGGCAGGTCCAGGGGCTGGGCGGGCTTGAACACCGCCCTCTTGTCCCCCAGCAGGGTGAGTTCCACCCCGCCGTCCGGACGCTGCTTCCCCCTGCCCTCGATGAAGTTGATGGAGGGGTTTCCCACGAAGTCGGCCACAAACAGGTTGTTAGGCTTATTGTACACGGTGAGGGGCGCGTCGTACTGCTGGAGCACCCCGTTGTTGATGAGGCAGATCTGGGTGGCCAGGGTCATGGCCTCCATCTGGTCGTGGGTGACGTAGACGAAGGTGGACCCGGTCTCCACATGGAGGCGCTGGAGCTCGTAGCGCATCTCCAGCCGCAGCTTGGCATCCAGGTTGGACAGGGGCTCGTCCATGAACAGCACGGAGGGCTCGGGGGCCAGGGTGCGGGCGATGGCCACCCGCTGCTGCTGGCCGCCGGACAGCTCGGCGGGGTAGCGGTCCATAAAGGCGGTGATCTTCACCACCTGAGCCACCCGGTGGACGGTCTCGTCGATCTCCTGCTTGGTCAGCTTCCGGGGCTCCCGGATGTTGGACAGGCCGAACGCGATGTTCTGGTACACCGTCATGTTGGGCCATAGGGCGTAGTTCTGGAACAGGAAGCCCACCTTCCGCTTGTTAGCGGGGACATTGATGCCCAGGGCGCTGTCAAACACCACCTTGTCGCCGATGGTGATGCGGCCGCTGGTGGGGGTCTCCAGTCCGGCAATCATGCGCAGGGTGGTGGTCTTGCCGCAGCCGGAGGGCCCCAGCAGGGTGACAAAGGCGTTGTCCCCGATGACCAGGTCCAAATCGTCCACGGCGTAAAACTTATTCCACCGCTTGGTGATATGCTCTAATCTGATTTCAGGCATGGTTTAACCTCCTATTCCCTTGTCCAGGCTGGCGCCGGTGACCTTGTTGACCAGGGTATTGCAGACGAGAATGGTGATAATCAAAATCAGGTTGATGCCGCTGGAGAAGGCGTACAGCCCCATCTCGTCAAAGTAGTCCAGCGTGGTGGACAGGATGAAGCCCTGGGTGCACAGCAGCAGGAACAGGGACAATTCACGCAGGCAGGTCATGAAGGGCAGCAAGTAGCCGCTGATGATGGACGACTTCTGGATGTGGATGATGATGCGGGTCATGCGCTTGATCCAGGGCACGTCCTGGATGATGGCGGCCTCCTCGATCTCGCCGGACAGCTGGAGCATGGAATTCAGCGAACTGCGGCTGGCGAAGGGGATATACTTCACGGTGCCCGCGATGATGAGCAGGGTGTAGGTGTTGAACAGGTTGACGTACTGGTTGGAAAACAGGATGAAGAAGGCCACGCCCACGGCGATGGAGGGCATGAGGTAGGGCAGGAACGCCATGCTGTTGACGTAATTGGCCCATTTACTTCGCCGGTTTTTGGCCACGGCATAGCCGATGAGGGTGCCGATGGTGCCCGCCAGCAGGGCGCAGGACACGCTGACCAGCATGGTGCCCTTGAAGGCCCGCCAGATGGTCTCGTTGTGGAGGATGCCCTTCTGGCCGTACATGCCGTTCTCCGATACGTTTTCATCCGTAACCCACCACTTGGTGGTCAGGTTGCTGGGGTCCCCGGTGTACAGGAAGGAGTAGTCCCCGGGGTTGGGCAGGAAGGTTTCAAAGGCAAAGGACACGATAGGGAAAATGCTGGTGAAGAAAGTGACGATCACCAGCGCCAGGGCGATGACGTACCGCCCCACCCTGCCCAGGTTGAATTTGGAGCTCTGCCCCGCCTTGCCGGTGACGGTGGTGTAGCTCTTCCGGCTGGTCAGGGACAGCTGGTTGAGGAGCATGATGGCCACGCCGAACACCATCATGATGATGGCCAGTATGCTGGCCTCGCCGGTGAACTTGGAGTTCATGGACACGTACTTGGTGGACAGGGTGGTGAGCCCCAGGTAGTGGGGCACCGGGTAGGAGCCCATGGAGCTGCCGAACACCAGCAGGATGGTGGACAGGATGGCGGGCTTCACCATAGGCAGGGTGATTTTCAGCATGGTTTTCCACCGGGGGGTGTCCAGGATGGTGGCGGCCTCCTCCAGGTTGGCGTCCATGTTGCGGAAGATGCCGCCGATGAGGATATAGGCGAAGGGGGCGTAGTGCAGCCCCAGCACCACCAGGCTGGGGAACAGCCCCTTGCACCACCACAGGGGCATCTGTATGCCGAACATGGCGGCCAGCAGGCCGTGGGACGTGCCGGTGACGGCGTTGGAGTTGAAGAGGTTCTGCCACACCACGGCCAGCGTCCACTGGGGCATGATGTAGGGGAAGATGAAAATAGAGCTGAGGTACTTCCGCCAGGCCAAATTGGTGCGGGTGCCCAGGAAGGCAAACACGCCGCCGAACAGAATGGCCACCACGCAGGTGCCCACCGCCAGCCACACGGTGTTCAGCAGCGGGGTCCACAGGTTGGCCTTGGCCAGCTTGCTGGTGAACAGGTCGATGTAGTTCACCGTGGTGTAGCCCGACGCCTGGCCGGTGAGGTGGGCGTCGATGGTGCCGGGATGGATCTTGAAGGTGTCCTCCACGATGGCCACGATGGGGGCCACGGTGCTGAAGGTGAGCACCACCCCCATCAGCAGGAGGATGACGTTGTGGGGCTTGGACAGGAAGGTCTTGAACCTGTTGAACAGGATGGCGGACGGGCTCGCCTGGAGGGCGCTGGACTGGCCCATGTGATCACTCCTTTTTCAGCGGGCTGGGAGAGAGGGACGCGCCCCTGGCCTTGTGTTCCAGGCAGCCAGGGGCGCGTGAAATGCGCTGTGTGTCTACGCGAATGGTTCAAACGCCGCTTTTTTCATGGGGTCCCCGGTCCGGCGAAGGGGGCGCGGCGGGGCGCGGAATTTCCTTTGGCTCAGCCCGCGCTGTACTTGGTCAGCATCTCCACCCAGCTGCCCACGGTGAAGGACACCTCGGCGCAGTACCCCGGGTCCTCCAGCACCAGCTTGCCGTCGGTGGTCCACCAGTCGTAGCCCCGGTCGTTCTTGGCCTCGAACTCCACGGTGGTTCCGTCCTCGGCCATGCCGCCCTTGGAGTGGCCGTACTTCTCCTCGGTGCCCTTCGCCACAGTGGGGTTGGAGGAGTAGCCGCCCATGTCCTTGCCCCAGGCGGAGAAGCCGTCCACCGTCTCGGTCATGTAGGCGATGAAGGCGCAGGCAGTCCAGGGCAGGGGGCTGTTGTCGGTGACGAACAGGTAGTGGCAGTAGCCGTAGCCGCCGATGCCGGTGTAGCCGTCGTCATAGGCCGCCACGTTGATGTTGTTGACGGACACGGAGCTGGACTCCTCCACGGAGCGCAGCTTGGAGTACACCAGCAGGCCGAACTGGTCGGTGGCGGACTTGTCCACCAGGGTGTTGCAGATGGGGCCGTCGTCGGTCTGGGCGTTGTAGGACTCCACCCACAGCTTGATCCAGGCCAGGGCGTAGGCGCCGTCGGCCCCCAGGCCCAGGTCCTCGGCCTCGGACTTCATGGCGTCAATGGTGGGCTGGAAGTAGGCCTGCTCCCCGGCGTCCAGGGCCTTGAAGGCCTCCTTCAGCCAGCCGGCGTACTTGTCCTGGGTGAGCATGTACAGGAAGTTCTTGCCCACGATCTCGGAGTCAATGTCCATATACAGGCCGTGCTCGCCCTCGGCCACGAAGTCCCAGCAGTTGTCGTAGGTCTTGGAGCCGGTGTTGTTGTACATGAACACCTTGTTCAGGGTCTGGAGGGCCAGATAGCCGTCATAGCCGGCGGCGTCCACGGAGTTGGCCTCCGCCCACTCCTTGGGGATGAAGGTGTCCAGGATGCCGGTCTGCACCATTTTGGACTCGATCTGGTTGCCGTCCTGGATGAGGGTCATGGCGAAGGTGCCCTCGGGCTTCAGGGAGTCGGCGGTGAGCTGGTCGAAGATCTTGTTGTTCTTGGGCTGCTGCCAGTCAAACTCCATGGAGTAGCTGGAGTCGATGGACTGGAGGTACTCGATGAACAGAGGCAGGGCGCTCTTGCCCCGGCTGGAGTTGCCCACGCCGAAGAAGGTCTTGCCGTTGGACTCCTCGATGGCCTTCTTGGCCAGCTCCTCCAGGGTCATGCCCTCGGCCTCTTTGATGATCTTCTGCACGTCGCTGAGGTTCTCGTCCGCAGGGGCGGGGGTGTTCTGCTCCGCGGGGGCGGATGCCTCGGGCTGCTTGGTCTCCTCGGGGGCCTTGCTGTTGTCGGCGGCGGGGGCGCCGCCGCAGGCGGCCAGACTCAGGGCCATAGCCATGGCCAGGAACAGCGCGGTCAGCTTCTTCAATTTCATTTCAAATCCTCCTTTGTCATTCCATACAATTTTCCGGGGATATTTCGCCCCTTCATTGTCATTTTTATTGTAGCTGCAATTGGAAAAAATGAACAGGGGACAAACCTGCGTTTTTTAGGAAAATTCTGCGGAAGTTGTGGAAATTTGATGAAAGGGATTTGACAGCTGTGGTATAATGTCAGCAAAACGACCGAGGAGGTGTGGCCCATGCGGCGAAAAGCCCTGTCCATCCTGCTCTCCTGCGCCCTTCTGCTGGGTCCGGCGGGCTGCGCCGCCCAGCACCCCTCCCCCGCCCCGGACTGCGCCCCCGCCGAAAAGGACCGGCTGATGGTGTACACCTCCCACAAGGAGGAGGTGTGGCGGCCTATCGTCAAAGAGTTCGAGGAGCGCACCGGCATCTGGGTGGACGTGGTGTACGGCCCCACCAGCGAGCTGCTGGAGCGGGTGGCCCAGGAGGAAAAGGCCCCCCGGGCCGACGTGATGTTCGGCGGCGGCGCGGAGAGCCTGACGGCCTACCGGCATTGCTTCACCCCCTATGTCTGCGCCGGATCGGACCACATTTTGGAGCGATTCCAGGCCCCCGACGGCCTGTGGACCCCCTTTTCCGCCCTGCCCGTGGTGCTCATCTACAACACAAAGCTGGTGGCCCCGGGCGAGATCACCCGGTGGGCCGACCTTCTGAACCCCAGGCTGAGGGGGCGGATCGCCTTCTCCGACCCGGCGGCCTCCGGCTCCTCCTACACGGCGCTGGCCACCATGCTGTCCGCCCTGGGGGGAGAGCGCGGCGAGACCGTCCGGCGCTTCGCGGACAACCTGGGCGACGCCCAGCTGGACTCCTCCGGCGGCGTGCTCACCGCCGTGGCCAACGGGGACGCCTGGGTGGGCGTCACCTTGGAGGAAAGCGCCCTCAAGCGCATCGCCGAGGAAAAAAACATCGCCATGGTGTACCCGGCGGACGGGGTGAGCTGCGTCCCCGACGGCACCGCCATTATCAAGGGCGCTCCTCACGAGGAAAACGCCCGGCTCTTTCTGGACTTCACCGTCAGCCCGGAGGTTCAATCCCTGCTGACCTCCCGATTCTGCCGCCGCTCCGTCCGGGACGGGGTGGAGCTGCTGGACGGCGTGCCCCGGCTGGACCAACTGCCCCTGGTCAGCTACGACCTGGACCGGGCGGCGGCGGACCGGGAGGCCATCCTCATGACCTGGGCCTTCTACTTCGGGGGGGCCAGGTCATGAAAAAAGCTCCCGTTCCCTCCTTCCGGGTCCGGCTGTTCGCGGCCTTCCTGCTGGCCTCCCTGGTGCCGCTGCTGATCTGCTCCGCCATGCTGCTGCAAATCTTCCGCCTGCGGATGACCGACGCCGCCGAAACCGAGGCCCAGGCCCATCTGAACAGCGCCCTCCACGCCCTGGACGAGGCCTGCGGCGGCTTTGCCCGGGCGGCGGACGCCCTGCGGGGGGACCCGCTGGTGATCTCCGCCCTGTCCGGCCGGGGCGGGGAGGACACCCAGGTGTACGCCCGCCTCTTCGATGCCACCGCCAGCGCCCGGGACTGCGCCCGGTTCGACCTCTACGACGCCCAGGGCAATTGGCGCTACTCCACCCGGAATGCCCCGGAGGTCCGGGCCATGCCCGTGGACTGGGGCCCCCTCCACCACGCCCGGAAGGGGGCGGGGCTGGCGTTCACCGCCTGCGAGGACCCGGCGGACGTCGGTTCCCCCCTCCTCCAGGGTGCGGCGGCCCTGGCCGCGGCGGACGGAACCACGGCGGGCTACGTGGTAGTGAGCCTGTACCAGTCCGACTTCCACCAGCTGCTGGAGGGCACCTACGGCGACCAGGGCACGCTGGTCCTGCTCAGCGGCTACTGGCGGCCGGTGTACTGCGCCCAGCCTTCCCTGGCCCTGTCCCTGGCCCCCCGGCTCAGAAGCCGCCTGCTGTCCGGCCAGGGGCTGGAGGAGGGGTCGGAGGGCTTTTTGTACAGCGTGGAGCGCCATCAGGGCACCGGCCTGTACCTGGTGCTCCGCCGCCCCCAGGTGTTCACCCAAGGCACCATGGGCCTGCTGTACACCGTCAGCGCCTTCAGCGCCCTGATCTGCGTGGCGGTGTCGGTGCTCATGGGGCTGAGCCTCAGCCGCCAGATGTTCCGGCCCATCGCCCAGCTCCGGGGGGCCATCGGGGAGGTGGAGCAGGGCAGCCTGGACGTACAGGTGGCCCAGCACCGGGACGACGAGCTGGGGGAACTGGCCCGCCGGTTCAACGATATGGTGGCCGCCCTCAAGCGCAACCAGGCCCAGCTGGTGGAAAACCAGCGGGAGCTGAACCAGGCCCAGATCCGGATGCTTCAGGCCCAGCTCAACCCCCACTTTCTCTGCAACACCCTGGACACCATGAAGTGGATCAGCAAGATCAACAAGGTGCCCCAAGTGGCCCTCATGTCCACCAACCTGGCGGACATCCTGCGCTTCTGCATCTCCCCGGAGGAGTTCGTCCCCCTGGGGCGGGAGGGGGAGATTTTGGAGCGCTACATTGAGATACAGCGGCTTCGGCTGTCCGGCTCCTTCACCTTTGCCCTGACCCTGCCGGAGGCGCTGGCGGACTGCCTGGTGCCCAAAATGATCCTCCAGCCCCTGGTGGAAAACGCCATTCTCCACGGGGTGGACGGCCTGGAAAATGGCGCGGTGTCCGTGGCGGCGGGACAGACCCGGGACGGCCTTCTGCGCATCGCCGTGTCCGACAACGGGAGGGGCTTTCCCCCGGATATGCTGGGCCCCTTTCGGGAGATTCCCCGCCCCCAGGGCCATTTGGGGCTTTACAACGTGGACACCATCCTGTTAAAGTATTACGGTGAGGGCTGCGGCCTGACCCTGGAAAACGCGGAGGGGAGCACCGGGGCGGTGGTAACCGCCGTTCTGCCCGTCCGCCGGGAGGAGGGAGCGGAATGTTGAAGGTTTTAGTGGTGGAGGACGAGGAGCTCATCCGCAAGGGCATTGTGCTGGCGGTGGACTGGGCCGCACTGGACTGCGTGGTGGTGGGGGAGGCCGCCAACGGCGAAGAGGCTCTGGAGGCGGTGGAGCGGTACGGCCCCACCCTCATCATCACCGACCTGAAAATGCCCAAAATGGACGGGCTGGAGCTGCTCCGCCGCCTGCGGGAGGCGGGGAACAACGTATACGTCATCATCCTCACCGCCTACGACAGCTTCGAGTACGCCCAGTCCGCCCTGCGCCTGGGGGCGGTGGACTTCCTCCTCAAGCCCTTCCACGATGGCAGCCTGGAGCAGGCGGTGCTCAGCCTGCAGCGGCGGACCGCGCCCCCCGGACGCGCTGGACGGCCCTCCGTCCCCCCCGTCCTGGGGCCGAAAAAGGGGGACAAGAGCAAATACGTGCTGGAGGCCATGGACTACATCGGAGCCCATTACAACGACCCCAGCATATCGGTGGGCTCCATCGCCCAGCACCTGGGGCTCAGCGAGGGCCACTTGAGCCACCTGTTCAAAAAGGAGACGGACTACACTCTCAACAACTACCTCACCCGATACCGGGTCCACCGGGCCATGGAGCTGCTGCGGGACTGCCGGGCCCGGGTGTACGAGGTGGCTGAGCAGGTGGGGTACAAGGATGTGGCCTACTTTTCCGCCACATTTAAAAAGCTGGTGGGCATGTCCCCGTCGGAGTACCAGGACACCAGCGGATAAAGGAGAAATTCACTATGATACGGCTCATCGCCAGCGACATCGACGGCACCCTGCTGCCCTACGGGGAGCAGGCCATTTCAGAGGAGGTTTTTCAGGAGATCCGGCGGCTGGAGCGCAGGGGAATCCTGTTCTGCCCCGCCAGCGGGCGGCAGTACACCAGCGTGAGAAAGCTCTTCGCCCCGGTGGCGGACAAGCTGCCCTGCGTGTGCGAGAACGGGGCGGCGGTGTACGGCCCGGGCGGCTCCCTGCTGGGCAAAACACCCATGGACCGGGAGCAGGCCCTGGCCCTGTGCCGGGACATCATCGCCCTGCCGGGGGCGGAGGTGCTCATATCCGGGGCGGACACCAGCTATCTGTGTCCCAAGTACGGGGACATCCTGCCTCTGATGGAGAGCAAGGGGAACAACATCGTCCTGCTGGCCCGCCCGGAGGACGTTCCGGAGGACATTGTGAAGCTGGCCGCCTTCTGCCTCCAGGGGACGGCGGGCCTGGAGGCGGCCCTTGCCCCCAAATGGGGGCGGGTATTCCACGCCGCGGTGGCCGGGGCGGAGTGGCTGGCCTTCCCCCTGGCGGACAAGGGGCCGGGGCTCACCCAGCTGTGCGCCGCCCTGGGGGTGGCGCTGGCCCAGGTGAGGGCTTGCGGGGCCAATTTCAACGACGCGCCCATGCTGTCCATCGTGGGAGCGCCCTACCTGATGGAGGGGGCCGCGCCGGAGCTGGGGGAACGCTTCCCCAACCGCTGCCGCCGTGTGGCTGATATCCTCCGCACGCTGTAAAAAGAGGGCGGCGCATACGCGCCGCCCTCCCCTTGCGATTTTTCAGCGCCCCAGCAGGGCCTCCACCTCTCCCCGCTCGGGCATGGAGCGGATGGCCCCTTTCCGGGTGGTGACGATGTAGGCCGCCGTGTTGGCGAATCGGAGCATATCGGTCAGATCCCCTTCGGTGAGCCCCTCCAGGCCGCGTTCCAGCACGAAATTCAGCACGCTGGCGCAGAAGGTGTCCCCAGCCCCGGTGGTCTCGATGGTCCCACCCAGCTTGCAGGCGGGGACAAACACCCGCTTGTCCTCATAGTAGGAGTAGCTGCCCTCCGCCCCGGCGGTGACGTTGAACAGCTTGATGTTGGGATGCCTCTCCCGCAGGATGGCCGCGCCCTGGTCAAAATCCGTCTTGCCGGTCATGAACTCCAGCTCGTTGTCGGCGATCTTCAGGATGTCGCACTGGCCTAAGCCGTACTCGATCTGTGCCTTGGCGTTGTCCAGGCTGTCCCACAGGGGCGGGCGCAGATTGGGGTCGAAGGAGAGCAGGGCGCCCCCCGCCTTGGCATGGCCGATGGCCTTGACGGTGGCTCTGCGCACCCCCTCGTGGGTCATGGACAGGGTTCCGAAGTGGAAAATGCGGCTGTTCCCCACAACCTCAGCCGGGACCTCCTCCTCGGTGAGCATCATATCCGCCCCGGGATTGCGGTAGAAAGAGAAATCCCGGTCCCCGTTGGGAAAGGTCTGGACAAAAGCCAGGGTGGTGCGGGCATCCCTGTCGAACACCAAGTAATCCATGCAGATGCCCGCCTGGGCGGCCGCGTCCCGGAGCAGGCGGCCGAACATGTCCTCCCCCACCTTGCCCACGAAGGCGCAGGAGCGGCCCAGCTTTTGCAGCATGGCCAGCACGTTGCAGGGGGCCCCGCCGGGATTGGCCTCAAACAGGGTGTTGCCCTGACCGCTCCGGCCGTTTTCCGTAAAGTCGATGAGCAGCTCCCCCAAGGCGGTCACGTCGAATTTCTTGTCGGACATGGACATGATGGCACTCTCCTTCTCCAAATTTGATTTTCAAGCCCTGGCCTGGAATTGGCGGCTGCGGCACACCAGCTCTTCCACAAAGGGGGTGGCGGGGCCGTTCAAAATTTCGCTGGGCGGGGCGTACTGCTGGACCTCCCCCGCCTCCAGCACCAGGGTACGGGTGCCCAGCTTCAAGGCCTCGCCGATGTCGTGGGTGACGAACAGCACGGTGATGCCGCTGGCCTGGTGGAGACACAAAAGCTCGTCTTGGAGCTGGCCCCGGGTGATCTCGTCCACCGCCCCGAAAGGCTCGTCCATCAGCAGGATTTCCGGCCCGGCGGCCAGGGCCCGGGCGATGCCCACCCGCTGGCGCTGGCCCCCGGACAGGGACCGGGGATACCGCCCCGCCAGCGAACGGTCCAGCCCCACCCGGCGCAGAAGGGCTTCCGCCTTCTCCCGGCGGTCCCTCCCCCTCCAGCCCTCCAGGCCGGAGATGGAGGGCACATAGGCGATGTTTTTCTCCACGGTCAGGTGGGGGAACAGGCCCACGCTCTGGATGGCGTAGCCGATGCCCCGGCGCAGGGCCACCGGGTCGGTCCGAGCCACGTCCTTCCCCTGGACCAGCACCCGGCCCGCGTCCGGGGACAGCAGGCCGTTCACCAGCCGCAGGGCGGTGGTCTTGCCGCACCCCGACCGGCCGATGATGGTCAGAAACTCCCCGGGGGCCACGTCCAGGGACAGGTTTTTCAGCACCATCTGCCCCCCAAAGGACTTGGACATCCCCTCAAAGCGGATGCTGGGCTCAGCCATTCAGCAGGCCCTTCCCGGCCAGGAAGTCCCGGGCCACGTCCTTCTCGTCCAGGCCCTCCACCTCCACCTTGTAGTTCAGCTCCGCCATCTCGCTATCGGTAAGAGCCCCGTCCAGCTTCATCAAGGCCTCCTCCAGACCGGGGAATTTTTCCAGGGCGTCCTGACGCACCACGGTGGAGCAGAAATAGTTCACCTGCAAGTGCTTGTCATCCTCCAGTGCCACCACCTTATTGTTGGGGTTGGCCAGCTGGGCGTCGGTGGTGTAGGCGTTGGTCACGTCGATGTCCCCGGAGGCCAGGGCCTGATATTTCAGGCCGATGTCGATGTCCACCACCTTGCCGAACTCCAGGCCGTAGGTATCGCACACCGCCTGGAAGCCGTCCGCCCG
>ERZ779623.590-NODE-590-length-12979-cov-5.282266_pt1 | contig 12979 bp, 21 predicted proteins | sample MGYA00514189_ERZ779623 | MGnify/ENA primary metagenome ERZ779623 (study PRJEB29562, sample SAMEA4376712) | mouse gut metagenome | isolation source: Cecum | study: EMG produced TPA metagenomics assembly of the A DSS colitis mouse model was used to assess the... | reverse complement strand
TTCTTATCACCGGTGGGCGTGGTAGCGGGAAGTCTTTCAATGCTTCCACTTTCATTGAGCGATTGACTTTTGAAATGACTCCAGTAGAGAAGATAGTTCATCAGATTCTTTACACCCGTTATACGATGGTTTCTGCCGGCATGTCTATCATCCCCGAAATGATGGAGAAGATAGACTTAGACGGAACGACCAAATACTTTAAAACTACCAAGACGGATATAGTCAACAAAATGACTAAGAGCCGTATAATGTTCCGAGGTATCAAAACTTCATCAGGAAACCAAACAGCGAAACTAAAATCCATCCAAGGTATTACTACTTTCGTTTGTGATGAAGCGGAAGAGTGGACAAATGAAGAAGAATTCGACAAGATAATGCTCTCCATTCGTAAGAAGGGTATCCAGAACCGGATTATCATCATAATGAACCCTTGTGACTCTAATCACTTCATCTACAAAAAATACATTGAAAATACCCATAAACTCGTAGAGATTGACGGTGTGCAGGTTCAAATCTCCACTCATCCGAACGTGCTACATATCCATACAACCTACTTTGACAATTTGGAGAATCTTTCCCCAGAGTTCTTGAAAGAGGTTGAGGATATGAAAGTGAGTAATCCCGAAAAGTACGCTCATGTGGTTATCGGTCGTTGGGCTGACGTTGCGGAAGGCGCTGTGTTTAAGAAGTGGGGAATTGTTGATGAGTTCCCGGCTTGGGCAAAGAAAGTAGCTATCGGGCAAGACTTCGGTTATACACATGACCCGTCCGCTTCCATCCGGTGCGGAATTGTGGATAATGCTCTATATCTGGATGAAGTAGATTACCGTACAGGACTGCTTTCCTCTGACATTATCAAGACTCTTCGTCCGTGGGGCTTGAAGGTAATTGCCGATAGTGCAGATCCACGATTGATTCAAGAGGTACATAACGGAGGAATAAAAATATATCCGGTTGAAAAGGGCACTGGCTCTATCAATGCGGGTATTGACAAGATGCAGAGCATGGAAATATATATTACCAAACGCTCTTACAACTTGCAAAGCGAGTTCCGAAAATATGTTTGGGCAAAGGATAAGGATGGAAACTATATCAACGAGCCGGAAGACCACGACAATCACGGAATAGATGCTGCTCGTTACTATGTGCTTGGTGAGCTTCTTGGAAAGATTCAGAAGCCGAAAGATTTAACAGGAATATTCACACACTAAAATTATAGATTATGCCATTGACACTTGAAGAAATATTAGCCCTATCAGACATTGGGCAGAAAATAAATTTCCTGAAGAAAGGTAGAAAGACCGAACTTCCCGACCGTTGTAAATTATGGGACGATTGGAATCCGGAACGCCACGAAATCATGGTGGATAAAGAGAAGTATCCGGATAGAAAAGTGCTTGAAAAGGAAGCGGAGAAGGTTTTCGATGAAAAGACCGGCAAGACCTACGAAATCGAAGCTCAGTATAAGACCGAACCGATAAACCGTATCTCTATTCCTTTGGAACAAGATATAGTGAACATTCAAACGGCTTTCACGGTCGGCACAGAACCGTCTATGGATTGCACTCCAACCGATGATGATGAAAAGAGGCTGCTGGATGCGGTCAAAGCTGTATTCAAATCCAATAAAATCAAGTATCAGAACAAGAAAATTGTCCGTGCCTGGTTATCCGAACAAGAAACTGCCGAGTATTGGTATGTTACCGATGATGATTCGTTCTGGGCTAAGTTCTGGAAGAAAGTTAAGACCACATTTGGTGGCAAGGTTAAACCTACCAAGAAACTGAAAAGCGTATTATGGTCTCCATTCAGAGGGGATAAGCTATATCCGTTCTTCAACGATGAAGGTAAGATGATTGCTTTCTCTCGTGAGTACAAGAAGAAACTCATAGATGATTCAGAAGTTACCTGCTTTATGACCATAACAGACAAAATGGTTTATCAATGGGATTTGTCTAAAGGGTATGAAGAAAGAACGCCTTTTGCTCATGGGTTTTCCAAACTACCGGTTCTCTATGCCTACCGTCTTGAACCTTATTGCAAGAAGATAAAGACCTTCCGCGTCCGGCTGGAGAAACTTTTATCCAATTATGCCGATTGTATAGACTATCATTTCTTCCCTTTATTAAAGTTGATTGGTGATGTGGAAGGTTTTATGGGAAAGACCAAAGATCGGATGGTAAAACTCACAGGAGAGGGGGCAGATGCTCAATACCTAACCTGGTCACAAGTTCCGGATACTATTAAGTTCGAAGCTGAAACGCTTACTAATATGGCTTACGATATGTCAAATACTCCACGCATCTCTTTTGAAACGCTGAAAGGTGTTGGCAAAGCATCCGGTACTGCTTTCCGTTTTATGTTTATGGGCGCACACATGGCGGTAGAAAATCACGGTGAGGTTATCGGTGAGTTCTTACAGCGAAGAATAAATTTCATTGTCTCCGCTTTAGGCTCTATCAATCCAACCGAGTTTAGCAAGGCATCACAGACCATCGACATAGAAACAGAACTGGTTCCATATATGATTGATGATTTGAACGACAAGGTAAATACTGCCGTTTCCGCTGTCAGTGGTGGCATTTGGTCAACACGTGAGGGAATTATATTTGCTGGGAATGCCGATCGAGTGGAAGAAGAACTTAAAGAAATCAAGGAAGAACAGGCGGCAAAGAATAATCAAATAAGAAAAACAGGACAGAAAAATGCTTCATAGTCAAAGAAATTACAAGGATTATAATACCAACACAAGAAAAATAGAACATTTAGTGGCAATTCTATCGAATCACCGCTATTTTTTTGTTTGATTGAAACTTTTCTCTATTTATTTTGTTTTGTAACTAAAATTAGTTACATTTGCAGAAAGAACGAACTAATATGGGTACTAAAGAAAAACTGATAAACCGTTTTTGTAAACTGCCTAAAGACTTCACTTATGAAGAAACTTTAAAGCTGTTGTCTGTTTTTGGATACAGTGAACACAATAAAGGTGCAACATCCGGCTCTCGTGTAAGGTTCAAGAATGAACAGACGGGACAATATATTGATATTCACAAACCACATCCAGGCAGCATAATGAAAGCTTGGATGATGAAAACAATATATCAGCATTTGAAAAGTAATGGTTTAATTAAATAAAAGAATTGAATATGGACTACTTGGAATATAAAGGATATAAAGGTTCAGTAGAATACAGCAAAGCTGATAACTGCCTTTTTGGAAAGGTACTTGGAATGAGTAAGGATTTGATTCTTTATGAAGGCAGTACCATTGATGAACTCCGTGCTGATTTTGAGGCCGGAATTGAAAGCTATCTTGCTGGATGCTTGGCCGATGGTGTAGAACCTCGCAAACCATATAGCGGAACGTTGAATATTCGTATCTCACCAGAGATTCATAGTAAGATTGCTATGCTAGCACAAGAAGCTGGAACAACTATCAATGGATATATAAAACAGGCTTTGGAGAAGCAACTTAAATTGGTGCATTAATTTAGAAATATAAAAAATGGAAAATGAGTTAATAGAGAAATTACGATCAAAGTTATCGTTGGATGAATTAGTTACTATCGTAAAAGACTTCCATTTGGCTCCTGAAGATATTCAAGCCGTAAGTAATATAAGCATTGATTTTATAAACAAGGCTTTTGATGTAATAAAGGCCGAAACAGATGCTGATAAAGAGTCTATGAAGGAAAGTCACAAAACCTATCAAGAATTTATAGGCTTGTGCAAGGAAGTTATAAAAGACCCTAGCGCAGAGCAAGATTTGAAAAAACAGGCATTTGAAGCAGCTAAAGAGGTAACCAAACAGTCATTGGATAATGATAATAAGAGAAGTTATAGAAATAACAAACTTCGTTTAGGTATTACCACTATAGCAACAGTTGTTGCATTGTTATTTTTGCATGGAGTAGGGAATAAAGCTACTAAAGGTTGATTTATATGATGATATTAGTAACGATTGGCGTACTATAAAGTACGCCTTTTTTGCGCCATTCTCAAACCTTCTCTTTATTGTTCGTTATCGCCTCTCTAATCATTTCACTTCTACCTGCTTACTCCTTATTTTTATGCCATTTTCCAACAATACCCCAATTGTTGTTTTTCATCCATTCAATTATTTCCTCTCCTTTTCCTTACTTCTTACTTTTATACCACGAATTTTAAACAACAATTTAATTCATACAGTATGAATATTCAAGAACTTATCCTGGCAGGACTGCAACAGAAATTTACTGGGGTAGACACTGCTATCCTTACCCGAATTGCCACTAAGAAGGCAGAGGGTGTAACGGACGAGACAAAGGTAAACTCTATTGTTGAGGGTATCAGCTTTTCGGACGTACTTAATTCCTATGGTGATTTCCGTGCCGGGGATGCTTCCAAAACGGCAGTTACTAACTACGAGAAGAAGCATAACCTTAAAGACGGTAAACCAGTCGAGACTACCACAACTACCAAAACGGAAGAAAAGACAGATGACATGGCAACCATCATCGCTAATGCCGTCAGTGCAGCCGTGAAACCTCTTTCCGACAAGCTCGCTCAGTTTGAGACAGAAAAGTCGCAAGCTACCCGGCAGGAGCAGATTCTTGCCAAAGCTAGGGAGTATGGTATTCCAGAAAATTACGCCAAGAGGTGCGCCATCAAGGACGATGAGGACTTGGATGCTTATTTCAAGGACTTGAAACAAGAGTTCGCAAATGACGGCTTCAAAGGTGTTACACCTCCCGAATCAGCAGAAACAAAGATTGAGAAAGAAACTGAATCTATCGCCAAGATGATTGACGAGGGAACGAAAACTATTGTTGAACAAAACAAGAATTAATTATGTCAGCAGGATTTAAGTATGACTTGGTTCCGCCTATTGAGCAAGAGGAACGCTACGATGTCCAGACAGGCATCCGTAGACGTGGCCCATTCAAGCTCGACACGCAGAACCTTGTAGTGGGAAGTTTCCTTCCCGGATTTACACCGATTTATGCAGACTTGAAAAACAAGTTTGCTTATGCGGTTATCAATGTAAGAGTTATCGAAGCATACACTTCTGGTACAAGTATCAAAATTGCCAAGAACTCTTTGGCTTATGTGGGGATGTTCATTGGTAATGGTACTAAAGGTGCGGAAGTGACAGCCATCGACAAGGTTAATAAAGATTACGATGTCTTAACTATCAAGGCTGCTTTTGGTGAGAATATCGCCAAAGATGCAGTTCTCTTCCAAGCAACCGCAGTAGACGGACTGAAACAAAAGTATGTTTCAAATTCTGCTTTGTATGAGAGAACAAAGGTGGAAGATGGTATCGTATTGGTTGCGCTGCTTCGCACAGCCGCAGAAATTGAGCCTTCAAAATTGGTTATGCCGTTCTCTGAAAACGATAAAGCCAATATGAAGGGATGGTTTGAATTTAATGAGTAAGGAGGCAAGGTATGTTTTTAACGATTCAAACATTATTCGATGACCCCGGAATAGTTTCCGCTATCATCAGACGTGTGAACCAGACACGAAAAGACACAATCTATTGGCAGCAGTATCTTACTTTCCGCAGAGTAACTACTCGTATATTCAAAGACTACATCGGCTCTGTAACCGGAGTGATGGCTGGTTCTATAAACTCACGTTTTGGCGAAAAGCCCATCCGTGAACGTAGAAATATCGGTTCTGGATATGGTGAAATAGCCTATCTGGGTGATGCGTATCAAATGTCTATTGACCGTCTGTCTGAATTGCAGGATTTGATTGACAAGTTCAATCAGGCTAAACCAGCAGACCAAAATACGGCACTGGAAGAAATCGTAAACTTCCTGGCAGACGACTACCGTCAGATTACCCTTGCAGCTCACAAGCGTATGGATATTATTGTCGGTGCATTACTGATGACCGGTGAAGCCACCGTTTACAACAAGGATGCTGCTATCACTTCCGGCCAAACCGACAACAAACTGTTGGAGATTGCCCTTCCGTTCAACTTCGTTAAGCCTACAGTTGGGGATATAATTGTTGATGGAAAGAATATGTTCATCTCTTATCTGAGAGAAAAACTGCATTCACTAGCTCCAGACTTTGGTGCTTATGCCAAGATGATTATGACACGTACAACCTTCAACAAGAATGTACTTGGTTCTTCTGAATTTGGCGAACAGTACAAGATGATTCTCGGCACTAACGAAATGAAATTGAGTACAGGCTTGATTTCTTCTTCGTTGGCTTCTGAAGTATTCACCGGTATCGGTCTGCCACGTATTGAAATAAAAGAGGATTACGTGAAAGACCAGACAGGAAAGAACGTGCAGATTTATGCGGACAACCGCATCACCTTGCTCAACAGTGACGAGGTCGGTTATATGCGCCATCATACTCCGTATGAAGCGACAGACCCGGTACAGGGACGCACTTACACCCCATCGGACGGTCAGATGCTTATATCCAACTACCGCGACAAGAACGGCCGTTATATGGAATATACAGCAGAATGGATTCCACAAATTACCAACCCGGATTTGATTACCAATTTTGACTTGAGCGAAATTGCATCAATCCAATCAGCATAAGGAGAAGAATATGAAAGTAAAGGTTATATCTGTTTTCCGCGACAAATTCACCGGACAATATTATAATCCGGGGGAAGTGATTGAAGTCAGTGAGGAATCCCGTGTATTGGATATGGAAAACCGCAGACTTGGCGAACGAGTTGAAGTGAAAGTTCCTGAAGAAAAGAGGGAACTCAAAATATCCCTCTTTGAAAAGGAATTTGAGAAAAAGGCTTTTGTTGACGCTTTGAAGTCTATCAGTGTTCAAGCGACCGGGAACATGAAAGAAGAGACTCTTTTAGCCAAGATTGCCGAGTTGGACGAAGAGTCAACAGCCAAACTAAAAGAAGTATTAGATATTAAGTAAAAAAGGGTAGTACTCCTACCCTTCCATTGTGTAACTTATAATTCAAAAAAGAAATGAAGAATTTTATTTTTGCCATATGTGGCTTTTTAATGATGTCTTTAGTCTCCTTGAGCGTACAGGCATCGAGTGGCGAATCTTTCGAGTGTAAATACGTAGCCCCATCCGTTAATGTTGATCTGCCGGATATCCAGTGTATCACTTTTGAAACTGTTCCGGCCGATTACATTGTATTGTCAGTTCCGCAACCAATCTTTATGATTGCAGATAGTCCGGCGATGCAACCAGCAACTATTACGGCAATGCAAGGAAAACAAATTTCAATTCCTAAGTATCCGTTCCGATATATCTACAAATCGAAGTATTGTACGCATTACTCTTATACTGCATATAGCAGACTGATTACACCATATTAAAATGACGGTAAATGAATACATATCACAGAAGTTTCAGTCTTTCGGCATTAATTTATCGGAAGCCGACCTTTTTGATATGTGTCTGAACGCAGATGTAAACGGAGAGGATGAGATGAACGAGGATTGCCGTGGACGTGTCTTCATTGCAATTGCGAAGTTCATCCCTTCTCTCCTACTCCGTGCTACATCAATCAGTGAAAGTGGTTTCTCTATGTCTTGGAATATACAAGGTATCAAAGACTACTATTCTTTTCTCTGCAAGCAGTACGGTTTGAAAGACGAGTTGAGTAACAAACCCAAAGTGACTTTCTTATGATATTCTCTCCACACATATTGCAAGTAAAGGTTATCATCCCGATGGATAAGGATGAGTTCGGTAGACCCATCCCAGGAACCGGTGGTGAAAGCTGGCAGGAGGTATGCAAGTGCCGTTGTGACGATAACACTACCAAAGAGTTTAAGTCAGACAATGGCGAGGTGTACCACTCGAACTATCATGTGGTGTGCGAAAAGAGAATCACGATTAAGGCGGGTGATGAAGTCCGTTGCATAGATGGAGAGAGCGTAAGAGGACAAGGTGTAGTTTATACGGTAAAAAGTACAAACTATTTTAACTACTCGGAGTTATGGATATAGATTTTGATTTCTCAGATGTTGATCAATTCCTTAAAGACGGAGAATGGGAAGTCGAGAAAAAGATGATTGATGTGGGCGATGAAGCTGTTAAGTATGCAGAGGAACATGGCGATTATAAAGACCACACATTGACTTTGAGAACGTCCAATGATTACGATGTCGATAAAGATGGTTTGACGCTGAAAAACGAAGCAGAATATGCTTCATTCGTGGAATCCAAAGGATATGATGTTTTGAGTAGTGCTGCTTTATATGCGGAGAAACGATTAAAAAAAGAATTTGAATGATAGTAACTACCGACATAGGAAACATTCTCTATCGGGATTGCAAGACTTTCGGGATAGACACCGTTCCCAGTGGTAAAACTCTGACGGGTGAATTGAAGTCCGAAAGGGTTGTTATCCACACGAAGAAACAACAGCCGGGGACTTATTGGAAGAAGTCATTCACTGAAGTGAATCTTTGTGTGCCCGATTTAAGCGAGAATGAAGCGAACACCATCCGTTTGAATGAACTCGAAAGAGAAGCCAACAAGTTGTTTGACGATACAGTAAGCACCTATGACGGTACAACCTATCGTTACTCTATCAATTCAATCGGTACAGAAGCGGACACAGCTTTGAAGTGTCATTATGTGAATGTAAGAATTTTATTTGAAGTATTGAATGTAAAACAATAATTATGATTTCAGCAGTAGGAATTAAAAGAATCTTGTTTGCCGACACTGATAAGGTAACGGCAGACATTACCCCAGAAATCGCAAAGACTTTGATTCAAGCCGCTATTAAAGCTAAGAACGAAGTGTTGAATGTACATGGGGAAACGTGGCAGATCGAAGAAACGGAAGCCTCTGTCACCGGATACAAGAATCAGTTAACAGGAAAGAATTACCGTTACGATGACGTACCAGGTGAAGTCTCCCCTTCTTTCTCTATCGGACAATATGACTGGAAAACAAAAAAAGCTTTTATGGGTGGTGATATCGTTCAGGCAGATTCTACAGATGTCGGTTGGAAACGTGCCTTAGACAAAGTTATCGTTAACAAGGCTTTATTTTGTCTGACTGATGATGATGTCTGGTTTATCTTCCCCAAATGCCGTATCATTTCCCGTGAAGCTAATACGGATAAGGCTATTGCCATTGCAGTACGTGGAATGGTTCAGGAACCGGGAATCGAAGGTGTTTCTTCTGAATACAATTACGAAGAGGAAGCTATCAAAGCATTGGTGCCAGTAGCGTAATATTTTGAGGTAAAACGATTGTAAACAACAAGGGTGAGGTGGTGGTATTCGCTTCACCCTTGTTTCAATTTAGAATCATGAATCAAGCAGCAAAAATAGTTTCTGATGCCCTTTTAGGGCTTGATTTTAAGAATGTCGAAATAGGTGGAGTTGTTTATACAATCAAGCCGCCCACTATCAAGGTTATTTGTAGTGCTATTCGTTATTTTTCCAATATTGGTATGGTAGGTGACGACATCATGGAAGCTATCAAGGAACTTCCCCGAGCCACCGATGATATGCTGAAAGGCATCTCCTGTTTTATTTGCGGTAATGAGAATATGGCTAAGGCTTTGGAAAACGGAACCTTTGATGAAATCAAAGTCGCTTTGGAGACGTGTTTCTCTATGATGGATATATCGGCTTTTCAGTGTGTCAGCTTGATGAAGAACGTGTCGATGCTGGCAGCAAAACCGAAACAGTAGGAAACACAACGTTCTTCGGGCAAATAGCCCATTTGATTGATACCCTTCGTTTAAGTTATACAGAAGTGTTTGAGGTTATCCCTTATAGAAATCTGTTGATGATGCAACGGGATAAATTACACACGGTGTATGGCGGTCAAAAGGTAAAGAAAATTAGTGGCAAAGAATTGGCAAACCGTAGAAAAAAGAAATAAAAAAAGCAAAGTTATCAGAGGCTTATTGTTTATTTGTTTAACTTTTAAAATTTAAAGCTGAGTCAGAAAAAGAAGAAAATCAAAGAGGTAAAAGCGCAAGAGACATTGAAAATCAACGTCAGCGCATTGCAAATCGTGCTCTTGAAACGGGAAACAGAAAAAGATTAAAACGTGTCAATCGTGTAGCAGACCGTTATTCCCGGAACATTTATGAAGCACAGGGCAGCCCATTCGGGAGAGCGTTTGATGCAAGTCGTAAAGTCTCTCGTAGGACTTATATGGGAAATGCTAATGGGTAAAGTTAAAGCCGGAGAAATCTGGCTTTGTTATGTTAGCTTTAGTAATTGTATTATAAAAACAAATGTGACTATCAATGTCAAAATAATGGTAAACAAAGACCGCCATGTTGTTTTGCTAATCCTTTTCCATGATTTTGTATCTCTTCCTGTGATTTGCTCATTATTGCACTTTCAAAACGGCTTTTCTCCATCATTTCGTAATCAACAAAGACCAAATTTAACATATTAAATATGGGTAATAAAATCCACCACGGATTTGTCAGTGAGTTTGGCATAGCTATTATTACGAAATATCCAGCAATCAACATATTGTTGAAGGAGAAAAGTTTATCATGTATTCTATCATAATAACAAAGAATATCACGTAATCCTTGTTTTTTTTGTTCTTTGAAGTTTTGAATTACTTCATCAGCCTCTTTTTCTTGTTCGTCCAATTCTTCGTTTGTCATAACGTTATTTGATTGAATGTTCGCACTCTGTTTAGCCAACCTGTGCAGGCGTTAAGTGAGTTTATTGTTTTTAAGTGTCTCAATAAGCTTTTCAAGTTGTTCTTTTGACTTTATAGCACTTTAGTTCATTGTATGCCGGAACTACATGACAAAACTCTCCATTAACCTCTATCACAAAAACAGGGCATTTATCTCCATTAACTATATACTCATGCTTATACATCATATCCGGTATTATATTGAATATATGCATTCTTTCAACAGGATGAAATTCTAACTCTGTTAAATCTTGGACTTGATTAAAAATCTTCACTTATTCTTTCCATTGATAAAATCCGTGTTGCTAAAAGTTCCACATCATTATATGGAAAGTTTCCTTTTATATTTCTTATCTCTCGCATAACCTCCAATACTTCACTTTCTTTTGAAACTATGATATAATTGATATTTTTGGGTTCAAAGGTCAATCCATATATTTCATTCAATTTATTTCTTTTAGCTACATCTTCTGTTTTTTCAAACTCCTTTTTATTAAGATATATGTACTCATTACCTGTTATTATAGCTTCTTTAGGAACAGTATATCTCCATTCTCTTTCGTCGTAAAATCTCACATTACTTTTCTTGTTATTTAATTCAACAAAACCTTCATATGGCTTAGTATTAAAGGCCAAATACAGAAGATAATTAGTGAATTCTATATTAATGCTAGATAAAACAGATCCCTTTTCTCCACTTTGACGATTTCGTACTAAAGCGCGAAAAGAATCTTTAAAATTCCTTATGATTGGAGATTCTTTTGGAATATACAATATAGGTGTTATACCTTTGATTTGTGCCCATTCTTTAGTTAGGCCTATGGCATATTCACCGTATTTCAGAGTATGATTTTTTATTTGTGATAATGGTATATCACAAAAGCAAACCATTGGCAATGCCCATTTTGTTTTTAGCAATGGAAGAAAATAAAATTCCTCTAAGCAATATTTAGGGTAAAAGCAACTATTTAAAATACTGATAAGATTTTCTTTATTCCTTGTAAAATGAAATAAGGTGTTCGCACTTAGTGTACTCATGGCTCTGCATTTAAAGGTATTTATAAATTCTCTGCCAGTTTCTTAATATCCTCCTTGCTCGTAACCTTGTGGATGGTTCCGTCTAATTCAATGTAGCCGTTTATGTTGGTTGGTTCCTCGAATAGTTCGGTTATTCTCACATTAAGAGCACTGGCGATTTTCTCCAAAGTATCTTTGGTAGGATTACCATTGATCGCCTTAGATAGTCCCACGGCTGATAGTCCTATTCTTTCTGCTAACTCTTTTTGAGTTATTCCTGCTTGTTTGCAGATTTCCAATATTCGTAACTTCATAATTATACTTATAGTTTATTTCTTGCAAATATATAAAATTATAGTATTAGTTGGTATTCTTTGGGTAAAAATATACTATGTGTATATTGAATTAGCTTTTATTAACTGTATAACGTTTGTTTATGTTATAATTACGGTTATGTTTACATCGTAATAATAAAACTGAATGTTTAACGATTAGCATACATACAATTATGAAACGTTACAACTTATCCCAAATCATGAAAGATGCTCACCGATTCTACAACAGTCGTTCAAGAATGGGTAGAGCCTTTGGCGAATGTCTGAAACTCGCTTGGCGTTGGGCTAAAGACGCAATTAAGTTCAAAGAAGAAAGAGATACTAAAATAAAGGCTATGCTAGCTAATCAGAAACCCGTAGAACGTAAATCTTATAATGATAGTAAGATTACTTGGACTGACTGCTACAATGTGAATAGCAAAGGCTATATGGGTAGTCAGTATTGCGGTGATTGAAATCAAAGTAAGATAGAAATGAATGAAGTATAAACATTAAAATATAAAAGTTATGGCAACAATTGAATTAAGAGAAAACGATATGCGCAGGGCTGTGAATCTCAATCGTAAAAACGACTATGGCTTGTATGCCGAACAAATGATGCGTCTTATTAGTAACCACAAGAAAGGTGATGCGTACAAGCGTGCTTTAATTGAGTTTCGTTTGACTGATATAAATTCTTCGTGAGGTTGAGATGCTTATTAATGGTAAGTATGACGAGTTGAGAGAACAGGTAAAAAAGTGGTAACTATAAAAGAAATGACTATGACACTAATAGCTGAAAATCGAGAAGTAAAGATATACCGACATAACACGGTAAGCGGTCGAATTATTGTATATCAGTTCAAGAACGGTGAAGTATCATTCGGGGCTGACAAAGCATCGACACTAAATAGATTTACTTCTCGATTTTCAGCTATTAGTGTCATAGTCATTTCTTTTAGTTACCACTTTTTTACCTGTTCTCTCAACTCGTCATACTTACCATTAATAAGC
>ERZ779623.587-NODE-587-length-13014-cov-22.037194_pt1 | contig 13014 bp, 20 predicted proteins | sample MGYA00514189_ERZ779623 | MGnify/ENA primary metagenome ERZ779623 (study PRJEB29562, sample SAMEA4376712) | mouse gut metagenome | isolation source: Cecum | study: EMG produced TPA metagenomics assembly of the A DSS colitis mouse model was used to assess the... | reverse complement strand
GCATAGCGCGGCCTGGAAATACGCGGTCTAAAACGAGAGCGCAGGAAGTGGGCCGTGGAACAGAAATAAGAAAGAAGTATTTAAATAGGCAGAGACACCTTTTGGCAAAGCCTCTGCCTTTTCGTAGAGGTTGACCGCATCACGTTTCAAGGCTATGCCAGCTACTACAGAAACCATATTGGCCCATATTTCAAACAGCATAACGTAACCTTGAATGATATCTCACCCCAGGACATACAGCTGTACTATAACCGCAAAGCACAGAAGCCAGGGGAGCATATCAAAGGAAAGCTGTCTGGGAAAAGCCTCCACGATCACCATATTGTGATCCGCGGTGCTTTGCAGGACGCCGTAAAAAAGAACATCATTCCATATAATCCCGCTGACCGGGTGACGCTGCCGAAAAAACAAAAGTATGTTGGCAGTTTCTATACCCAGGAACAATCCAAAGCACTGCTTGGAGCCATCAAGGGGACTACCGGGTGGCTATGCGGGTGACTGCGGTGCGCCTGTTCCGCTCCGCCGCGGGGGAGGCCGCATATCCCGTCTGCCCCCGGTGCAGCATCACGCTGGAGCGAGAGTACCAGGCGTTCTGCGACCGCTGCGGCCAGCGGCTGGACTGGGAGGGGTTTGAGGACGCGGCGGTGATGCAGTCTTTCTAAGGAGCTGCCGTTTGGGGGCGGTGCAGAGGTGTGGAAAGGCTCCAACAGTGCGGGCTTTGTCCCAAACAGGGCCAGTGGAGCAGGGATACAGCAACGGACGGTAGTCTTTACATCAAAGCACCGCCTTTTTCATCTGTCAAAGCCGTTCACCCCATCTGTCATCTCCCACCCCGGCCTCAATTCCACGATCAGCGTAGCTTTGCTCACCATCACCGAGCAGTAAAACTCCGCGTCCGCTACAGACAGAACCACACTGCCGGGATCTACGGCATCAGGCCGCGCCTCCTCCACCTCCAGCCCCAGCAGGGACAGAAAACCTCGCCCCACCGCAGCCTGGGCCGCCGTATCCTTCCAGGCCAGCCATTGGGCCAGCTCCGGATCATAGAGGCTCAGGCGCACGGGCAGGCCGCTCTCCTGGTCGATGTCCAGCTGCACCGGGCAGTCCCCCAGATCCGCCGTGACGCGCCAAAAGCCGATGGGAGTCTGTCCTGCGATGCTGCTCTCCGGATTCCACAGCAGGAAATACGTCCAGAAGGCAATCTCCGGGTCAGCAGCCTTGTCCACCAACAGCTTTTCCGGGATCACCCCCGCTTGGGCCAGCCGTTCCAGTGACGCCCGGATCAGCTCCTTGGCCTGCGCCTGCCCTTCTTCTCCCGGGGACTGAAAAGAGGGGACAACCTTCTCGTCATCCATCCAGCTCACATACAGTGCCAGCCGCTCCGGCAGGGTGGGCGTCTCCCGGACGGGCAGGCTGTCCGCCGCCAGCTCCTCGATATGGACCTGCCTGAACTGCTGGTGATCCCGTATCAGGGAGAGGTGGGGAGGCAGTACCGCCGCCTCTGCCACAGCCAGACAGATCAGCACCGGGAGCAGCCATTTTTTCACCAGCTTCACACTTTGTCCCCTCCCCTCAGATGGATGCTTGCTGTGGTGCCTTGGCCCGGGACACTCTCAAAGTCCAGCGTCCCGCCGTGGAGCTCCACGATGTCCCGGCACAGGGCCAGCCCCAGCCCCGCGCCCCCCTGGGCCCTGGCCCGGGACTTGTCCACCATGTAGAACGGCTCGGTGATCCGGCTCAGCTCCTCCGCCGGAATGCCCCGGCCCGTGTCGGACACCTGGATCAGATAGCCGCCGCCCTCCCCGGCCCGCCCGGTGAGGACGATGGTCCCGCCCTCCGGGGTGGCCTTCCGGGCATTGTCCAGCAGGTTGAGGCACGCCGTTTCCATGAGATCCGGCTCCAGCCAGACGGGGGCCTCCTCCGCCTCCACCGTGAATTGGATGCCCGCCTCCTCCAGGGCGGGGCGCAGGACGCTGCCCATCCGCTCCAGAAAGGCCCCTATGGCGGCGGGCCGCAGGGGAAAGTCCCGCCGGCCCAGTACGATAAGCTCCATCAGCTTGCCGGACAGGGCCTCCAGCCGCCGCCCCTCCCGGAAGATGTACCCGGCACGGTCCCGCACCTGCTCCGGGGTATTCTCCCGGGACAGCAGCAGGTCGGCGTAGCCGATGATGGAGGTCAGGGGCGTCTTGATCTCATGGGCGAAGCTGGCGGTGAAGTCCTTCTCCCTCCGGGCGGCGTCGGTGAGCTGGGCCATCTGCTCCTCCAGCCGCTCCGCCATGGCGTTGAAGTCCTCGAACAGCAGCCCCAGCTCGTCATCGCTGGTCACTGGCACCCGCCGGGACAGCTCCCCCGCCGCCATGATCCGGGCCACGGCGGACAGACGGTCCAGGGGCAGGAGGATGGCCCGGGCCAGGATGAACGAAAGCACCGCCGCCCCGGCGATGAGGGCCAGCATCACACCGGTAAAGCTTCGGTACAGCCCGGCCCGCTGGGCAAACAGGGGGGACACGTACCGGCAGTTTTCCAGGTAGACCGTCTCGTCCTGCAGCGACACGGCACTGGCCCCGTGCAGGTAGTACGCGCCCTCCGCCACCTGGCGCAGCATACAGCACCGCTGGTTTTCCAGCAAGCCGGAGATCAGGGGGGAGGGGTTCAGTTCCGGGGGCATACAATGATTCCCACCCAGTTCCTCCCCGGTGGCGGCACTGATCCGGAAGGAAATTGTGTGCCCTCCGGTGGTGGGGGACATACCCTGGGCCAGCCGGGCCAGCTCCTCCCGGCCAGACAGCACCCGGCCCTCCGCCTCCATGAACAGGGCGTAGCGCAGCATATCGTTTTCCCCGCGCAGCACCTCCATCTCCTGCTCCAGGGCGGCGCGGAACTGCCCGTCGATAAGGACAAACCCACCCACGGCGCAGGCCAGGATGCTGACGGACACCATGGAGCAGAACAGCTTCCAAAACAGCTTCATGCCCTACACCTCCAATCGGTAGCCCACCTTGTAGACGGCCACCAGACGTTTTTCCAGCCCCAGCTTTTTGCGCATCCGCTGTATGTGGAGATCCACGGTGCGGCTGTCGCCCAGATATTCGTCCCCCCACACCTTTTCGTAGATCCGGTCCCGGTAGAGGGCGATGTTTTTGTTTTGGGCAAACAGGAGGAGCAGCTCGTACTCCTTGGCGGTGAGGGCTACGGGGCTGCCGCCCCGGCGGACGGTGCGGGCGGCGGTGTCGATCTCGATGTCCGGCGGCAGGGACAGCACCCGGCCCGTCTTGCCGCAGCGGCGCAGCACCGTCTCCACCCGGGCCAGCAGCTCCATCAGCTCGAAGGGCTTGGTGATGTAGTCCTCCGCCCCCAGGCGAAGCCCCCGTACCCGGTCCTCCAGCGTCCCCTTGGCGGTGAGGAAGATGACAGGCACCTCCAGCGTGCGGCAGTAGTTCAGCACCTCATAGCCGTCCGCCCCGGGGAGCATGATGTCCAGCAGCACCAGGTCGAAGGGCTCCCGCTCCAGCCGATCGCAGGCAGACAGGCCGTCGGCGGCCCAGGCGCAGCGGTAGTCCGGGCCGTCCAGGGCGGCGCGGATGAGGTTGGCGATGGGGGGTTCGTCCTCGGCAATCAGGATCTTGTTCATAGGCACACCTCCGTGATGGTATTATACACCTGTTGTCCATCATTTTGGCATCGTGGGGAAGTAGTGGGACTGTTTTTGCGGCGAAAGAAGTTTCTTGTGCCGATATCTTCGCCCTCCATTTGCCGGAGGAGATCCCCTTCGGGATTTGGGGAGGAGATAAAAAACAATACGAATGACAACAAGGTAAGGTCCTGCCCGAAACATGTAGACGCTTTAAAAAAGTTTAGTTTTTGGAAAACCCGATGGAAAAATTCTACCACGCAGTAATCATAGAGGCGTCCTCTGTGGCAAAGAGAAAATGCCCAAAAGATTCAGAAAAGCTGGAAGCAGGTTGCGGATTTTCTGCCGCGATATTCTCCACCAATGGCCGCCCATCTGAATTGAACTCCGCAGCCCAAAAGCGCAGAACCACGTGTCAGCCCCTGTGAGGGCTTGTGTGGCCCTCCTGCGGGGTGGGGTGGCATCCGTATACCTCCAAAGGCGCGAAATGCGGTGTCGGCCCCTTTGTGGGCAACTGTGGCGGGGAGCGGTTTTCTCCTCAGAAACGGAAGCGTCACAGCAGGCAGAAACGCAGGGAGGCTGGACAAACGCTACGAGGGCATGAAGGACCTGAGCCTCAGCAACAAGACCATCCGCGGCCTCCACGCCATGCTCCGGCAATGCCTGGATCAAGCGGTGCAGGAACGGCTGATCCCCTATAACCCCGCCGCAGGGTGTAGGCGTTTCCACATGGATGTGCTGTGCTCCAGCGGCGTCCCGGTATACACATTTGAGATTTCCACAAGCCCTGTGGACGGAGCCGGGGACGGCTGTGCTGGAAAAGGGGGCGTCACGGTATGAACATCGGGCTCATTGATGCGGACGGCCGCCATCGTGTGCTGGAGCTGGAACGGATGGGGGTTCTGCCCTTTGCCCAGCCCTACCGGGACTTTGACGGCGGCGAACCCACCGAGGAACAGCGGGCCTTTGCCCGGTGGGTCAATATCAGGCCCGTCCACAACTCATGTACTTGGGAAAAGTACAATGATAAGGGGAGAAGCGGTCAAAATGGCCAATAAACGGAAGGAAAAGAATGTGACGGAGGATCCGCGCTACCACGACACCCGGCGTCTGTTGAGGAAGTACCGGGACGTGACGTGGAGCCTGGAGCTGTCGGTACAGCGGTTGAAGGGCCAGTTCCATGTGGAGTACGGCACGGACATTGAGGGATTTCTGGATTCCATCTACCTGGCCGGGGCGGATCTGGGCGGCACCGAGCTGGAGCACCATGCCCAGTGCATTGAGCGGAGCCATAGGATGCTCACGCTGGTGCAGAATGCGGCGGAGTTGCTGCGTACCTGGCACAAGAACGGCGAAATCTACTACTGGCTGCTGTATTACACCTACCTGTCTCCTCAGCAATTCCGTAATCCAGAGGAGATCATGGAACAACTCCAGCCGTACATCCGAGGCACCAGTTTTCGCACATACTATAGAAGACAGAGGGAAGCGGTGGAAGCACTAAGTTCTGTGCTTTGGGGCTACACCGCAAAGGAAAGCACTGACATCATAGAGAAAATTTTGCCGGGCGGCAAATGACAAATGTGGAGACAATCAAGAGGAAAGAGATTTGCACACTCTTGTCCATCCAATTGTCTTTACTGCATTCGTAACACAAAACAAGTCTATTGTATTGATATGTATTAAGTTTGTGTTACAACTATTGACATGAGCCATCCTCTGTGGTATCATATACCCATAATCCGATTCGAACCGTAAGGAGGGCTAAACTGGAAAAGATGGTCAACACTTTTAAGGGAAAGTAATTAGCTTAGATAGACCTGGAGCATTGCAAAATAGGTAAATTTTTAAGTATTATGGAGGTAGGTTCCTATGTTGCTCAATGATCACGTGTAAATAAATTTGTGTCTGGAGTTTATGCAGATAAACTCAGAATAGGAGGATTTTATGGCAACAATTTCGGCGAGAGTTGATGACCAATTGAAAGCTGAGGCAGAAAACGTTGCTGATGCGATTGGCATCCCACTCAGTACCGCCATCAATATTTTTTTGAAGCGTTTTTCGGCGAATCGAGGGTTTCCCTTTGACGTTGTAGCACCGAGCCCTGTAACTGCCCCCCATTTAATGGATCGGGCAACGCTTGAGAGCTCCGTCAAAGCCGCTGCCGCTGATTTAAATAATACCGGTTATGTGGATCATTTCACCTATATTGATCCGGCGACCGGAAAGCTAATTACTCAAAACTTAACGAAAGGGTGACTGTGATGGAGTCCATCTTGACAGTATATGGCGGACCAAACGGTTCGGGCAAGAGCATGATTACGGAGCAGCACAAACCAACCGGTCCATATGTCAACGCTGATATGATCGAAGCGCACTTAGGATGTACGTCCAAGGAAGCAGCTGACATTGCGGACAAGACGCGAGAGTTTCTTCTGGAGCAAGGAAAAAGTTTTACAACGGAATCGGTGCTTTCGACCGACCGGAAGTTTGACTTGATGCAGCAGGCCCGGAGTCAGAACTACTACGTCCACTGCATCTACGTGCTCACCAAAAACCCGAAAATTAACATTGAACGTGTTGCGGCAAGAGTAAACAGAGGTGGACATGACGTTCCTTTGGAAAAAATTGTGGCCCGATACTGGCGGGCTATGTCCAAAATCCCTCAGCTTTTCAAGGTGTGCAATAGGCTTGAAATCTTTGATAATTCGCCGAATCGGGGCGAAGGAGAGCCAACGTGTATTGTCGCGTGGGAAAACGGCACTTTGGAGTTGTTCCCCAACAGCATTTGGAGCCGGGAAGAATTGTTGGCCCTTGTAGAGGGAAAACACGCAGCAACGGATGAATGAATAGTAGGCAGATTTAAGCGGCAGGTCAGTGCAGAGTATGCTGCCCTGCCGCTCAATTGTAAAAAAGTGCGTTTGGCAACTCATTGGCAGTAAATTGGCGGTGTTTTGCTATTGAACCGTAAATCCATATATGTTAAGATGGTCATGCTGAAAATGTAACCACAAGTGAAAACGGCCGCAGGACGGACGCCGGAGGGCGTCTTTTTTCATGTCCTGCGGCAGACAGGCCAGTACCCAAAACCGGGCACTGGCCTTTGTTTTCGCCCAAACATCAAAAGGAGGAATTTACTTGACCCAACATCCCACCATCTCCCGGCCCGCGCCCAACCGTGGGCCGAACCCGGGCCGCTGGCTGTTCGCCGGGTTCACCGCCGCCAGCCTGTCCCCCCTGCTGTGCCGCCCGGCCTCCGCCGCCACCATCTGGACCAAGGCCAGCGACATCATGAAGGATGTCTACACCCAGATCCTGGGCATCTCCACCATCGCCGCTGTGGTCACCGCCGCCGTGGCCCTGCTGATGATCAACTTCGGCCACACGGACCGCTCCACGCAGGAGGCCCGGTCCTGGCTGAAGCGCATCATCATCACCTGGATCATCCTCAACTCCCTGGGCTTCATCATGGCCTACATCACCCCCTTCTTCTCCGGGGGCCAGTGGACGCCCTCGTAACCCATGGGCATCTTAGACGGCATTGTAGCGTGGCTGGCGGAGCAGGTCATGCACGGCCTGGATCTGATCAACACGTCAGTTTTGGGCGCGCTGGGCTGTGATATGGCCGTATTCCTGCGCTACTTCCCCGCCGCGGAGACCATGTGCGAGGTCTTTGTGGCCCTGGCGATCGGCCTCATCCTGCTGATTTGGGTGTGGAACCTGTTCAAGAACTTCGGACTGGGCATCGGCACGGAGGCGGAAGATCCCGTGAAGCTGTCCATCCGCTGCGTCCTGTTCCTTGTCCTGGCGTGGTACGCCAAGGACATCGTGGACATGGTCCTGGCCATCGGCGGCACGCCCTAGAGCAGCTTGGAGTCCGTGGAAAGGTGCTTAAAGCGGGGGTGGGTGATAAGCTGGCAGGGGATGCGGAAGTAGGTAAACTGCATCGCCTCGTCGCCGTAAAAATAGCTCGAAAATTTCATATCCGGCATGGCCGTTGCCTCCTTTTGGGCATGAAAAAAACACGATTGTCAAATCGTGTTTTTTTCTGGATGTTCGATTTTGTCACAAAGGAAAGAATTTAGGGTAACTGCACAATAAAATGTTGTTTTCAGTCTTGTCCTTTATCGGTAACGTCCTTATGCCTTCTTTTTCGTCTTTTTTCAGATTTGCTCATTTATAGATTAATCATTACAATAATAAAACCAGATTGTCTCAACAGGAAAAAAAGCAGTTGCCATTTATTAATCGAGCGATTACGTTGGGGGACGTTAAAAAAATAAAAAATAATATGGTTCAAATTGAAAATGAACCCGATGCAGAATGAGCACCACTGCGACGGAGCTAATTGAAATCGCATATGAAAAAACCGCAAAATTTTCATCAACATACCCTTTTTATCACAAAAAGAACCCCCGCCAAAGCACAGACTTGGTAATGTTCACATACTAATCGTTCTGCCCTAAAGATTTCAACTAAAATCGATTTTGACCGCTTATTCCATGATAAGTTGACAGGCTACACCTGGGGAGTAGTCTGTCAACTTTTTTATATTGAACATACAAAACCTGTTCTCTCGACACAGAAACGCTCATCGATCTCTATGCTGCCTTTGCAAAAGCAGAAAGCGGCTCCGATCGAAAGGTAGCAGGCTCTATCAGCAAACCGAGGACTCCCGCCGGTAAAACCGGCGGGAGTCCTTTCTCTATCTGTTCGGAATGATGGCCCCGCTTAGTCGCCCAGCCGGACGACCAGCATGGAAGCGCCCGAGGCACCGCTGGCCAGCTGGACACTGTCCACGCCGGGGATGCTGGGGGTCGTGGAGTATGCCTGAAGCTCGATCGTGGTACTCTTCGGCATGGTCAGCGTGAACGTGCATTCAAACTGTTGGGCACCCACCGTGGGGGCGATGACGCCCTCATAGTCGTCGGCGCTGGAGATCATCAGCCGGGTCCCCACCGGCCGGACGGAAGGGGCACTGAGGGTCACACGGTAGGAGATCTGATAGGTGCCCGCCTTCTTCAGGTAGAACACCGAGTCTCCCCCGAGCATCGAGCTTGAGTCGCCCAGGAGGATCTCCGGGCAGAGGACCGACACATCCGGAAAGCCGATGAAATCATAGTCGCCGAAGCCGACGCTGCTGCCCCGGGTGTTGGCGGCGTAGGCGGCGATGGCCGTGGGGTTGGGTCCCGGGGCCCCGGTGGGGCCGGTGGGACCGGCGGGCCCTTCCGCTCCGTCGGGGCCGTCGGGGCCATCGGGACCGGCCTCGCCCTCGGCGGGGCCCTCGGGACCTTCGGGGCCCTCGGCGCCCATGGGGCCCTCGGGGCCGGGGAGGGTGGGGGCCTTCAGCACCGCGCCCAGTTTGGAGGTCAGCGCCATCTGCTGCTCCATAATGCCGGACAGGGTGTCCTTCACGCTTTTGTTGACCTGCATCACCTCGTCCAGGGAGGCCGCCTCGTCCAGACCGGGCATGGTGCCCAGGACGTATTGCAGCTTTTCGCCCTCGACGTTGAGGAGGTGGCTCAGGCTCAGCTCCTCGGCGGCGATGGAGGAGATGATCTCATTGAGGCTGCCTTCTCGGGTCAGCGGGGGATCATTCTTGGGGAATGTGGGCATTGACATAAAATACCCCTCCTTAGCTCAGGCGGACCATGGACAGGGAAGCCCCGATGGAGTTGGGCAGCAGGGTCACCAGGCCCGCGTAGCCGTATACCTGCAGGGAGACCTTGGCCCCCGCCGGCAGATCCACCAGGATGTCGTTGGCGAGGCGGCTCAGAGGCGTCGTCAGGGGCATGACATTGGAGCCTGCGATTTCCGCGCCGTCGACCATCAGCCGGGCGCCGAGGGTCAGGGGCGTGACGGAGTTGATATTATAGGAAACCCGATACCGTCCGGCCTCCGCCACGGTGAAGGTGTCGTTTGCCCCGTTGACCGTGATGTCGGGGGACAGGGTCTGGGCGTCGGGCAGAGCCACGTTGGTTCCGGACATGAGGACCGTGAACGCCGCGCCCTTGGTGCTGGCGGCATAGGCGTTGGTGGCGGTAACGTTGGGTCCGGTGGGACCGGTTGGGCCGGCAGGGCCGGTGGCGCCCGTGGCGCCCGCAGCTCCAGGGGCTCCGGCGGGGCCGGCAGGGCCACCTGCGGGGCCGGCAGGGCCCTGGGGTCCGGTGGGTCCGGTGGGTCCGGTGGGTCCCCGCATGGGAGAGGCGTCCAGAGCACCCTGCATCTTCCCTTTCAAGAAGATCTGGTTCTGAACAGCAGTCTCCAGCAGACCGCGAACGCTCTCATTGGCGTTCAGCACGTCTTCCACGGTTGCTGCGGGGCCGCTGAGGCCGGGCAGGGTTCCGAGGATATATTGCATCTTCTCGCCCTCAGCGTTGAGGATATGGCTCAGGCCAAGCTCCTCCATAGCGATGGAGGAAAGAATCTGATTAACCGCATCTTCCCGCTGGATGGGCGGGTCAACGTTGGGGAAACTGGGTAGAGACATAATTAAGAAGCTCCTTTCACACTGTGGGTTGCGCTGCGAAAGCGCATAGGCATGCCGGCGGGAGAGGAAGGCTCTCCCGCGCCGTGCCCGAGATACTCTATGCGCCTGCACGCCGACAGGTTCCGACTGGAACCTAATTGCCGCTTCCGTCATAGGTTGGAACGGCGGCAATCGATATCATGCCGTAACACTCCGACCCCGACGGTCGCTTGAACGTGCTGATGAAACCTTCATTGTTTCGCTGAGAAGCAGCGCCAAACGTGGGCGGTAGAGAGGAGAACTGAGCATGGGAATGACCATTGGTACGGATACAGTCGTGATGCTGGCGGAGCTCCTGTCCGCCCTGGGCGTGATAGGCGGCGTGGTCCTTTGGCTCTTCAAGTTTGTTCAGCGGAGCAGAAGACAGGCGGAGGAGCTGAAGTCCATCCGCAAGGAGCAGACCCTGATCTGCTACGGGCTGCTGGCCTGTTTGAAGGGCTTAAAGGAGCAGGGCTGCAACGGCCCGGTTACGGAAGCCATGAACCGGCTCGAAGAGCATCTCAATCAGGCTGCGCACGACGAAGAGGGCTGAAGGCAAATCCTGTTCACAGGCTTTCCCGCGCCTGCCGGAGAAGCGGAGGCGCTTAAAACATGAGCGAATCTTACAATATGGGGAACGGTACATTATGAATCAGATTGACTGGAAACGAAAGCTGAGCTCCCGCAAGCTTTGGGCAGCGATAGCGGGCATTGTCACGGGCCTGGCCATGGTGTTCGGACTGGATGAGAGTACCATCAGCTCCGTAGCAGGTGCTGTGGTATCGGTGGCTTCCGTGGTGTCCTACATCATTACCGAGGGCAAGGTGGACGCGGCGGAGGTCAAAAAGGTTACGGATAATAAGGCGTGAAGCAAAATCGCATATTGGCTCTTGCCGAAAAGCGCGAGCCAAAGGGCTCCCACCGGTTTTAGCGGCGGGAGCTCCTTTTGACAAACGCTGAAAAAAGCAGTGGTTTTTGTAGTGGATATGCTAAAATCAAGTTGTAGGAGGATCGATTGAAGGAGAGAGACACCCGTGGCGGAGGATATCCGCATCACCGGCGAAAACGCCCAGTGTGTATACTATTGCAGCAGGATGATTTCCGCCCAATACGGTACGGAATTTGTGAAATCCAACTATCAGAATGTCCGGAAGGTCTATAAGTATCTGGATCTGTCTGGATGTGCCGAAGGAATGGGAGAACACGATAACCCGCTATCACATTGTTGAGGAAAATCTTGTGGGCTGCACCAGAGAGCAGATCAAAAATTATAATCTGCTGACTGCGGTGCTGGTGGGCTTAGGCAAGCCAGATGGAGAAAACTATGATGGTGTGCTGAAAATGCTGGGAGCATTGTTCTCCGGAGAGAACATCATCACCGAAAAGAAACGGATATTGGAGCAGGATTTTGATATTCCCATGACAGAAACATTGGAAAGGAGGCTGTCGGAGATGAGTAATCTGAGCCAGGGCTTTGAGGAACGCGGTATGAAGCGGGGCTTTGAAAAGGGACGTGTTGAGGGCCTGACAGAAGGACGCATTGAAAGTACAATAAGCACCATCAGGAGCTTAATGGGAAGCATTCCCTCTCGTGTTTTGTGGTTGGTTGCACTTCCATTATAACACTTGAGGCTATGCCTTCTTTTTCGTCTTTTTTCAGATTTGCTCATTTATAGATATGCTCATTATCCTCATATCTCCTTTTCATGGGGGTACAGTCGCACCGTTCAGTCCTTTGGTGACTAACCCCTTTTCCGCCATGCGATGTTCCCGTATGAATATGAACACACATATCATTTAGTATGTCTTAATAACTCGTATTACCCAAAAATCTATGCGGATATATTCTGCATGGATTTTTGTTGTAATAGCCCCCTACTGGGAAGAAAGGGGGTGAGAGAAAATGAGATATTCTGAACAGTTCATGGAACATATCGAATATGCGTTTCATGCGTTCTGTAAGATTGTCCTGCGCCATGAAGCCATGAACGCATGGCGGGATTTGAAGCGGAAAGAAGAACGGGAAATATCCCTCGACTATCTGATGTCAGAACGATATTTTGAACCGTCTGCTATGGACAGTTACTTTGAAAAACGGGACAAGCCGACTGTATTTCTTGTACTGGGAAAGGAAGTTGTCGTTGATGATGAACGGTTAGCAATGGCATTATCAAGATTGCCGCAATTAAGGCGAGAAGTCTTACTGCTTTATTACTTCATCGGCTATCGTGATGAAGCAATCGGCAGACTGTACAGGCGTTGCAGAAGTACGATAAATAGTCGAAGAAATGTTGCACTGAAACAGTTGCGGAAAGAATGGGAGAGATTGGAACATGAGGAGCAAAAAACTGATACCGTTTGAGGTAATCCAAAAAGCCGTTGCCGGAGAGCCGGAAGCGGTAGACGCAGTATTGCAGCACTACACCGCATATATCAAATATCTGTCTATGTATAAGGGGCATATCAATGATGATACACAGGACAGGTTAAAAGCAAAACTGGTTGAAGCTATATTGAAATTACGCTTCGACCGATAGGAAGTAGCAAAGACAGGAAAAGCTGTCAAGGGTAAACTTCGCGCTATGCGCCCTTGACAGCTTTTCCCGCCTTTGCTTGTGGGTAGTCAAGAGGACGAAATCAGTAAACTGCTTTCGCCCTCAATTTATTATGGGGATTGTTACGCAATAGGGGGTATTTTGTTATTGATTTATGCGGCTTTGTGAGCATTGATATGACGGGGCAAGGGTTTTATATGTCTGCCTTCAAAAACGGCGTTCAATTGCGTAACAAAATGAAAAAGACAGGCAAGAAACGGTTTGTTTCTTAGAGCCTGTTTAAAATCTTTTGACAAAAAAGGCAGAATGGGAGATAATAG
>ERZ779623.586-NODE-586-length-13037-cov-3.802111_pt1 | contig 13037 bp, 6 predicted proteins | sample MGYA00514189_ERZ779623 | MGnify/ENA primary metagenome ERZ779623 (study PRJEB29562, sample SAMEA4376712) | mouse gut metagenome | isolation source: Cecum | study: EMG produced TPA metagenomics assembly of the A DSS colitis mouse model was used to assess the... | reverse complement strand
CTGGTTACTCCCGTTTCTGCGGCGGGTAATGATGATGCACTGCAGGAAGGAACCCAGCGCCATCGCCAGAACCGCCGCGAGCACTGTGGGCACCGCCTCATTCATTCTCATCCTCATACAGCTCCTCTCTGATGATTTCCAGCTTCCGGACAAACCCAAAGGGAGAAATGACCCGCTCTCCGCTTTCATTCAGCGGAACCTGATATTCCTTCCCGGTCTCAAACGTATACATGGGATTGTACTGGGGCGGAATCTCCGTATCCAGCACCAGGCGTTCCTCCGCTCCCTCGGCGCCGTCCATCTGCAGATAACAGGCCCTGCCCCACCGGGCGATCCGCCCCAGCAGGGAAGCCGCCGCCCGCAGATGCTGCTCCATCGCACTGTAGCTGTTCTCCGCCGCATAGTTTCTTTTCTTCAAAATGTCCAGATAACTGCAGCCCCTGGAATAGGACACCATATCGCTTACAAAATCCGTATACAGCGCCATGTTCTGGGTCAGGTCATGGACATGGTTCTCCAGCTCCTCGTTGTACTGTTCGATCTGCCTGGAAAAGGCCTTCTTCTGGACCGCCAGCACCAGCAGCTCCGTTACCGCAAAGCCCGCCAGCAGAAACAGCGCAAAGGGCGCCAGCCTGCCGATACTGCTTTCGGAGATGCTGCTCCTCACGGCGAAAAATATGGTGGGAAGAAAGGAGAGCAGCAGAAGCCCTGCCAGCAGAAGCAGGCTTTGTCCCGCGCATGCCATATCAAGCCGGCTTTTCATGGCCTGCTTCACCTGACCGGACAGCTGGCTCAGACGCTGCCTTTTCTCCATCCGCGCCCCCGGGAGCGCTCCCTGCGTCCGGATGATCCGCTCATAGGTTCCGTAAAGCTCTTCCTGCATATCCCGTTCCTGAAAACGGTCCAGAGGTTTCACTTCCTCTTCGGACATCCGTCCCGCGAACCGGATCTGGTCCGCGCTTTCATCCAGCGCCCTCTCCGCCCTGCGGAAGGTTCCGTCCAGCGCGTATTCCGCCCCGGCGCACAGTCCGTTCCACCTGTCCCGGTCCGCCCGATCGCTCCGGGCGCACAGCGGAAATTCCTTTTGGCTGACACGGATGTCCGCCGTATGCGGAAAATCCACCCGCACCGGAATGCTCATGGCGTACTCCGGCTTTTCCCGGTGTATGATGAGTTTCTGCTCCATGTCCTGCCGGATCTGTTCGCGGATCAGGTTTTCCGCGCCGGTCAGGCACGCCGTCCGGTACGCAAAGCTCTCCGACATCTTCCGCCGGTCCAGGCCGGCCTGTATCCGGTACAGCCGGTACGCCTGCAGGGAACTGGGATCTACGTTGTTCACCGCCAGCAGGAGCGCGCACATCCAGAAGTTGAACAGGTCCGCCTCTCTCTGGACCGCGCCCTCATTGACATAATCGTATACCAGAAAACGGCACAGGGCAGGATAATTGTTCCGGCTCCAGAACTCGGAGCTTCTGCCCTCCATCCGGTTCTCCCACGCAGCCTTCGCCGATCCTCCGCGCGGCTCCCGGTCTGTACGCCGCAGTGTAAGCAGCAGAATCTCGCAGGGAAGCTTTCCGTCGAACTCGTACTTCCGGCTCAGGGCCGCATAATCCATCTCCTTCTCGATGGACCTGCGGGGAATATAGACGATCCGGGGCTCCCGGTTTTTCTCCTCCACCTTCCGGCTCTCGTATTCCAGCTCCGGAGCCGGCACCCCGCCCAGCATATGCGTCAGGCGGATCAGCGGAACAGGGCTCTCCTTCGTGCGGTCGGCTCCCTCCCGGTTGACCAGAAAATCGTAGGGATTGCCGGGTGCCGTGTCAAACTTCTGCATTCCCTCCCCGTCTTCCATCCGGATGATAATGGCGCGCCATTCCTCCTTATCCTCCGTCAGGCTGCCGAGCTCCGGCAGGGCGGTGTCGATCGTCGTCCCCGATTCCAGCCATCTGCAGCATGCCGCGTCTTTTTTCAGCACCTCCAGAAACAGCGGATGAAATTCCTGAAAGGATTCCAGGGTCTTTTTGTTTTGTATCAGAACAGAATACATCAATTCCACCGCCTTTTATCTATCACATTCATTCTATTTACTCAGTTCCTTCGCACGCGCCCTCACCGCTGCCGCCTCGTCCCTGAGACCCAGGTCCTCCAGCGCCTTTGCCACGTTGCTGCACGTCCTGGTGAAGAGGTAATCATGGTAAATATCCTTCCAGCTGCCGCTCTCGATCTCAATATCCTTCAGGAACCGGTCAAACTGGCCGCGGATCAGCTTCCCTGCCTCCTCCGGATATTCTCTTGCCGAACAGAATCTGGCCGCATACTGCTCCATCTGCTCGATCTCCACCTTCAGGATGCGGATCACCTTCTCCTCCTCGTAGATATCCGGAGTCATGGATTTCTTGATCAGCAGCGGGATGTCGAATACGCTCCGCACGCCGTTGTCCTCTCCCAGCTCGTATTCCCGCAGGCGGAAGGATTCCAGGGAATGGACCAGGCTGCTGTTCCCCAGGGATTTGTTCCCGTTGACCTCCGCTTCAATCTCCTCCGCCTTACGCTTCAGGATGTTCGTCACCAGCTCCGGATAGATGGACAGGGCGTCCCATACCTCATAGAGCGTATCGCAGGGCGTCCCGTTGGAGACGACCAGGGTGCTGGAGTCCTCGTCCACGCCCACGTCCTCCACATTGAGGCGGTAGGTCCGCTGGTCATAACCGGTCTCGTACATGTCCACATAGCCGCTCACCAGCCCCCAGAACAGCGCCGCGTAGATCTCATTTTCCTGACGGAGCTGATTGTTCTCGTCCAGATCCGGCATCATGGCCACATTGTGCCACCAGCGGTCGATGTGCGGCGTGATGACCCGGCTCTTGTCCGGAAGCGGATGGATCTTGCTCACCAGCTCGTAATACGCCTTAAAATATTCCCCACCCGTACGGTTGCAGGTCACCGCCTTCTGGGGCGGCGCAAATTTACTCAGGTCGTTGGCGCGGAGCCCGTAGAAGGACTTGTAGAACAGGATCATGTTTTTCGGCACATCTTCGTCCGCTTCTCCGCCGAAATTCATCAGTTCCCTGTCCACCAGCTGCGCCCGGGGCGAATCGTCGTCCACCTTCAGATTCTTGTTGAACGCGCAGGAATTGATGGGGCTCTTCTCCTCGCCCAGCGGCTTCTCGATGAACGGCGCCGCCAGCACCTTCGTCTCGTTGAAGGTCCTCACCACATACAGCTCCCGCTCCTCGTCGTCGTAGATGCCGTGCTCATACTCGGCTTCCTTTTCGATGGCCGTGATCGCATCCATGTCAATATCCGACCCGTACATATCCATCAGCGCATTTTTAAAATAGTTCAGAATGTCCACATCAAAGATATTGCTGAAGAAATTCGTATTCTCCGGACGGCTGTCCATCATGGAAAAGCTGCGCACCCTGGAATAGATCGTCTCCGCCAGGCGGCTGTCGATCTCGATGGTCCCTCCTGTATAGGGCATGTTTTCCAGCATCTTCTGCAGGCATACCGGGGAAGCGCACACATAACGCTTGGCGGTTCCCTTCAGATACGCGAACTGGCCTTCGATGGTCCGGATCTGCCGGTTCAGGGACGCGATCTTACTGTCAAAGGACCGGTAGAAGTTCTGGAACGACTCGATCAGCCCTTTCACATAGGAGATTCCCTCCTCCAGCACCGCCACATACACCGCGTTGACCCGGTACTCATTCACATGGGTCAGATACTGGGAATAGGCGGTCAGCAGGTCCTCCTGGTCGCTGCTCAGCCTGCGGAGGATCTTATCCGACAGGGATACCCGGTGCGTCTTTGCCAGATCGTACACCGTCTCCATGACGTCGGTGTCCTTATCGTCAAAATTGTCCTTTTCGAAATCCGCAAAGAACTTTTCTTCATTCGCCACATTGATCTTCATCAGCTGCAGCTCGCCGTCCAGGCTGTCCATCACCTTGCACAGGAAATACCGGACCGCGTTGGGATGGATGAAATCGCCTCTGGAATTCCTCATATGGGTCTCCAGCTGATATTTCTGCCCGTCTTTGCCCAGCGCTTCCTCATCCGCCCGGAAGATCGTATAGGCAATGGTGCGCGACACGTCTCCCACATGCTTCTGTACCATGCCCCTGTACTTGGACAGCTCTTTGTACACGTCCACATACAGCTCCCAGTCCTCATCCTTGCTGCCCGGCCCGATGGAATGGAGCATGCCCGTCACCTGCTCGCAGGTGCTGTCCAGATCCGCCTGCCCGGAGGCGTTCTCGAACTCGATCTTTTTCTTCAGCTCCATGATGTACTCGTCCCATTTGTCGGCGATCCGGGTAAACCCGCTCTCATCGTAGGAACCGCACGCCTCTACGATCGCCATGGCAAAAGGATCTTTGTTTTTCGCCATCTGCTCCACGGAATCCACGTAGCACTTGTCTTCCTTCAGCTCCTGTATCCGCGCTCCCTGCTTTTTCGCTTTCGCGTTTTCGATGCTCCGCTTCTTGAACATGTCGTCAAATACCATCCACTGGTCGGACACGGATTCCTTCGCCCAGCTTAAGGCGAAGAATTTCTTCACTTCCTCCACCGGATAGACGAGCATGGAAGTACCCGCCCCGGCATACCGGTTCCTTCCGGCCTCCTCGCACAGCTTGCGGATCGTGTTGTCCTCGGAGGAATTGCTCCTCTTGTTCATGGGGCCGATGGACTGGGCATAGATACAGCTGGCCGCGTGGTCCAGATACTGGTTAAAGGAATTCAGCTTCTTCCCGTCCGCGTTCTGGGCGTCGAACAGGAAACAGAAATCAAAGGGTCGCACATCGTACTCTTCGTACTCCCCGGAGCCCACGCAGGGGAATTCCATCTTCACCGTCTTTTTATATTTCTCCGGAAGGGTGGAATCCGCCTTCATCATGAACGCATCCAGCTCCCGCAGGGTGGCGTAGGCGTTGCTCTTCAGGTTGTTGCGCTCCGCCTGTCCGGGGATCACCCCGTAAAACACCTCCGGCAGAAGGAAAAAGCCGCGGATGATGTTGGCGCTCTGGCGGAAGCGGGTGGCCAGGTAGTTCTTGATATACAGCGCCACCGGCAGGATCAGCCCGGAACCGGTACCGCCCGCCAGGGAACTGACGATGATGACCCGCAACGCCTGCTGATACTCGTCGCCCTCCAGCTTGTACAGCGACTCGATGGCCTGATGGAGCTCCTCCATCTTACCGGCCCGGATGGCGGTCTCAAATGCCATACGGGATACGGCGCGCACCTGCCCCGCTCCCTCGGTCAGCGTCTTGCTGTTCAGGATCGCATTGACCGGGAACCACGTGTCCCGCGCATGGGTATCAATATCCAGATACTCTCCCACGGAAAGCTTTGTGGAGGTCTGGATCGTATGTACAAAGGAATTCTTCTCCTTGATCTTCCGGAGTTCGTTTACGTCCGTGTCAAAGACGGCAAAGCCGATCCGCCGGCGCTCCTCCTCAGAGACCATCTGCGACACCCGCAGCGCCACATCCGAACCCTTTCCTCCAAGTCCAACGATTAAAGTAGGTGCATTCATCTTTTCTTCCCTCCTGGTATTATTTGCTCGGTATACAGGTGTAATCCGTATCCTTGGTTGAATATTTTATAATCGTACCTGCGGATTTCCGCAGATTTTTCTTTGCATCCTTTGAGACGGGGACTCCGTCGATGGTCAGCGCGGTCTTGCCTCCGTAAGCCTTCGTATTGACGATCTCCATCCGGTTTCCCCCGGCCGCCTTCAGCTTCATGACCGGCACGCCGGACACTCCCGAGGGCAGGAACCGGAGCGTCCCGGTCTCCGCCTTATAGGGAATCAGCGTGGACAGCCGGTTTTTGGAAAAGCGCCCCTTGGCCGTCCACAGCCGCTTGCCCGGAATGTTGGGCTTGCAGCTGATCTCCGGCATCTTCTTCAGCTTCTTGGGAAGCCGCTTCTTAAAGGGCGGCACATATCCCAGGATCAGAAGCAGCACCAGCAGGCAAATGGCCGCCCGGACGATGTTGTCGAACTCCCGTTCAAACCAGCTTCTCTGGTCGTCCACCTGCACCGCAACCGAGGTCCCGCCGCTCCAGCTCTCCAGCCCGCTCTTTCCCGACGCCCGTACGGCGAGCTCCAGGTCGTGAAACTCTCCTCTGGGACGCTTTCCTTCCTCCATGACCGGATAGATGTAGAAGATTCCCGGCTCCTTGCCTTTTTCCGTCCGGAACGTAATCCGTTCCTCGTCCGCCGGCTGGGTGATCTGCAGGTCGTCCACGTCCTGCCACTGCTCCTCCGTAAATTCATTCCCCTCCAGAGTCGCCTTCAGGACGATGGGGCTGCCTCCGCCGGCCAGGCCTTTTCCATCGACCACGCAGGCCGGATTGTCCGTCACCTGCAGCTCCATCCCTTTATTTTTAAAAATGTCGTAGGACAGATGGGTCGTCACCGTGTTGTATTTCAAATAGCGTGCCGTAGCGTCCACCTGAAAGGTCCCTTCCTCCAGCGTGATCGTGTCCCCGGAGGTGTACGCCTGTTCCTGCTCCTCTCCGTTGATCGTCACCTTTGCCGTGTACTCCACGTCTCCCAGAAGCCGGGAATCCGGCACCTTCTCCCCGCTTCCGGTCCGCACAAACCCAAAGGACAGCGTGTAGTCGCCCGCCTCCAGAGCGTCCATGGACTCCACCGGACTGCCGTCGGCGCCGATCAGCTCCACGGCAATGCTCACGTTGGGTTTGTAATAGATCTCCAGCGTCTCCGCCCCGGCCACGTCCGCCGTATAGGTCCCGCTGCCGTAATCCCCCTGAAAGGTCTGTATGCTTCCCACCAGGTTCGTATCCACTTTAATATCCGTGTAGGATGCGTTGGTAGTCGCCTCCTCGCAGTATCTCACCGGAACCGGAGCGACCCCCGCGGGCACCTCCGTGCCGTCCTCTGCGGTCAGTCCGTTGATCCTCACGTCCGCCCCCTGTGCAAACACCACCAGCTCCGACATGGGCACGTCAAAGGAGAACTGCAGCGTATCCGTATCCACCTGCAGCTTGTTGCTGTTGAAGATCCGTGTGCAGATATCCGTAATCCGGTTCAGAATCTCCTTGCTGGTCTCCGCTTTTTCAAAAAAGATATGGTTGCCCTCATCTGCCTGTATGGAAGCCGCGGCAGCGCCCATCCCCAGGAACATGACCTTCACATCCTGCTGCTTTCCGGCAAAAAAATCATCCATATTTTCCGCATCCTGGAACTCTCCGTCGGTCAGGACCACCAGCCACTTCTCGTCCGCTGACGCCTCCGCCAGGTCCGCGTACGCCTTCCTCACCGCGTTGAACGGCGTCTCGCCGGCGCTGGTCAGCATGTCATGCACCTTGGAAACGTTGGCGGACGCACCGTCCCCTCCGTTCAGCCGGAGACGCGGTTCCGCCGTGGTCCCCTGCACATAATCGCTCATGACATAAATATTCATGGTATCCTGCGCTCCCAGCATGGCGGCGAATACTTCCATGGAATATTTCGCCTGGCACCAGGTGTCCACCGGATTCCCGCCTGTCCGGATCATACTTCCGGAATCATCATAGACCACATGAATCACCCGGGTCGGATAACCATCCTCCGCCCGGACGTCCATAGGGATGCACGAAGCCGTCAACACCATCAGAAAACAGACTACTACCGACAACAACCGTCTCATATGTTCTCACCTCTGTTCATTTTTTCACTTGTCAAATGGGAAAATCAGAAAGAAAATCAGAAATGCGCAGGCTCCTGCAGGCGGCAATTCCCCGCGGCTCCCTATGATATCAGTATCTCCTTAAAATGCTCTCCCCGCCTCTGCCGGAACAAATTCCGACATTTCGTGATAACACATACCACTATGAGACAGTATACCACAGGTTTCCCTGTTTTAAAATGGGGTTGCTGATTCTTTTTATAAAAATATGTCGAAGCAGCGGCAGGGCACAGCATACATTGCCCCATGGTTCCCGAACAGACCGTTCGGAACCATGGGGCAGTATTTACTGTTCTTTATAGCGGATCACGGCCCGGTCCTCCAGCGGTTCCGTGGAGCCTACGATCAGCTCGGTCTCCCGGCTGATGACGCCTTCCTCAATGGCCGCGTACGTATCGTTCTGGTCCAGCACCTTGACGTAGACCATCTCCGCCGCCAGCTCCGTTCCCAGAATACCGGAACGCTCGCTGACAATATAGACGAATGTCCTGTGGCTGGCATCCTCATACAGTGCGTTCAGGGGAATGCAGCAGGAAAAGGTTTCCGACTGGGCCTCCACCTCAAAGCTCCCGCTCTGCCCGATGGTGCCCACCTGATCCGGCAGGAATACCCGGGCGTCATAGAGCTCCGGATTCATCTCATTTTCCGCCACGTAGTCCACCGTCAGATCTTTGACGGAAGCGCTTCCCAGCTTCAGGGACACGGCGTCTCCCTGATTCACGTATTTCTTCTGTTCCCTGGTCAGCGACACCTGAAACTGCATGGGGCTTGACAGGTCGGCGTATACCACCGCCGCGCCGTCCCCCACCCGTTCTCCGGGGCTCACCTGAATCCGTGTAACGATCCCTTCCGCTTCCGGGTATACCTGTCCGGAAGCGTCCTGTACCTTCCGGTACGCCGCAAGCTCCGTCTGCAGGGCCGAAAGCTCCAGCCTGCTCACCTCCAGGCTGCTGTCCGCGTCTGCCGGAAGCCCGCTGTCCGCCACCTTCCGTCCGGCGTCCAGCAGCTGGTCGGCCTGGGAACGCTCCGCGTCCGCCACCGCCCGCTCCGCCTCCTCTACCGCGTCCTTCAGGGACGCTTTTTTCTCTTCCCAGGCGGACTGTCCGGCGTCCTCCTCGCTGTAATCCGGCTTCGGCACGGGGCTGGCCGTGTGGGCTTCATAAGCGGCCTTCGCGTCCTCCTGTGCCTGTTCCGCCCTCTTACACGCATCTTCCGCCTCCTGCGCCGCGGCCTTTGCCGCTTCCAGACGGTCGGCATCTCCCGCGCCCGGAGGCTGTGCCGGATCTGGATTTTCCAGCTTCTTCACCTCTTCCTCCGCCTGCTCCCATGCCTCCTGCGCCTGTCCATAAGCCGCCTTCGCCTGCTCCATGGCCGTCCGCAGGGACGCTTCCTGCCCCGCCCATGCGTCGTAGGCCGCCTGCGCAGCTCTGCGCGCCTCGTCGGAGGTTCGCCCTGCCTGGCTGTCCTTATGGTCGTCGTAGGCGTCCTGCGCGTCCTCCAGGTCCTCGCGGGCCCTCTGAAGCGCTTCCCCCGCCTTCTGCTCCGCCCGGGCGTAATCCTCCTGCGCCCGGGTGCTTTCCGTCTGCTGCTTCTGCGCGTCCAGGCTCCGGTTCTGTTCCATGGACGCGATCTGCAGCTGGAGCTTTTTGATCTCCAGCTCCTTCTCCTGTATCTTCTGCTTCAGGTCCTCCAGATCCAGATCAAAGAGCAGCGTCTCCCCGGTCACATGGTCGCCCACGCTGGCATAGACCGTCCGCACCCGGAGCCCGGACAGCGCGGTCACCGCGTATTCCCGGCCCTGATGCACGATCCCCTCCGCGTTCACCGTATGGTTGAGCGCCATCCGCCTGGGCGTCTCCGCCGTCACCTGGGGAAGCTTCGACGCGTACACCGCCCGGGATACGAGGGTACAGAAAAACATGAATGCCAGAAATATCCCAAAGGCGATCAGTATCCTTCTCTGTTTTTTCCACAATTCCATCCTTGTCACTCCTTCAGCGCCGATGCCGCGATGCCCTGTTCCAGATATTCCCGGCCCGCCAGAAATACGAAGACCGCCGGGATCAGCGTAATGACCGCCGCCACAAACGAATATCCCGCCTGCTCAAGGCTGATCTCCGGCAAATACAGCGACAGAGGCCACAGGGTCTGGTCCTCCAGAAACGCCAGCGGCTGTTCGATCAGGCTCCAGTATTCCAGAAACCCCAGCACCATGGCGGATAAAATCCCGCCGGACGCCAGCGGAAGCCCCAGCTTTGCAAAGATCATCCATTCGCCCGCCCCGTCGATCCGCGCCGCCTCGATCAGCCCTTTGGGCAGGCTGCAGAAACCCCGGTATACGAGAAATACCGGATACGTGGAGAAGACCGCCGGCAGGATGATGGCTTCCTGGGTATTCATAAGCCCCAGTCCATTCAGCACCAGATAGCTGGACAGCATGGTCACCTGAAACGGCATGAGCATGAGCACAATGTACAGGGTAAACAGAACCTTTCGGAAACGGAACGGATAGACCGCAAACGCCCAGGCCGCGGGCACCCCGACCAGAAGCTGCCCCAGCAGGATGCACACGGTGATCTTCATGGAATTCCAGAAGACGACAAAAAACTGCGGCGTCTGAAACAACAGTTTCCCATAGTGGGCAAAGGTGGGATACATGGGGAAAAATCTCCAGCTGATCAGCTGATCCGTATCCGCCATCAGGGGCAGAAGGCTCTCCCTCAGTTCCTGACGGCTCAGGATGGAGCCGCTCAGCAGAAACAGGACCGGCGCGCAGAAAAACAGCCCCGGCAGAAGAAGCAGGACTTTCACCGCCGCTTTGTTCATTTTTTTATTCATGATTCCCTCATCCTTTCTCCTCGTTGTCCCACAGTCTCTGCAGAAGCAGGATGACCGCGAACAGCACGGCGCCCACACAGACCGCCGACGCCGCCATCTTATCCAGTTCCAGATTCACAAACCAGTTGTTGAACAGGTGCTGCAGGAGGTACATGCTCTCATGGGGATAGGATCCCGCCACCAGATAGGCTTCCCGAAACACCTTAAAGGAGTTCAGGAAAGAAAGCACGGTGATCGTGTACAGAGATCCCTTCAGATTGGGAAAAATCACATACCAGAAACACTGCCGCTCCGTGGCGCCGTCCACTCTGGCCGCCTCGGTCAGCCCCCCGGACACCGAAAAGATCCCCGCCAGCCACAGTACCATCGTATACCCCAGATTTTTCCATACATAGCTGAACACCAGCACCCAGAAGGACGCCCCCGTCCCCATATAGTCGGGCATCGCGCCCTCCGGCAGAAATCCGGCCCACAGAAGGCCCGCGTTCAGGAAGCCCTGTCTGGCAAAGATCATCTTCCAGATCAGGACGACCGTGGCCGCGGGCATGGCCATGGGCAGCAGGAACAAAGATTTTACAAGCTGTATCCTGTTCAGCCGGCTCAGCTGCACCGACAGGAAGAGGCCGATGCCGATGAGAAGCGGCAGGCAGACCAGCGTAAAGCGCACGGTGTTTTTGACCGCCAGCCGGAACGCCTGGTTGGCAAAGACCACTTCATAGCTGTGCAGTCCCGACCACTCCTCCGTAACCGCCGTCAGAAACGAACGCCGGATCACGTCCAGAAACGGCAGCAGCACGAACAGCAGAACCCCCATAAGGCTGGGCAGCAGAAAACCGACCCACGCGTACCTGCTTTTCAAGGCTGCCCGGGTTCCGCCCGGCAAAAGCTTCCGATCTCCGCCGGACAGAAGCCGCCGCTTCTCACCGGTCAGGAACCGACGCTTTCCGCCCGATTTACTCCGCCAGATAGATTGAGGCTTTTTTAACAATCTCTGCCGCTCCGTCTTCCGCACTCAGTCCGCCCTCCAGTACCTTTTTCCCCGTCTCGTACACCAGCTCACACAGATGCCCGTCGGCCAGAACCGGCGTTTTCAGTGATTCCACGTATCCCGTAAACCGTTCCCGCTCCGCCTGATCGGGCCAGTACAGCGTAAGTTCCCGCTCAGTCCCGTCCGCCATGGGAAGCGTCATGCTGCCGTTGTAGGAATTTTCCTCAGACACGTCAAAACGCGCCTCGAATGCCGCCCGGTTCACCGGAAATCCTTCATAGATGTGCTCCTGCGTCTCCGCTGAGAAGATCAGGCGGACGAATTCCTCCGCCTCCGCCTGCTGCCCGGTCCGGGAGCTGATCCCCACCATGGCCGACGGCAGGAACGGTGCCTCCGCCTGGCCGCTGAAGAGCCGGTAATCCAGTCCCTCGTCCAGCCGCAGCACGGAGGTTATGTTGTCCAGACAGAGCTGGATCCCCTCCGCAAAGCCGCCGGCCGCCATGGCGTAGCCCCGGGTGATGTCCAGCACATTATTGCACGCCTCCATCCGGTACTGTACGGGATCTGTCCCGTAGGAAGCCATCTCTTCCGCCTCCTCCGCCAGCCTTTCGGCCTGCTCCGGCACCATCCCGGATTCCTCCGCGTCATAGATGCGTTTCACCTGTCTTAAAAATTCCTCGACCGCCGGCTGATCGATCTGCCCGTCCTCCTGTATCCACGCGGAAGCGGACACCATGCCGAACAGACGAAGCATCGTCTCCGGATCGTGGATTCCGAAAATACCGCCCTGCGGATGGTCCATCCGCAGCTGCTCCGCCTGATCCGCAACGCATTCAAGATCGGACATCTGCCGGACGGCCTCCCCGTCTCCTGCAAGGAGCGGCACCCGGATACACATGGGCATGGCGTAGACCGCCCCGTCTGCATCCGTAAAGCCCTCCGCCACATTGGAGAACAGCCCGCCTTCCAGACCGGCCAGCACCGGACGGATATCCTGCAGCATCCCCTTATCCATATACGTTTCCATGGGCAGGCCGTCCAGAATGAGTACGTCCGGCCCTTCCCCTGCCAGTATCTGGGTGTTCAGCTTCTTAATGGCGTCCTCCGCCGTCATTCCGCCGTCGCCGGACATCCCTGTCTCATAGCGGACGTACAGGTCCGTGTGCTGTCTCTTATAATCGGTCACCGCCTGCCGCACGCTCCGGTTCTCCGTCAGGCTGTAGATCCGGATCTCCTGATCCGGCATGGAAGGAATCGATGCGTCAAAGGTATAGCGCACCAGGCCCACGGACGGATTGAATACCGCCAGAAATTCCTGATCTTCCAGCGCCTTCAGCCGGTAGAGATACGAAGACGCGTCTCCGAAGGCGCTGAGCGCGCCGTCGATCACCTGCTCCAGCATGCTGCCGCCCGGCACATGCCGGTATACGCCGTCCGCACTGGCCAGATAGATCACATCCGCATCTTCCGCCGTGCCGCCCAGCACGGCCACCGGATAACCGCCGCCC